>JGI24005J15628_10000487_pt1 | contig 22979 bp, 22 predicted proteins | sample LinPmetageLP40_FD_15628 | JGI IMG/M metagenome (IMG submission 15628)
AAGTAAAGAATCAGTGGGGCAAGGTATGGAATGACAATTGGAAAGAGGTCAGGATACCACAGCGTAAGCAAAGACTGATTGACAAATTCTACCACGAGGAGGATAAAGCAAAAGAGTATGGACAGGCTAATGATATTTCTAAGTTTGTCAGACCGTTGCAGTTGACATTTGTCGTGTTGAACACACACCTAGATCAAGGTTGGTTTATCCCACATGATGTACTAGAGAAAAGTCCTGTACAGACTATACAAAACTCACGCCATGTTGATGCACCACATTTAAAAGAACCGTTTTTTCATGTGGACGTTAAGAATGAAGATATTTATAAATTAGAATTGGACAGGATGGATGGATAAAGTAATTAAAGCATTAAGAGAAGCTAGTGTGTCAGTAGCCTGTGGCTTAGATGACGGTGTGCTGTACAGAAAAGATATAGAACACATTCAGAAACAGATTACTATCATAGAGAATTTTTTAGAACCATTTGCTGTAGAGGAACTTACAGAGATGAGTAAGAAATGAAGTGTTATAACTGTCAGACAGAATTAATCTGGGGTGGTGACCACGATTGTGAAGATGACGAAGAGCATGAGATAGTGACAAATTTAAGTTGTCCTAACTGTGGTGCATTCCATTTAGTATATTGGGGAAAGAAAGAGGAAGATGAGCAACGACAGGGAACGTAGACTAAAAGCCACAGGTAAGTGGTTTGCTAAACAGCAAAGAGGTAGACTATGGCTGAATCATATTTTTCCTGTACTGCTAGTTATCAGCTTAATTTTATTATTGGTTAACATATGAGAAATAAAGGAGTAAACATAAATGCAATCATTGACTCTATGGCTGTGCCAGAAGGCGTTACTCTTCGTAGTAACTGTCCTGTATGTGGTCATAATAACAGCTTTTCTGTCACTGCTAACTCTGGTTATTTTCTGTATCATTGTTTCCATGCTGATTGTTCTGTTAGTGGGAAGATTAAAAAAGGTTTACAGCTTAATACTGTACAGCATAAGAAAAGTATAAACCTAAGCCTGTATAGAACCTTTTTTGTACCATTGGCTAGGTCACCAGAAGCAATAGACTATATAAGAAAAAATAACATAGAACACGCCTACTCCCAAAAGTTGGTCAATCTAGAACATGACGTTAGAGAAAACAGGGTAGTATTTTTTGTGTACGACAAGAACATGACAATTGTTGATGCTGTGGGTAGGTCGTTAAAAAACAAAAAGCCTAAGTGGAAAAGATATGGTGCATCAAGAGTACCATTCGTGACAAATAATAAAAGCAAGACTTGTGTCGTGGTTGAGGATTGTGCATCTGCCTGTGCAGTAACAAAAGCTGGAGTAGTAGGCGTATCACTCATGGGTACTAACTTGATAAAAGAGTATATACCATACCTGACAAAGTTTGACAGAGCTGTCATTGCACTTGACAAAGATGCCAGTTTAAAAACGCTGACAATTGCTAAAGAGTTATACACACATATGACTGTACATACTCTTATGATAGACACAGATATTAAGACGTGGACTACCGACCAGATACTAGAGAGATTTAGGGAGTATCACGCATGACTATAGAAAAACAGTTATTAGCACACTGCTTGAAAAAAGACTTTTATAAACAAGTAACTGACGTTATAGGAAAGGAGATGTTTGCCAATGGAGTGGGTACTATATTCGATACTATTGCTTTTGCTCATGTAAAATACAATAGTGATTTAACTGTAGAGGAACTTATGCACTTACACAGAGATAAGTTTCCCTCGATGCCAGATAGTTCTCGTGAGTCTGTAGAGGATGTTATTAAAGACTTGCGAAACTTCTCTGGTAACCCTGACATTACAAAAGACTTAGTGACAAATTTCTGGAGNAGAAATAAGGCACACGAGATAGGGTCAAAAGCGACTGACATTTGGCTAGGTCACGATGGTGACTANTCTGGNCTACAAAGTTTGGTTGACAATTTAGCTGACAAACAGCCACAGGATGACAGTAATTTTATAAAGGTTGATGACAATGTNTCTGACTATTTAGAGGCATGTGAGAAGGGTTTTGATTTTAAGTTTGAGTTAGCACCCTTGAGAGATAGGATTAGTGGTGTAGGTAGGGGTAACTTAGGTATTATCTTTGCTAGACCAGAAACAGGTAAGACAACTTTCTGTACATACTTAGTGTCTGAGTATATCAAACAAGGTTATAAGGTAGCATACTTTGCTAACGAAGAACCGGGAAGGATGGTAAAAGGTAGGATATTTTGTTCCTATCTAGGCAAGTCAACTAGTGAATTGAAAGAAGATGTTGACAGATACGATGAGATATACGATAGAGAGATCAAACCTAACCTGTTGCTGTTGGAAGGTAGAGAAATATCCATAGCAGAGATTGACAAATTTGTAGAACTTAACAAGCCTGACATTGTCTTTGTAGATCAGTTAGATAAGGTTAACATTAGTAGTACATACTCAAGGGTAGATGAGAAACTTCGTGCTATATACGAAACATCAAGAGCGATAGCAAAGAAACGAGAGTGTATGGTCTGGGCTGTATCGCAAGCAAGTTATGAAGCCCACAATAGACAGGAGATAGATTTTGCCATGTTAGAAAACTCCCGTACAGGCAAAGCAGCCGAGGCTGACATTATCATAGGGATTGGTAAGAACTTTGGAGATGAGGAAGATTACATACGACATTTGTGTGTTAGTAAGAATAAACTTACAGGTTGGCATGGCACAGTAACTTGTAGGATAGATATTAAGAAGGCGAGGTATATGCCATGATAAAAAGAATACATGTAAACCAACATTTAGTAAGGAAGAAAGCAGAGAAGTGTATCACAGTTAAAACTTATAAAGATAACAGGTACGCTAAGGAAGTAGAAATACTTGGGAAGAGCAAGGTTATTTACAGACCTGACAAACCACTATCTTGTGGAGCAAAAGTGTGGATAGAAACAGAGGCGGAGGTTATATTAAAATGATTACAGTATTAGATATAGAAACTACATATAAAGTAGATAAAGATAATAAGACAGAGGCAGAACCCTATACAGGCAACATGTTAGTGTCTGTAGGTTATGATATGGAAGGTGATAAGAACTACTTATGTTTCTACCACCAAGATAGATCTCCTACAGAGGATGCAACTAAGACTCTACAGGATGTTTTAGATAAGACTACGTTATTAATAGGTCACAATATAAAGTTTGACCTGAAATGGTTGCGTGCTTGTAAGTTTATCTATACAGGTAAGGTGTATGACACGATGATTGCAGAGTATTTATTAAACGGTGGTAGTAAAATACCCTTATCATTAAAGAAATGCTGTGAGAGGTACGCCTTGTCAAAGAAAAAAACAGATCTGACAGAGAAGTACTTACAGGATAAAATATCTTTTGAGAAGATACCTTGGCCTATTGTACAGGAATACGGTGAAGCAGACGTGCAAGTTACCAAAGAATTATATGAAGCACAGATAGATAACATGCCTAGTAGACTTAAAAATACATTAGAGTTATCACATGAGATGTGTGATCTATTGTGTGACATGGAGAACAATGGTATACAGATCAGCAGAGAGAACCTGTACAGCATAAGGGAAGAGTATACAAAAGAGTTGGCTAGTTTAGAATCATTCTTAACTAGAGAAGTAAAGAGAGTTATGGGAGATACTGAAATTAATCTAGACAGCAGTGTTGATAGATCTCGTGTGATATTCTCAAGAGAAGTAATAGATAAAAAAAAGTGGGCTTTGACTTTTAACTTAGGTTATGAGGATCGTGGTAATTCACGAAGGAAGAAGAGACCTAAACGTATGACAGCAACAGTATTAGGACAGACGTTAGCTAAAATGACTAAGTTGCTGTATAGAACTAAAATGGAGTCTTGCAATAAGTGTGGAGGATCAGGACATTACTTCGCACTGAAAAAAGATGGTACTATTGGTAAACAACGTAGGCTGTGCAAAGCCTGTAGAGGTAAAGGTGTTGTATATATCAGACAGAAAGAGATCGCTGGATTTAAAATGAATATTGATACTGTTGAAGATATCACAGTGCATGGTTTTAAGACTGATAAACACACAATTGATAAACTGGTTAAATCAGCAAATCCTCAACAAAAAATTTTCGTGGAATCTTACTCTAAGTATAATGCTATCAAAACATACTTGAAAACTTTTATAGATGGTATAGAGAGAGGATTAGACAGTAAGGACAAGATCCATCCACAATACATGCAATGTGTCACTTCAACGGGTAGATTATCTTCTAGAAATCCTAACTTTCAAAATATGCCTAGGAGTGGCACGTTTCCTGTACGTAAGGTAGTCATTAGTAGATGGGAAGGTGGACATATGCTAGAGGGTGATTACTCACAGCTAGAGTTTAGGGTTGCTGGATTTCTTTCTAAGGATAAGCAAGTGTACGAAGATGTAGGTAATAACATAGATGTACATGCCTACACAGCATCTATCCTAGGAGTGTCTAGACAGGATGCAAAAGCAGATACATTTAAACCTCTCTACGGAGGGATGATGGGTACTCCTAAACAGGTACAATATTATAAAGCATTTAAAGATAAATACAAAGGCGTGACCAAGTGGCATGAGGATCTGTGCAACGAAGCTGTAACTGAAAAACAAATAAATTTACCTTCTGGTCGACATTATGCCTTTGAAAATACATATAGATTGCGATATGGAGGGGTTACAAACGCTACGTCAATAAAAAATTACCCCGTGCAAGGCTTTGCTACAGCGGATTTGCTACCTATTGCATTAATCTATACAAAAAAACTGTTGACAGATAATAATATGAAGACTATAATTTGTAATACAGTACACGATTCCATCGTACTTGATGTCTATCCCTCCGAAAAGGAGCTAGCGGTAGATATATTAAAGACAGCAATGCTATCACTAAAGTCTGAATGTATACGGAGGTATAATATCGAGTATGATATGCCGATTGGAATCGAAATTAAAATAGGAAATAACTGGTTAGACATGAAAGGAGTTCTAAACATATGACCGAAACATTAATGGAAACAAATCTACCTGATAAGATTTCAACTATGTCTGTAGACGACATGATGAAACTTACAGGGCAGTCAGCAGACGCACCAACTACTAGTAAAGGGTTGTCACGTCTGTCAATAAATCACTCAGCCGAAGACGAAGATGGAAACGCTTTACCTCGTGGACATTTTAGTCTGTACACTGATGATGGTATAATCTACGCAGAGAAGGCAGTCATCAGACCGTTTATGAGAACGTATTCGTACTCAGTATGGGATAATGAAGAAGGTGCTTTTTCTGTACAGACAGTACAAGCTCCATCTTTTAATAGTGAGTTCTATGATACAGATGGTGGTTTGAAGTGTGGTAGATTAAACGCAAGTGATCTAGAGTCCATGCCTAAAGATAGCCCTGAGTGGGTGCTACAAAAAAGTGTAAAGTGTAGCCAAAACATCTACGGTTTGATAACCTTAGAAGGTGCTAAAGATAAGAAAGGCAAGGCTGTAGAGGCTAAAGATATTCCTAGCGTGTGGTACGCTAAGGGTGCTAACTTCGTTCCGGCAAGCGATTGCCTAAAGAGCCTGCATAAGCAAAAGCAACCTATGTGGTTGACGACTATCGGGCTGTCTTCTGTAAGAAAAAAGAAAGGTGGGAACATCTATTTTCAAGCAGAGCTAACGCCTCGTGGGCAAATCGCTGACTGGACTGGAGAGGATGATACGCTGATGCATCAATTTATGGAAACTGTAAAGGGCTATAACGAGTCTATTATGAAGAGACATAGTAGTGCTCGTGGAGACAAAGAAGGCTTCGATACAGTTGTAAATGAATAATGCAATCATCCACAGGGTTCAGGGTTTTCTCAGCAAGGTCTCGAAAGAGGGCGTTGAGCTAGATCCAAAACTCGTCAAAGAGTTTAGAGATGCGTGTGAGGCTTCTATCCATAAACAATTCAGTCCTTCCGCTGATAAATGGAGACCTCGCATGTCATCTCTGGGCAGACCTCTTTGTCAACAGAAGATGGAGAGAGATGGTGCAGACAAAGACATTGAGTATAATGCTATACTTAGATTTATATTTGGTGACCTTGTTGAAGCTATCTCTGTCTTGATTCTTAAATCGGCAGGCGTAAACGTAGAAGGCGAACAAGAAAGAGTCAAGTTAAAATTAGGAAAGAACGAGGTGTCCGGCACGTTAGATATCGTTATTGATGGTAAGGTGTGGGACATCAAGTCTGCTAGTCCGTATGCATTTGAACATAAGTTTGGTGAGATGGGTGGCTATAATAAAATTAAAGAAGATGATACGTTTGGTTATATAACACAAGGTTATCTATACAGCGAATCTAAGAATAAAGAGTTTGGTGGGTGGATTGTTATTAACAAAGCAAGTGGAGAGTGGAACGTATGTGAAGCACCTGTTGTACAGGATGAAGATAGGAAAGAGTTTCTACAGCTTGCTAAGAATAATCTAAACGCTCTGTTAAAAGGTGAGAAGTTTAAAAGATGTTTTTCTGATACGACAGAAACATACAAAGATGATAATAAGAATGAAAAGAAAACAGGTAACAGGCTACTGCCTAGCATCTGCGGCTTTTGTGATTTTAAAAGGAAGTGTTGGCCGGATGCTATACTGCACAAAAAGATAGGGTCTAAGGCTAGGTATCCAAGAACTGTTTGGTATAGTAAATTAGTTAAAAGAGAAGTATAATGGCTTTGTATTTTCAGACGGACATCAACAGGAATGATATATTTATGAATGATAAAGTATATTTTTCCTATCCAGAAGCAGAAGATCGCATGGGTGGGCCGGATATAATACGAGAGATACGAAACCATTCTAAAAAGATACCAATACGTGTACGTTCTAGTTTTATAAACTTAGGAGAGAAGTATGGAACTAACTATACAGGCTTATGGAGTGATGTACACCAAGAAGAAAAGTTAATTATATTTAGAGAAGACTTAGATAAGTTAAAGAGTTACCTAGACAGGAACGCTCTTGTTTGTTTTTTCATAACACAATGGACGGATGTTTTGTATGAGATGGAGAGGAAAGCACCTAAGCTGATGGACACTATCAGTGAGGATGCAGGCAGGATATTTGATATGTACCCACCGAAAGACATACGAAGTTTATGAGCATGAAGTCACACGGATTTAGGTCTAACTTTGAACTGACCGTAGCACAGCAATTGGTTAAGAATAAGATAAAGTATGAGTATGAAAAACATCCTATAGAGTATATTAAAGAGTGTGTGTATACGCCTGATTTCTACCTAGAGAAGTATGGATTTTTTATAGAGGTCAAGGGTCAGTTTACAGCACCAGATAGAGGGAAGCATTTGTTAATTAGAAAACAGCATCCGGATGTAGACATTCGATTCCTGTTCTTAAATGCTAATAATAAATTATACAAGGGTTCTAAAACAACTTATGGGAGATGGTGTGATAGGTATGAAATTAAATGGTGTGATAAATATATGCCAAAGGAGTGGTTAGATGAATAAAAGCACAGAGATATTTAAAGAGTTTGGTAAGACAATACCTAAAGATTGTTACGTAGTTATTGTTAAAGATATAAAAGGTGGATCTACTGATTTTATGTGCTATGATAGTTCTACAACAAAAGAGATAACAGATGGGTACGTAGTGATGAGAGGTATTACATCTATGATTTTAAATGAACCAGAATATTTATTGGAGAAAGGTCAACTTGCTATATATAGAGACACAAAACTTAAAAAACCAGATACAGAACAGCCGTTTGTTATTGAGCAGCAAGAACCTGTTGAGGATAATGTTGTTCATTTTGAATTTGAGCCTGAAAAGAGGGATGATTAAAATGGGAATGATGGATGATGCAATTAGAGAGACTGTGAAAGATAAAGAATTTAAAAAAACAGACATAAAGAAACTTGCTACTCGTAATAAACAAATAGGTGGTAATCATTATAAAGATTGTAAAATACAGCCTATTGATTTTATTATGGAAAACAATCTAACTTTCTGTGAAGGTAATGCTTTAAAATACATTACTAGGCACAGGAGAAAAGGTGAGGGTGCAAAAGATATACACAAAGCAATACACTATTTAGAAATGATTTTGGAGATTGAATATGGCGAAGAATAACTTTTTACCGACTGAGTATCAGTCATTTATACACATGTCACGATACTCAAGGTGGAAACCTGACGAAGGTAGAAGAGAAACATGGTCAGAAACTGTAGGTAGATCTATTGATTTCTTTTCAGACCACCTAGACAGGAACATCGGTGTTAAACTTGAGAATAGTACATGGGATAGGATTGAGAATGCAATTCTTAACACCTCAGTCATGCCATCTATGAGAGCGTTGATGACAGCAGGAGATGCTTTACGAAGAGAAAACATAGCAGGTTATAACTGTTCGTACATACCTATAGACAGCCCACGTTCTTTTGATGAAGTGCTGTACATACTAATGAATGGTACAGGTGTAGGCTTCTCTGTTGAAAGACAGTATGTAGATAAGCTACCTACCATACCAGATAGAGAGTTTGAACATACAGAAGATGTTATATCTGTAGCTGATTCTAAAGAAGGATGGGCTAGGGCGTTTAGAGATTTGATATCGTTCCTGTATACAAATAGAATACCAAAGATAAACGTCAGTAGGATAAGACCTGCCGGAGAGAGACTTAAAACATTCGGGGGGAGAGCTAGTGGCCCACAACCTCTGGTAAACCTATTTGATTTTACCATTGAGAAGTTCAGAGCTTCCAAAGGTAGCAAGCTAAATGCTATGACCTGTCACGATATTGTCTGTAAGACTGGTGAAGTTGTGGTTGTCGGTGGAGTACGTAGGTCAGCCTTGATATCCTTATCTAACTTATCAGACCAGAGATTACGAATGGCTAAGTCTGGTGCTTGGTGGGATACTAATCCTGAGAGAGCCCTTGCTAACAACTCAGTAGCCTATACAGAAAAACCTGATGCTGGTATCTTTATGAAAGAATGGCTATCCCTGTATGAGAGTAAGTCAGGAGAACGTGGTATATTCAACAGAGTGTCTGCACAGGATAAAGCTAGACAGAATGGTAGACGTAACGCTGATTACGACTTCGGTACGAACCCTTGTTCAGAGATTATACTCAGACCTAACCAGTTCTGTAACCTAACCGAGGTAGTTTGTAGACCTATGGACAGCATGGATACGTTGTTGGATAAGGTAGAAGTAGCAACGATACTTGGTACTATGCAGGCAACCCTAACTAACTTTGGTTATCTGCGTAAGAGATGGCAGGATAATACAGAGGAGGAGAGATTACTTGGTGTATCATTGACAGGTATCATGGACAGCACGTTGCTAAATAAGAATGATTCTAAACTAGCAGATAGATTGAACAAGCTGAAAGAGAAAGCTGTGGCTGTAAACAAAGAGTGGTCAAGTGTACTTGGCATCCCACAATCTACAGCAATCACCTGTGTCAAACCATCCGGTACAGTCAGTCAGCTAGTAGATAGTGCAAGTGGTATACATGCTAGACACAATCCATATTACATAAGAACAGTCAGGGGTGATAACAAAGACCCACTCACAGAGTTTATGAAGTCACAAGGTATTCCTAATGAGCCTGATGTTATGAAGCCTGAGCATACTACTGTGTTTGCGTTTCCAATGAAGACAGCAAAGGATGCCGTGTTTAGAACTAGCATGACAGCAATAGAACAGTTAGAGATGTGGAAAACCTACGCTGTCCATTGGTGTGAACATAAACCATCTGTTACCATATCTGTTAAGGAACAGGAATGGGTTAATGTAGGTAACTGGTGTTGGGATAACTTTGATTACTTATCAGGTGTGTCCTTCTTACCGTTCTCAGATCACACATACAAACAAGCCCCCTATCAAGATATTGAGGAGGCTGAGTATAAGAAGTTACAAAGTGAGATGCCTAAGAGTATAGACTGGAGTAAGTTACAGGATTTTGAGAAGGAAGATAACACGAAAGGATCACAAGAGCTAGCCTGTACAGCTGGTGTGTGTGAGTTGGTAGATATCTAATGAGTAAAAAGAAAGAAGCATTGCTGTTTAGGTTTTCTGTACTTTTAAACACAGAAGGCAGGATAGTTATCGAAGAAGATAATATAGATCCTGAAGAGTTTCAAGAAGCTATGGATAACTGGAATCCAGACTACCCAAATACAGCAATGATTGTAGCTATGATTAAAATGTTAGTTATGGCTGCAGCAGAATTACAAAGAGATATTAATAAAACTATCCATTAATATCTAACTTTACGTACTCCACCACCCATAGCGTACTTCTTCACGTAACCACCACCGTATAGGTTCTGGTCTTCTGATGATCGTATTTTCATTTCTCTAGGGCTTTGAGCCATAGGTTTCATGTCCATAGCATCCTTTGTAGGTGTAGGCATCTGAGCACTCATGTCTGATCTACCCATCATACTCTGACTTTTGCTGTTATTAAGTTCATTTAGTTTAGCCATTTTTATTCTCCTAATGTTATATATGCTTTTTTCTTAGTACCCAATAGTATGTCTAAAGGAATTGTTTCCAAATCACTTTTTATTTTATTTATTATTTGTAGATCTGTCGTGCCTTGTTTCTGTTCATTAAACATCCTTCCTATATATTTATGATAAGCCTCTCTTCTACTAAAATTAGATGCATTTTCTGATCTTTTACCTTGTGTAAAATTATTTAAACTTTGATATTTGTCGGCTGTTTTTGAACTGAAAGGAAATAATTCTTCTGGGCTTATTTCTGGATATAAAGAATACATAGCCACTAAAAACTTATCATCATCAGACATAGTTTGTTGTACATCCGTTAAAGCCTCTGTCATATTTCCAGCCAAACCCATAGCATCTGCAAAAAATGCTTCAAACATTTTGTAAGTTCTTGGGTCATTCATTCTTGCCTCAAAATTACCAGTAAGCATTATGTCAGTAACAAGATCTATAAATTCACCATCAGCAGATAGCAATGCTGCCACAGCTTCTGCTTCTTTTTGTTTAGCAAGAGAAAACGTCATCTCCATCAACGGGTATCTTATAGAAGCACGTTGGCTGTACACAGCTGCTGCTCTAGACATCACTGTATTAAATTGCATCTTTGGTAAACCATGAGTCGGATCTTTTAAACTTAATTGAGCAGCGTCTGAACTTATAGTAGATAGTTTCATTATAACTTTTATTTTGTCGTACTTATCTTTTGTTAAATACTTTCTTAAAAACGCTTCGTTATTATCAAAAATTTCATACAAAGCTCTGCCATCAACATAGATCTCAGCTTCTTTTTTCATGCTGTTATCACCTATGCCGGCAAGTTCTCTAGGCCCTTCCTTATCTGTAGGGCTTAACTTATCAAACTCTTTTAATTGGTTATCTACTTGTTTTTGTGTAGTACCATCTGGGTAATTTTCAAGATCAGCTCCTGCACTTCTTAAATTTTTATATCTATCAGTAGTTTGCCACTTATAACTATCAGTTGTTTTCGTTGCTTTTTGAGTTATTCCTACAGCAATTAATTTAGATACTGCATCTTTTGCTTCTTCCTCTGACATCCCATTGTCTATACTAGATTTAATAACACTATCTAATAGAGGGCTTGTTTCTTCTGTAGCCTCTCCTCTTAATGTTTTTTGAACACCTTCTACAGGAGAATCTACAAAATGCATGTCTCCCATCATTATGTCCACAAAAGATTCAGCATTGGTTATTCTGTCTGTTTTACTTCCTTTAGAATTTAAATCCATGACCATAGACTTTACAGCATTAGAATATTTTTTAGCTTCAGGAGCCGCTTTTTCTACTGCATTTGCTAGCTGCGTCATTGTTTGTGCTACTATTGGCCCGGCTTGATTTTCTATATTCATTCTAGTAAAAATCTCTTTATGAATATCAGTCCCCATTAGGTTAACATGTTTATTATTAGAATCACCTCTTATTTTTTTATCTAGTTCTTCTATTACTTTACCAAATTCAAGATGAGACCCTTCCCCAGTGCTGGTCAAATAAGCTGGAGTCTGTCCAAATTTAAGATTCTGTTCAAATTGTTTAAGACCTTTTACATCTTTAGATATCTTATTCCAATTCCATTTTCCACTAGCCTCTAATTCATTTAATGCTTTTTTGTGCCTAGCTGTTATGTACACATTAGCAGATTTTAAAAAGTTTTGATACGAATGAAACAAACTATCACCTTCTTGTGGTAATCTAAATACATACACATTATCTTGAACATCTATTACTTCTCCATAGATAACTTTTAACTCTTCATATATTTGTTTACCACTGTATTTACCACTAAACATCTCATCTAAAAATTTATTTTGATCTTTACTAAACATTCTTCCAGAAGCGTTATTTCCGGAGTACATTTTTTTATTGCTAGGCAGTCCTGTTTTTTCATCTTTAAACTCTATTAAACTTTCTGCATCTTTTTTGGTTTTTCCTCTTCTATCAAGCCTTTGTGTAAATTTTGTTACGTCTCTTAATATAAGACTTTGACGTTGTCTTGCTTTTACAATACTATAATTTTCTTTTGCAAATGCAAATTGTCTAGCTGCCTTTGCGTAATTTTTTCTTAATTCTAAATCAAAAGAAACATCCTCTGCCCTACCTCTAAATACAGTAATTTTACTGTTTATTAGATTGTCTACATCATTAGTAACTGTTTCCATCATTCTTGCTTTGGTTGAATCTGTTTTAGCAACATCTCTTCTAACAGCCGCAGAAAACTTACGCATGTTATAAACCTCTTCGAAAGACATTGTAAAATTAAAATTATATTTATCTTGAAGGTATTCTATCTGGTCTAGCGTATTAAATTTACCTTTTCTTTTAATCATATTTTCATCGGCTGCCATACCTTTGTTTATCATGGTTTTAGTTTTCTTAACATCCCAATCAGGTTTGTCTTTCATTATCCTAGCGGTTATTTTTTCTATAGCATCCGTCACTTGTTTCTTTTGTATTTTTTCTAAAAAGGGGTTTATAGCTTTAATAAAAGTATCATCTGCTTCTAATAGACCTCCAGACCTTGCCTTTTTATTTATTCCTATTAAAAATTCAGTAACATCAATGTCATCATCGCCCTTTTGTAAAGTAGAACCTATAAGATCAAATGCTTTTTGATACTGTGCACTGCCCCATACTTCGTGAAAATCTTCTGCTCTAGCTATGTTTACAAGACTAACAGTAGAGGCGTAGTTTTGTATATCTGCTGCAGCACCTATGTTTTGTCTTTTAACTTTAAAACCGTTTCCTTCACCGTAGTTTTGTATATTAGCATCAGTAAAAACAGGGTTTAATTTTATTAGTTCATCATCCATTTGTTCTGCGGCTCTACTATTAAATAAAGAATCTAATTTTAATAAACCGTGTAAATCAAAAGTTTTTTTAGTTTGTGCTATAGTTTCATTAGACAACCTAAGACTTGGATTATTTTGTAATATCTCCATAAGTTCTCTGCCTGTATCTGTATCAAACTTGGTTCCCATTAATATTTCTGATACTTGTAATTGAACAGCTCTTTCTGTTAAGTAGGCTATCTCAGCATTTTTCTCTGTAGTCTCTCTTAATGTTTTTGCTGCTAAATCTTTAAAAGCATTTAAAGTAGGTAGATTTTTATCTTTTATTTCTTCAGATAAATTTGTTAAAACCTTACCTAATTCCATCTCTTGTTTTTCTCTTAAATTTCCTAACTCCATTGCCTTTTTAATAAACTTAAATTTTTGATCTATTTTTAAATCTTTACCGGCTACCAGTTCTAACATTTGCATTTCTGCTTGTCTAAGACTAGCAATACCTGTTGCTGAACCTAGAGTTATTTGAGTTTTATTTACAACATCTCCCAAACCTACTTCATCTGCTTCATTAAATAATTCTTCTACATACAATAAACTTTTTCTTATCTTATCTGCTTCTTTTTCATCGCTTTTATTTAATTTATAAAATGTTTGTAATACATTTCTTAAAATCTTTCTTTGACCCGGGTCTATGTCTTTACTAAATATAGGACTGGCTTTTTTTAATAAGGCATCTATAGCATCTGTAGGCTTAGACATTATGTTTATCATCTTACGTAAACCCTGTGCGTCTGCTTTGTTTTGTGGTAAGATTGTTTTTAGACTGTTGTTAAGTGTTTCTACAACTGGTAATACTTTACTTACACCATAATCTAATCCTGCCGCAGTGACTTTACCACCTATAATACCAGCTATGCTTGAAGTAAATGTTAAACCAAAATTTAACGCTCCTAAAGGGTCATCTTCTTTAACCATTTTAAGCTGTTCAAGGGCTGAGGGATATATCCACCTGTCAACAGCTTCTGTAGCAACCCCTATCATCGATTCTGTTCCAGCAAACTTTTTAAAAAATGTATAAGGAACATAACCAAACTCTGCCGCACCCAATCTCGATTCAACTTGGATGTACCTTACTATTCTATTATCATTTTTGTCTTTAGATTTTTTCCATTGTGTTTCTATAAGAGATTCCATCTCGTTGTATACAGTAGCCTGAGAAACAGGTATCTTTTTTCTTAACAAGTTCTGTTCAGCTTCTTTTGCTAATCTTGTAGAATAATTTACTGCTGTTTTTGCAAGTGGGGATAACACACCTAGGGCAAAAGAAAAGTCTCTTGCAAATATTCTAACAGCTCCAACTAATAAGTTTGGATTCTCAGAACCTTCCATTTGAGATAGAAGATCTTCTCCTCTTATTTCTTGCTTAGGCCAATCTGCAGATATTACTTTTGCAATTTTATTATCATTGTAACTTACATTACTATCAATAAAAAATGTAGAATTAGGTTTATCTCCTAAATTCTTTTGTGTTGTAGATATAATACCCATGTAAGGCACATGAAGTTTACTCATTATATCTGTCCACACCCCTCCTTTATCTTCAACTTTTTCTAAATAATTAGAAGATGCAGCTACGACATCTAATAACGCACCATCAAGAGGAGGTATGATACCTAGTATCTGATCTAAACCACTAGCTACATCTGGGCTTAAAGAATAAAAATAGTTAGGTATAGCCATAGCACCGTTTTCGGCCAAGGTCATAAAACTAGCAACCATATCTTTAGTATCATTAGGCATGTTTTCTAATTGTTTTCTATCGTTTAACCAATTTAAATTTCTTGTGTAGTCTTTAGATGATTCCTTACGTACAGCCTGAGTTACTGCGTAAAGATCTCCTCTAGCAGCTAATAGTTCTTTACTTAAAGATTCTAAATTTTTATATGCTCCCGTGTAGAATTTCGCCCCACTTTTTTTTAGTTCATCATGTATTGACATAGCTGCATTAAATGCATCTTTAGGTGTTTTAGCAATGATTGTATAAGGATGTTCTTTACCTCTAGGGAAATAATGATAATCAGCAGGGATGCCAGAATCAGGGTCGTACTCGTCTCCTATAGGCACTAAAGTAGAAAAAATAGGGTTATTTTCATCACGGAAAGGTCTTTTTAAAACATTCTCTTGAAATATTCTTTCCTTTTGTTTCAGTATATCTGACTGTACTTTTGCTTTTTCTCTCTGTTCTAATATTTCTACTTGTTCATCAAAAGAAAGATTATTTAATTCATTTACAGGAGATGTTTCCATTCCTAAAGGGCCGGCTGAAACAGATAATCTAGAAGGAGTTATCTTCTCTTTAAAAATACTAAATTTAGGTTTTACATAATCGGGTATTGTTTCTTTTTTAACTTCTTCAGGGTCTGGGATATTTTCTTTTTCAGTAAATTGTTCTTCAAGTGCAGGGTCTCCTTTTATTACTACAAACCCTTTATCAATAGCTTCTTTCTCAGGGACTGTCTCAGACCTTGAAGAAGAACCAAATAAAAACCCTTCACTTCCTTCGTCTTCGGCTGTATCTAAATTTGTATTTTTATCTACCATGTACTACTCTCCTAATTTTTCTCTTAATTTATCTTGTAAACCTATGCTGTTATTAAATAATAGTAAAAAATTATCAAGATCCATATTCAATCCGTTCTTTACGCTAGCACCTTTTCTAAGGGTATTTTTAAAATCTGCTACCAAACCATTGACTATACCTCTTTGCGTTTTTTCTGCTTGTGTATTATCCATTACATTTTCATCTAATGTGGCATTATAAGCCTTACTAAAAGCATTACCGTAATTTCCAATAGTTCCATATTTTTTTTGGTAATTAGAATTTGCGTCAGTAAACTCAACATTTAAAATACGAGCTATTTTATCTATCTCTTCCTGATCTTTTTCAACAGTTTGATTAATGTTACTATCATCAGTTTCAGAAGATAAACTATCAAAAGGTATATTTGTATCCTTTATTAATTTTCTAGCCATAGCCTCTGCTCCAGAATTAAATTCTCCTTTAGGAGCAAGACCTATATTAAAAATCCCTTGTGGGCCAGTCATTAACTTAGCCGCTCTGTATAAACTTAAATCTTCTTTACTTATAGCATTATAAAATAAACCATGAAACTGTGCCACAGATTCCATATTATTTTTTATTTCTGTTATGACACTTTTAAAATCTGCCCCTGCTGTTAATATTCTTGCAGATATTGCATTTTGCATTAAGTTAACGTCTTTATCAGATATGGTTCTACTATCTCCTCCTCCTTGAATAGCAGCCGCCATTTCAAAGGCTAATAAATAAGAATGATATTTAATAATAGCTGTATTAGACTCTTTTATATTAGCTAAGTCTTTACTTCTAAATTCACTTTCTCCTTCTCTTCCAGCAGCAACCAGTGCTAATGAGTTATAAAATTGTTGATCATCCATATTATATTTCTGTTGTAATTCCTGCATAGTTTCTGTAGCACTTTCTAAATTTTTACTAGAGGTATTAAAAAGTCCATCTAAAAGACCTTCCCCACCTTCTGTTAACCTCACTCCACCCATGCCGGTAAGACTTTGAATTACTTTATTAAATTGGTTTTTAGAATCTTTTAAACCTCTTAGATATAGTTCCATTGTTTGAAACGCCCCTAGAGGAACAGTGGTATCACCTATGTTATTTAAAATACCCTTTGTTCTCTCTACCGATTTCATGGCGTTGTTATATGAATCTCTAGTTTTACCAAATTCTTCTTTATCAGATTTTATAGCTTGATCAAAACTTACTACTTTTAAATAATCTCCCTCTATATTTCTGTTAGCAGTTCTTTTTATATTTAAAGAAACAGCAGATTGTACATCTAAAGCATTGGGTAGGTAAAAACCTTTATCACTATTACTAGAATTTATTATTTGTGATAACAGGGCATTAAGATTTTCTTTATTATTTGAAAGCTGTTTAAAACTTGTTCCAAATTTAGAAATTAAATAACCGGCATTTGCAATTGATATAGGATCTGCTGAATCAACATCCATACCTAGTTCTTCTTTTATTTCCTTACTAAACCCTCTCACTGCATTTACACCAGTTTGTAAATCTCCTCTAAGAGATCTACGTGTTACTGCCCCTATTAAAAAATCTGCAAACTTAACCGGATCTACTTTTTCTCCGGCAATATTAGTTACTGTATCAAGTTCCTCATCACCGTATGTAGGTAAAATATCTTTTATATTTTTGTTTTTAAGTAAATTGTAAGTAGCACTGTCGTTATTTAATAAAGATAAAACAGGGTTATTATATTTTCCTATAGGATAGTTGTATAAAAGAGTTTGATCTCTCGTAATCTCTTTATTTTTATTATTTATAAAACTAGTTTTTTGTGCCACATAAGGCTGTATTTTATTAAGCACTGACATAGCTTGATTCTTCTCTTGCTCACTCCCGTTTTGTAAAAACTCAATAAAAGTTCTATTGTCACTAGATTGTAATCCTGTTTGCGATGTGTATAATTCAGAGAGAGGAGTATTCATAAAATCATTAACTCTACTTATATTATCATCGGATGCTAATATTTTATCAGACTCTGTATAATTACCTATTATGTTTGCATTGATTTGATTACCATCGTTAAGCGTTAGATTACCAAAGTTAATAGTATTAGCAGAATCATTAACATTTTTATCAATACCAGCTTTGTATTTAACAGATTCTTGATATTTTAATTTTTCTAACTCTGCAGCTTTCTTAGCAGCTATATCAGCGTTGTACCCATCAGCAAATCCTTTTGTAAATCCTCCAAAGAAACTCATCTTATAACATCCCCCCTTCTGGCATATCCGCCATTAATTCTTCATTTGATAAACCTTCTTCTACAGGTACTTCTACCATCTCATCAGGCATGACCTCTTGTACAGGTTCTAAAAACCCTCCAGATAACATCTCTTGTTCTACACCTGCTCTATTTGCACCTTCTTGTAAAGCCTCATAACCTGCAGGATTTAACTTACTCATGTTTCTTGCCATATCACCCGGTTCCATTTTACCACCAGAAGTTTTCTCCGGATTGAAAACAACCATAGGTACATCTTCAGACATTGCTGTAATCATAAGGTACATAGCTAGCGGGGGCTTAATCAACTCCGCAACGTCAGGAGACCACTGGCCTTCTGAGAAACCTATAAAAGCAATGCTGTTTACAATAGACTCTATAGGAACACCCGAAGCTATTAAACTAAGCTGTTCTTCTTTAGCAGCCCTGTCAGTTTCTAGTCTTTCTATAATAAGTGCAACACATTCGTCTGGGTCAGTAAACTCAGCAGGCTTTTCAAATTTCTGACTTCCCGGAGCTACTGTTAAAGACTGTCCGGGCACTGGTGCGGAAAAAGGATCTATGGCTTCTACAGATCCGGGCTGTGGTTCTGTCCCCTCCGCTATATTGTCATTTGCTTTTTGCGGTTCATATCTCATAGTTTATGTCCTTGTTGGTAGTGTAAAATTTACTTGTTGTGGAGTGACTGTATCGCTTACATATTTAGGCCTACGTACAGAAATCTTATCTGTAAATGAAGCTAACCCCTTAGTGTTCACTCCTTGCGTACCCATGTTAGCCATTAAAAACTTAGCTAAACTAGGACTTACATTAGGATTGAAAGCTCCTGCTAACTTGCTTGTTAGAGGAGTGTTCTGTATTTGGCCTTTATTAAACTGTGCACCAGCAGACCCCCGTGCTCTTACAGCAGAGTTTCTAAACTTTTTCATATTCTCAAAAGGGTCTGGAGGGCCTCCTCCGTTCTTCTGTTGGTTTACTAAATTTTTTAGAACTCTTTTTACCACATCGTTTTCTAAAACTACATCAGCACCTGCTTTAAATCTTTGCCAAAGAGAAGGTGACTTTGCAGGAGGATCACCTTTTAACATTCCTGTGTAGCCAATATTCCTAGCTGTTTTACTGTCGATAGTAGCGTAATTTGTAATTTCTCTAGATCTTGTTGGATTAGACATAGCGTACTGTTGGTAGCTGTTTGAAGACGATGGGCCTTGGGGGCCTTGGGCATATGATTGATAGTTGCTATAATCTGTAGAAGCCTTACGATAATTTGTAGGTTTTGATTTAAATTCTGAAGAAGTTCCATACGATCCATAACTGTCGTATCTGTCTGCAACTCCTCCTCCTTCACTAAACCTCTTAAAATCTCCTTTAGCAAATTCAATAGTCTTATCCATATCTGTAGTAGCTAAGTCAAACAAACCTTCTTCGTTTCTAAAAACAGCCCTTAAACTATCTTTTAATTTCATATTACCATCTCCATGTTTACATCTAATAAATTATAATTAACTTTATAATAACCCATACTATCTGTAATAACAGCGTTTGGATTTATTTTTATAATCTCTTGTGCCATAACCCCTCTGTACCTACGGTCTTCATCCCATATATAATTCCATTCATACATATTTAATCCAGAAGAAGATTTTCCTATACTTATTATATTAGTCTTTAATCGAATATCAGAAGTTCTTGTTGCTAAAGCTAAGGCTACATTATAACCGGCCTGACCTAAAGAAACAGCAACAGAATCTTCAAACTGTTTATCGTAAAATTCTGATTGAGCATCTGCTTCTTGTGCAATCATAGCAGATTGGTGTGCTCTTTGCAGAATACTTTCACTAGAAGACATGACCCAAGTAGCCTCGTCTCTGTACCTCTGCCACAAATTAGCCTGTGCTTGTTTGTTTAAACTTAACAGGTTTGCCGTATTTATTCTATTACTTTCATTCTGTGCAGCAGTATCTCTAGTATTTATATCTCTTCTCCACTGTGCATTTGACTGTAGGATTTGCGTAGCCATATTAGCATCGAACTTATCTCTACTATCTTGCATCTGTGCTGTAAACCTATTCATAGCATTTGCCTGATCAGCATTGACCTGTGATATAGATGCTTTTCTATTATTGTTTGAGTTACCTATCTGTGCGTTTAATTCTAAAAAGAACTCATCTACTTCATTTTGTGTTTTAGCATTAAACTGTCTAGAAGCATTCTCTTGTGATATATCTGTTAACATCTTCTGCATGTTTGTCTGGTGGTTTATTTCATTAACCCTTTGTGCATTATCCATATCCTTAACGTCTAAAGTTAAAAATGCTTTTGCATTATCTACAGCAGCTGTCAACCTAGCACTCATATTTGCTTTGTCCATCGCAGCATACGTCATTGCATTCTGTAAAGTAGCTTGCTGTGTGTTGTTTAGATTAGCTAGATCTACAGTAGAATAAGTCTTAGCATCTTGTGCAGCAATTGGTATAGCAGATTCATAGATAGCATTAGTTATTGCAGCAGCAGCCATTGAAGAAGAACCTAATCCTCTTTGTTGCATGATAGCTCCTACTTTACGTACAGCAGGGGCAGCCCACGCAGGAAGAGTATCGCCAGAATCTAATGCTGTAAACAAGGATTCAATCTGTCCTTTTACCGTACCTAAATTAGATACTTGAGCAGTAGCTCCGGTGGATACAGACTCAGAAGATACTGTGCCCATCACAGCAGCTGTCTTTGCAAACTCAGTAGGGTCTCCTATAATAGAAGAAGGAGATACAGAACCTTGTGCAGCCGCAGCTTGAGGAGTGTTCTGTTGAGTGTAAGCAGAGTACGTGTTAGCAGACTGTATAGCAGGTATAGACACATCTGTTGCAATTGCACCTGAAGGTGTCAGTGTTGGAGTAGAAGGTAATTGTGTCATATTACCTTGTCCAAAATTAATCAATTCATCTGTGGCTACTGTAGTTGTCACCGGAGCTACAGTTTCTCCTTCAGTCAATCCTAGTTTTTGATTTGGTAATATTCCACTAATCGGTCTTGTTACAGGAAGGTCTGTTATGTTTTCTTGAGTAGATTGTGTTACAGCAGTGCTAGGAAAACCTGTAGTTTCTCCCGTTTGTTGTACACCAGCTGTTCCTGCACCCCCTATTGTAGTAGGTAAATTCTGTCCGGAAGTTCCCGGATACTGGTTGTATACAGGAGTAGTTTCTTCAGTAGTATCTCCACCTTCTTGAAACCTAGGTAGAACCTTTTTCATTCTCCTAGCGTAGCCTCCTCCAGCTTTGTGTAAATCTGATAATCTAGCCATAATTAACTCCTATTCCTTTCTATAAACCTATCCATTTTATCTTCCATTCTTTGTAGATGACCTATAATCTCTCTCACTTCTTCCTGTACATCACTTCTCTTTGCATATTCTTCTCTAGTTTGATTAAGTAAGATCTGCAGTCGTTTTACTTCTTGAAACATCTTTGAGAATGCCCAAGCGAAGGGTGCTACAATTAAGGTCAGCACTAAGTTCCATATTAAAGAAGGGTCTAATTCCATTGTTTTCTTATCCTTATCTAGCGTATTGTAAAAGGTCGTAATCATCTGTCCATCTGTTAACTCTTGCCACCACATCTACTACCTGTTCTCCATCTACTGTCTTGTAAGTATCTGCAAACAACAGCTTGAAAGCATCCATGTCACCAGCGTCATCTATTGCTGTACAGATATTTGCATAGTCTGTTCTGACAGCTGCCATGTAGGTTACAAGTGCTGAAGGTATTGCTGTATCAGCTGTTACCTTCCTAGCAATTATCCAATCAAATCTTTTAAGCAGACCGTTTGCTGTATCTCGTGCCTTGTTCTTAGCTTGTGATTTCAAACCAAGTGTAACTGTTTGGTTACCGTGGTCGTCTAAAATTGCATTACCGTCCTTATCCACATCGTTGCTGTCTGCAAGTGCCCTGTCAGTTTTTGTATAGGCAGTAGTAACCTTCTTATTACTAGCATCAAAAGTATAAACAGCTTGTGAAGTATATTCAAACCTGTCATCGCCAACAGTTCCTGCCTCTACAGTATATATACCTACAGCATTCAGCTCATCCCAAGACCACGCTGTGAATATGGTTCGTGGATGTCGTACATCGTTAATAACCATACCTTTAGGAAACCTAATTATTTCCTGTATAGTATTATCTGTTACATAAGCCCACATATTTTAATCTCCTAAAAAGTATTGTTATATTTAAATGGCACGTCACCCCATGCTCCATAGATAAAAGTTTGAGCTGAATTTATTTCACCATCACTAGTCCTACACTTAAAACCATTACTTAAAAAATCTATTGCTCTAGCACTAGAAGTATATTCTGCATAAGAACCATCCCAGTCTATTGGTGTATCCATTACATTATAAGTTTCTCTAGCACTATCATGTGTTACCCAATGTTGTGCAGCATCAATATTTTTTATAAATACGAAACGTGGTCTAAAACCTGTATAGATAAATGTACCATCATTATTTCCTGAACCTTCATAACTTCCAAACTTACTATATCCTTCAACTGAATGCCAACAATATGCTATTGCTGTTCCACTACCTCCAAATCCTCCACCTAAAGAAAATACTTGATTAGTAGGAGCTGTACTATTAAAAGCAGCATTAGTAGCTTCAGCTGCAGTTGTATTTAAATACAAAATTTTACCTGCTGAAGAAAGTCCACTATGATAAACTATCCATTGTGCTGCTGATGTTATTAATTTTACTATTATAAAATCTAAAGGTTTTGAAAGACCATGACC
>JGI24005J15628_10000489_pt1 | contig 22940 bp, 20 predicted proteins | sample LinPmetageLP40_FD_15628 | JGI IMG/M metagenome (IMG submission 15628)
TCCCTTGTGGCTGGCCGCGGCCGATGTGATCAGGGGGCCCAGTAAAGCGCCAGCGGCGCGGACAGGAAGGCACAAATCGGCAGTTCACTGACCGCCTCGACGCCGCTCAGCGCGCGCGACAGCACGGCCTGCTTGTCGGTCCCCGTGAGATGAAGCACGGTACGACGCGTCTGGCGCAGACGCTCGAGAGACAGCGTGATACGCGCCTGCGGCACGCTGGGTGCACGCATCGGCACACAGCAATCCGCACTGGTCAGCGCTTCCTGCAGGCGGTCGCCATCCGGGAACAGCGAGGCCGTGTGGCCATCGCCACCCATGCCGAGAATCAGAGCGGAAGCCGGCCAAGGGAGCGCCGCGATGCGAGCACTCACTTCTGCGCAACCGTCTTCCGGCTCTGCCTCGGCGTTGGTCAGCGGATGGAAGGTAGCGGCACTGGCCGCACCGATCAGCAGGTGCTCACGCACGAAGCGTGCATTGCTGTCATCGGCGTCTTCGCTCACCCAACGCTCATCGGCGAGGGTGATATCGACCCGCGACCAATCCAGCGGCTTGTCGCGCAGCGCGGCAAACAGCGGCTTGGGCGTGGAGCCGCCGGAAACCACCAGCAGCGCACGCGCTGACGGATCAACGTCGAGATCAGCACGCAAGGCAGCGGCCAGATACTCGGCGAGAGAGTGTGCGGTCTGTACGCGCGGGTCCTGCTCAGTCACGGTGGCGCTCATTTCAATACTCCTCATACCAGCTGCGACCATCGCGCGTGATCATCGCGATCGAGGAGACGGGCCCCCAGGAGCCGGCCGGATAACGGCGCGGCGTGGCGGCACGGGATTCCCAGCCATCGATGAGGGTATCGACCCAGCGCCAGGCGTGTTCGATCTCGTCACGACGCACGAACAGATACTGCTGGCCCTTGATGACCTCAAGCAGCAGACGTTCGTAAGCTTCCGGAATACGGCGCTTGGGGAAGGCGCTGTTGAAGTCGAGATCCAGCGGGCCCGGACGCAGACGCATGCCCTTGTCGAGGCCGGAGTCCTTGGTCAGCACCTGCAGGGAGATGCCTTCGGACGGCTGAAGACGAATGATCAGCTTGTTGGCTGCCAGCGAGCGCTGGTCCGGATCGAAGATGTAGTGCGGCTGCTGACGGAAGTGGATCACGATCTGTGACAGCTTCTCCGGCATGCGCTTGCCGGTCCGCAGGTAGAACGGCACACCGGCCCAGCGCCAGTTGGAGACTTCGGTCTTGAAGGCCACGAAGGTCTCGGTCTGGGATTCGGTGTTGGCACCCTCTTCCTCGAGGTAGCCCGGCACGTGCTGGCCATCGACGGCACCCGCGATGTACTGACCACGCACCAGATCCGTATTGAGACGCTCGCCGGTGATCGGGCGCAAGGCCTTGAGCACCTTGACCTTCTCGTCACGAATGGCGTCTGCATCCAGGTTGGACGGCGGGTCCATCGCGATCAGACACAGCAGCTGCAGCAGGTGGTTCTGCACCATGTCACGCAGCTGACCGGCCTGATCGAAGTAGCCCCAGCGCCCTTCGATGCCGACCTTCTCCGCCACGGTGATCTCGACGTGGGAAATCTGGTTCTGATTCCACTGGTTGCCGAACATCGGGTTGGCGAAGCGCAGCGCGATCAGGTTCTGGACAGTCTCCTTGCCCAGATAGTGATCGATACGATAGATCTGGGATTCGTGGAAGACGGCGCCGATCGCGTCGTTGACGACGCGCGAGCTCTCCAGATCAGAACCGATCGGCTTCTCGACCACGACACGCGAGTGCTCGTCGAGACAGCCCGCCGCCTGCAGATTGCTGCTGATGTCGCCGTAGATACGCGACGGTACGGAAAGATAGATCATCAGCGGGCGCGGCGACGGCTTGCCCTTGGCATCCACACGCCAATCGGCGATCGCGGAATAGCCTTCCACGGTGCTGAAGTCCAGCGCCGCATAGCTGATGCGAGAGAGGAAGCGCTCGATGCATTCCTTCTCGAGGTGTTCCGGCTTGACGCGCTCCTTGAGCGCCGCCTGCACGGTGTCCTTGAAGGATTCGAGGCTGACATCCTGACGCGCCAGACCGATCAGGCGGGTTGCCTTCTCGAGCAGACCGTCACGGTCGAGGTGATAGAGGGCTGGATATAGCTTGCGCTTGGCGAGGTCGCCCAAGGCGCCGAACAGGGCAATATCCACGCCCGGAATGATGTCGGAACTCATGCCGCCGATTTCTCCCGTCGAAACTGCCCTGTATGCCGAAATGACCGACAAGGTGGGCGACTTCGAACCCGCTTCCTGGAAGGCTGCGCAGGCTGGCGCGGCGAGGAGAGGCTCGAATGACACACGGCACCGGGAAGGCGTTGGCGATACATGGCTGGTTATATTAACAACAAATGTAGCGATAACGCCGCTGTCACTCAAGACAATTCGCCCTACAAATAGGTAAACTTACCTAAAAGTGGTAGTCAGCGGCGCTTTCGCTTTCACCTCGTCCTTCGCGCCCCTGGATCAGCAAGCGACCCAAAGAGATGCTTGGCCTACCAGACGAGTGAGGCTAGGATGCCCAGATTACGTAGTTATTTCACTACACAATGGCAGGGTAACAGGCGAATGGCAGTACACGACCTCATCAATCGCATCCGTGAACGTCTCGACGAGCTCAATCGCTCCGAGCGCAAGGTCGCCGACGTCATTCTGGCGGACCCGGCTGCGGCCACCGGCATGAGCATCGCGGCGCTCGCTCAGGCCTCGCTGGTCAGTGAGCCGACCGTCAACCGCTTCTGTCGCAACTTCGATGCCAAGGGCTTCCCCGACTTCAAGATCAAGCTGGCCCAGAGCCTGGCCGGCGGTACGCCCTACGTGTCGCGCAGTGTCGATCAGAACGATGATGCCGCCGCCTATGGCGACAAGATTCTCGGCGCCACCGTGGCCGCGCTCGACGATGCCCGCCGCGCACTGGACCCCAGACGCATCGAGCGCGCCGTCGATTACCTGAGCCAGGCCAAGCAGATCTGCTTCTTCGGCCTCGGCGCTTCAGGCCCGGTCGCGGCGGATGCCCAGCACAAGTTCTTCCGCTTCAACCTGCCGGTCATGGCCTATGAAGATGTGCTCATGCAGCGCATGGTGGCCGCCGCCTGCCATACCGGCGACGTGATCGTGATCATCTCCTACACCGGGCGCACCCGCGAGCTGGTCGATATCGCCAAGCTCGCACGCAGCAATGGCGCCGCGGTACTGGGCATCACCGCACCGGACTCTCCGCTGGCGCGCGAGTGCACCGAAGTGCTGGAAGTCATGGCCCCCGAAGACACCGATATCTATATGCCGATGACCTCACGCATGATCCACCTGGCCCTGATCGACGTGCTGGCCACCGGCGTGACGCTGCGCCGCGGAGAAGACTTCCAGCAGCACCTCAAGAAGATCAAGGACAGCTTGAAGGACACCCGTTTCCCACCGGAGTCTTGAGCACTAGCCACCAAGTCATCAGCCCCAGCCACGGCAAATGAGCTCTTCCTGCGCAGCCATTCAACGCGCTACTGACTCTTCAGCATCACTTGAGCGATCCTTCAGGCATGGCGCGGGGCTTGCACCCGCGTGATCAAGACACAACAATACGCGCCATACCCCCTGACATGCGGTGCTCGCCGCATGATGTCTCATGTCGTGAATGCTGAGGATGTTTCCCATGCGCTGGCTGGCCACTGCTGCTCTGACCCTGATTTCCGCCCTTCCCGTGACCATGAGTCTGGCTCAGGCCGACACCTTCAAGTTCACGGCGATTCCGGATGAAGACGAGTCACGCCTGGTCGAGCGTTTCGACAAGGTCGCCGACTATCTGGAAGAGAAGCTGGGCGTCGATGTCGAGTATGTGCCGGTCAAATCCTACAGCGCCGCCGTCAGTGCCTTCCGCAATGATCAGATCCAGATGGCCTGGTTCGGCGGCCTGACAGGCGTTCAGGCGCGTCAGATGGTGCCGGGCTCCGTCGCCATCGCCCAGGGCGTGGAAGACGCCGCCTTCCGCAGCTACTTCATCGCGCGTCGCGACCTCAGGCTGGCCGGCGATGCCGCCGAGCCGCTGGATGCCTTGCCCGACTCCCTCGAAGGCCACTCCTTCACCTTCGGCGCCAAGACCTCCACTTCAGGCCGCCTGATGCCGGAATACTATCTGCGCGAACAGTTCCAGCAGGCGCCGGACGCCCTGTTCAGCCGCGTCGGTTTCTCCGGCGACCACTCACGCACCATCGCACTGGTCGCCGCCGGCACCTATGACGTGGGCGCGGTCAACTTCGCGGTGTGGGAAGCGGCAGTCAAGGACGGCAAGGTCGACCCGAGCAAGGTACAGGTGCTGTGGCAGACGCCGGCCTACCCGGATTATCAGTGGACCATTCGTGGCGATGCCGACAGCCACTTCGGCGCGGATTTCACCGCCCACGTCACCACGGCCCTGCTGGACATGAAGGACCCGGACCTGCTCGAGAGCTTCCCGCGCTCCGGCTTCATTCCGGCCAGCAACGATGACTACGCGCCGATCAAGACCGTCGGTGAACAGCTCGGTCTGCTGCGCTGAGCTCATGACCCAGGAAACACCCTCTCCACTGCTGCACCTTTCGCAAGACCACCTCGGCCATGGCGCCGAGGTGGTCTTGCGTGATCTGGATATTCGCCTCCTGCCGGGCGAGCGCATCGCCCTGCTCGGTGCCAGTGGCGCAGGCAAGTCCACGCTGCTGGAAGCCCTGCGCGCCGCGCTGCAACAGCGCGACGTAGCGGCCGCCTGGTGCCCTCAACGCCAGGGGCTGGTGCCGCAATTGTCGGTCTACCACAACATCTTCATGGGCCGGTTGGACCAGCACTCACGGCTGACCAACCTGCTCAATCTGCTGCGCCCGAAACCGGCCCATTGGCAGGCGGTCGCCACATTGTGCGAACCGCTGGGTATCACCGGCCTGATGGAACGCTCCGTCGAGGCGCTTTCCGGCGGTCAGCGCCAGCGTGTCGCCATCGCACGCGCGCTCTATCAGGGCCATGATCTGTTCCTCGGTGACGAGCCCGTCGCAAGCGTGGACCCACATCAAGCCAGTCAGTTGATCCAGCTGATTCACGCCCGTCACGCCACCAGCGTGGTAGCGCTTCATCAGCGTGAGTTGGCACTCACTCACTTCACGCGCGTGATCGGGCTTGGCAAACAGGCTGATGGCCAGGGGCACGTGCTGCTGGATGTCGCGACCGACGGAATGACGCCTGGCGACCTGGATTTCCTGTACCCCGCTGCGGCGACGCGCGAGTCATCCGATGTCAGCTGACCCCTCCACCATGACGGCAGAGCTGCGCCATCCCCCTCGCTGGTGGCAGGCACGCAGTGACGGTGCGCGCTTGTTGCGCCTCGGTGGTGGTCTGGTCATCACCATGCTGGTACTGGTGCCCTTCGCCGATCTCTCCGTTACCTCGCGCGATCCCTGGCAGGAACTGGGCCGCATGCTGGCGGGTCTGGCGTCGCCGGCTCCCGGCGCGCTGGAATCCCCGCTGCACGCTCTGATCCTGACCATCGCTTTTGCGCTGTGGGGCACCCTGCTGGGTGCGCTGATCGGGCTGCCACTGGCATTGGTCTACTCTCGCTCGCGCCTGCTGCGGGGCATCTGTGCCGGGCTGCGCGCGGTGCATGAGCTGTTCTGGGCCCTGCTGTTGCTGCAGGTGTTCGGGCTATCGGCCGCCACGGCGCTGGCCGCGATCACGATTCCCTATGCGGCGACCTTCGCCAAGGTCTATGCCGAGATTCTCGAACAACTGCCGCAGGCGCCGCTCAAGGCACTGCCCTGGGCCAGCTCGCGCGCGATGCGCTTTGTGTATGCAGAACTGCCGATGGCGTGGCGGCGCATGGCCAGCTATACCCGCTATCGCTTCGAATGCGGACTGCGCGCCAGCGTCCTGCTCGGTTTCGTCGGCTTGCCCACGCTGGGCTTCTATCTGGAAAGCGCCTTTCGCGAGGGCCGTTACGCCGAGGCGGGCGCCCTGCTATGGATCTTCTATCTGCTGATCGCCACGCTCCCATGGTGGGGGCACCGTCGGGTATTGCCGGTACTGGCCATCGCCAGCCTCTGGTGGCTGGGGCCATGGCCAGATGTCAGCCCGACTCTGCTGTGGCGCTTCATCAGCCATGACATCTGGCCGGCGCCGCTGGTCAATGCATCATTCGAGTCGCTGGTCTCGGGTAAGCTCGCGACAGGCCTGCTGCAGTGGGCCAGCCACCTGCCCGATCTGCTGCCCGCCATCGGCAATACCTTGCTGCTCGGCCTGCTGGGCACCGCCGGTAGTCTGCTGATCGCCATGCTGCTATGGCCGCTGGCCAGCCGCCACGTGGGCAATCGTCTCTCGCAACACTCGACCAACGGTCTGCTGATCTTCCTGCGCACCACGCCGGAGCTGATTCTGGCCTTCATCCTGCTGTTGCTGCTGGGGCCCTCGCTGCTGCCCGCCTGGCTGGCGCTGGCGCTGCACAACGGCGCGATCATCGCCTTCCTGTGTGCTCGCCATGCCAACCAGATTCAGCTGCCGCCCAGTCGCCCGCAGGGCAAGTTCGAATGCTGGCTCTATGAGCTCAACCCGCGTGTCGCCCCCGGCATGTTCGCGCTGCTGCTCTACCGCGCCGAGACCATCATTCGCGAGACGGCCATTCTCGGCATGCTGGGGGTGGTAACGCTGGGCTTCCATATCGACTCGAGCTTCGAATACCTGATGTTTGATCAGGCATTTGCCTTGCTGGTGCTCACCGCCATACTCAATATCGGCGTTGACAGCCTCGCGCGGCGCCTGCGCCCCAGCGGCGAGATCTCTGAAGACAGCTGCGTGCGCTGACTCCTGCCCGGCCTGCGCAGAAGTAGGCGCTGACTTCATGACGCCCCCGACTCCCCTTTGAGCGAGCCTTCCCATGCCTCAATCGTCACCCGCAGATGCCGCCAGCACGGCAAGCGCCAAGCGTGAAGCACAGCGCATCACCTTGATCGGCGCGGCGCTGGATGGCGTGCTGGGTGTCGCGAAGCTCATCGTCGGCAAGCTGGTCGGCTCGCAGGCGCTGATCGCCGATGGCATCCATTCCCTGTCAGACCTGGTGACGGATGCCTTCGTGTTGGTGGCGACTCACTACGGCCGCCAGGCGCCGGATCGCTCACATCCGTGGGGGCATGAGCGCATCGAGACGCTCGGCACCCTGGTGCTCGGCAGTCTGCTGCTGGCCGTGGCGGGCGCCATTGGCTGGGAAGGCATTTTGCGCAGCTGGGAGCTGATGTTCGGCTCACTGACCATCCCGCTACCCGGCGCGCTGGGCATCGGCATCGCGATCATCTCGCTGCTCGGCAAGGAAGGTATCTTTCGCGCCACACTGAAGGTCGCGCGCAGGCAGAAATCCAAGCTGCTGGAGGCCAATGCCTGGCACTCGCGCAGTGATGCGCTCTCCACCGTGGCGGTGCTGATAGGTCTGATCGGTACCCAGTTGGGGGCCAGCTGGCTGGATGGCATCGCGGCGGTCGTCGTTGGCGTCATGGTGGGCAAGATCGGCGCCTCATTGGCCTGGGAGGCCTCACGCGAACTGATCGACACCGCCCTGCCACGCGAACAGCAACACGCCATGCGTGAGTGCTTGCTGTCACTGCCGGAGGTGCGCGGCGCCCATGACCTGCGCAGCCGCACGCTCGCCGGCCGTATCGTGCTGGAAGTCCACCTGCTGGTCGCGCCACGCATCAGCGTCTCGGAAGGCCATGCCATCGGTCATCATGCAGTGTCTCGCCTCAAGGCTGAATTCCCTCAGCTCAGTGATGTGCTCTATCACATCGACCCTGAAGACGACTCGCATCTCGGCCAGGCCAGCCTGGCGCAGCCCTCGCGGCAGCAGCCCCTACCCCTGCGTAGCGACATCATCGTCGCACTCGAGGAATGCTGGCAGCAGTCACCCCTCTGGCAGGCGCGCAGTGGCCTCACCCTGCATTACGTCAGCCATGCCACCACACCTGCTGACACCGACTCGTCGGCCCCGCATGTGGATATCCTGCTGGAGCTGCCGGGTTGTGCTACGCAAGCCATCTCGGAAACGGCTCTGCAATGTAACCACGACGCCGACTCACGCAACGCATCAATCGCCGAGATGGAACGCCTCGCAGCGGGTCTTGAGTGGTTTGGCAAGCTGGAGATCGGTGTGATGTCACATATCCACCAGCGCTGACGTGTGGGTTACACTGCAGGCAAAGGCAGGCATGGCATCCTGAACTTCAGAGACAGGCCTGGGTTGATCCCTCAACGTTCAAAAGCGCTCAAAGGCGTTCCAGGCATCGTCATCAAGACCAGAATTCACCCTCGAACAAAGACAGACATCCACCAGACAAGGAGCACGCCATGAGCAACGCATCCGGCGAAATGCACAAGACACGCATCATCAGTGAGCTGAAAGGCTTCATCCGCAAGCTGCTGCAAGACCCGAAGATTCTCGAGCAGTCACTGGTCGTGGCGCGAGCGCGCCTCAAGGAAGGGGCAGAACAAGGAAAGAATGAGCAAGCGGTGCTGGCCATCATCGCCAACGAGATTTCTGATACCACCAGCATCCATATCCCGGAAGACCCGGCAGAGCACTCCGATGCGGACAAGCTGTTCCTGGAGCTGCTAAAGGATGTAGTGGAAGAGGAAGAAGCGCTTTATTGAACACAATAAAAAACCGCCCCGAAGGGCGGTTTTTTAACGACATTCTGCAGGCGCTAAGTTAGCTGGCAAAGTAGCTGCAGCTGGAGCATCTGTTTTACCGGCAGCGAAACAATCCCAACGAATAGCATCAGTAGGCACTGTACCTGCAGCAAGCGCTGAACCGCCAGAGGTTGGCACGAGCACCAAAGCATCTCCATTACCTGCTGTCGATACATTATCATTGTACGCTATAGTAATTACACCTGTTGTTTCATCTACACTAAGAGTATCAACGTTATTAAGAGTGCCAGTAGCTGGAGATTCATAACCAGTATCTAGAGCTGCTGAACCATTATAAGCATTTTCGGATACGGCTGTTTTCGCTGCTGCAGCCAAGTTTAGACCTTCGGTAACGCGCGCACGCGCAGTATAATCTTGGTAACGTGGAATAGCGATGGCCGCCAGAATACCGATAATCGCCACAACGATCATCAGCTCGATCAGTGTGAAACCAGCTTGTTGCTTGCGTGTCATGGTGTGACTCCCTTGCATTTGCGTAGTGAGATCAGGTCGTACGTCCTGAAACCCCGGTTACCTTCCCTGACCAGCAGGATGTTACAGAAGAATGTCAGTATGGGCGTTTGATTCTAATATTCCCAACAACATCTTCATCAGCATAACATCTTGATATCACGGGGTGTCGACCGGACGGGACGAGTGATACCACAGCCACAGTTCAGGTGCCATTGCCATGTCGCAAGACGCTTGCCTGGCGGCGCTGACGGCTGCTTGGTTGTTACAATAGATTACACTCGGTGACATTGCAAGCAACGAACACAAAAACTTTGTGGTCGAGATTCAGACGCACTTCAACGTTACTCCCGACCCAACAGTGTTTGGCTAGCTCCCTCTACCAACTCTATCCCCTTCTCATGTCACGAATGCGCCATTCCTAGCGCAGGGCAATCCAGCTACACTCTTCTACAAGACGATGTTTGTAATACGATGACTTACCGAACCAAAATTCGCGTATGCCGCATCAGTTTATGTTTCACGTGTGAAGCAGTCGAGTAGGCCCATTGGCAACTGCAACAGGAAGAGAGTCATGCCCCAGCCAGAACATACGCTAAAAGGATTTGCCGCTCGACTGGTCGACTCTGGCCTGCTCGAACCACAGGCAGCACAGCTGGCTGAACAGGAAGCCGATGAGACCGGAGAAAGCCTGTTGCTGCATATCATCGCGCATGGCCTGGTGACGGCACGTGACGCGACATTGGCGGCCGCCTGGGAATACGGCTTGCCGTATGTGGATCTCGATGCCCTTCGTATCGACTCGCTGCCTTCCATTGATGAGCTGCCCGAGAAGGTGCTCCGTAAGTTGGGCGTATTACCACTCTATCGCCGTGAGCATCGCTTGACCGTCGGCGTGCCCTCCCCATCAACACTTACGCATCTAGATGAGTTGCAATTTGCCACTGGCTTGTCGATCGAGAGTGTCCTGGTCGCTGCCGACCAGCTGACGCCGGCATTGGAGCAATACCTGGAAGCCGGCGAAGAAAGTGCCATGGATATGCTTGGCGGCGAAGGTGAAGCCCTCGATGGCTTGGAGTTCGAGGGGGAGGAGGATAACAACAACGATCTGGCCATTACAGCCAGTAGTGATGATGCGCCAGTCGTGCGCTTCGTTCACAAGGTACTGCTGGATGCCATCAAGCGTGGCGCCTCGGATATCCACTTCGAGCCCTACGAATCCACCTATCGTATTCGTTTTCGTATCGATGGCATGTTGGTCGAGAACACCCGCCCCCCCTTTAATATGCGTAACCGTATCTCGGCGCGCCTGAAAGTCATGTCGCGCATGGATATTTCCGAGCGACGATTGCCACAGGATGGCGCGATCAAACTGCGCCTGTCCAAGTCCCGCTCCATCGACTTCCGCGTCAATACACTGCCCACCGTGTATGGCGAGAAGCTGGTGCTGCGTATCCTCGACCCCAGCTCGGCCAAGATGGGTATCGAGGCGTTGGGCTTTGAACCCGAGCAGCGTGCCATGTTCGAGAAGACGCTGGACCAGCCCCAGGGCATGATTCTGGTCACTGGGCCTACCGGTAGCGGCAAGACCGTAACGCTCTACACCGGACTGAATATCCTCAATACACCGGAGCGCAATATCTCGACGGCGGAAGACCCGGTCGAGCTCAAGGTAGAAGGCGTGAACCAGGTCAACGTGCTGCCCAAGATCGGCCTGGACTTTGCCTCGGCCCTGCGCGCCTTCCTGCGCCAGGATCCCGATGTGGTGATGGTGGGGGAAATTCGTGACAAGGAAACCGCCGAGATTGCCGTCAAGGCGGCACAGACAGGTCACCTGGTACTTTCTACCTTGCACACCAACTCGGCGCCCGAGACGCTGACACGCCTGAGCAACATGGGTATCGCTCCCTTCAACATCGCGAGTTCCGTCTCGTTGATCATCGCTCAGCGCCTTGCTCGCCGCCTGTGTACCCACTGCCGTCAGCCCGCGGAAATTCCGCCCGAGGCGATGGCCTCGATGGGCTTCAGTGAAGACAATGGCTTCAGTGCAGCAGAACTCGAGGCCGCAACCATATTCCGCCCCGTCGGTTGCAGCCAGTGCACGCTGGGTTACAAGGGGCGAGTAGGCATCTATGAAGTCATGCCGATCTCGGATGAGATGAGCCGCTTGATCATGCGTGAGGGCACCGCCATCGAGCTGGCAGACCAGGCGCGCAAGGAAGGGCTTTCTGACCTGAGGCGTAGCGGCTTGCGCAAGGTGATGTCGGGCATGACCTCGCTGGAAGAAGTCAATCGCATCACCAAGGACTGAGCCACTGCAACTGACCGAGCATGTAATGGTTGTCCATGCTGGCTAACAGCGATCAATACGCCAGATAGCTGACTTTTGCTCAGTCATCAGGCACATTGAAGACAAGATGACCCAGGCATTGATCATGGCTCGACCTTCAATGCCTGCTCCCCATTTATCAGGGAACGATAACTGACATGGCAACTCCCAGAACTGCCAAGAAAGACAAGAAAAAAGCGGGCATTGAAACTTGGCAATGGTCGGGCAAGAACTCGCGCGGTGAAAACGTCAAAGGCGAGCTGATGTCGGCCAACGTCGATCAGGTCAAGAACACGCTGGTCAGCCAGGGAATCGTAGTCAAGCGCCTGCGCAAGAAGTCCTCCCTGTTTGGCGGCAGCAAGAAGGTCAGTGGCAAGGATGTCACCATGTTCGCCCGTCAGATGGCGACCATGATTCGTGCTGGCGTACCGGTACTTCAGGCATTTGGCATCGTGGCTGAGAGCATGAAGAGTCCAGGCATGCGTCATCTGGTCGAAGACATGATGAATCAGGTGGGAGCAGGCGCCAGCTTTTCGGAAGCCTTGCGCAAACACCCCCAGCATTTTGATAACCTGTTTGCCAATCTTGTCGAAGCCGGCGAACAAGCTGGCGCCCTGGACAAGATGCTCGACCGTGTCGCGACGTATAAAGAAAAGATTGATTCACTCAAGGCGCGCGTCAAGAAAGCCCTTTATTACCCCATCGCCGTGATCGGCGTCGGGATCGGGGTAACAGCCATCCTGTTGATCAAGGTAGTTCCGCAATTTGAAAGTCTTTTCCAGGGCTTCGGCGCAGAGCTGCCAGCATTTACCCAGCTGACGATCACCTTGTCCGAGTATGCGCAGAATTATTGGTATGTGGCATTAGGCGCGATAATCCTGACCGTCGTACTTATTGCGCAGGGAATCAAGCGCTCTGAGAAGTTTGCCTACGCCAGTCACCGCTTCATGCTCAAGGTACCGGTGCTCGGCGATATTCTGGATAAATCGTCTGTCGCTCGCTATTCACGCACATTGGCCACGACCTTCCAGGCAGGTGTTCCGTTAGTGGAATCGCTAGATACTGCCGCCGGCGCCTCAGGCAACAAGGTCTACGAGCGCGCCATTGCCCAGATCAAGGAAGATGTCTCCACCGGCCAGCAGCTGAACTTCGCCATGCGCAATACCCAGTTGTTTCCGACACTTGCGGTACAGATGGTGGCGATTGGCGAGGAATCCGGCTCACTGGATGCCATGCTCAACAAGGTCGCCGACTTCTATGAAGAAGACGTCGACAACAAGGTAGATGCCCTGACCTCATTGCTGGAGCCCTTGATCATCGTGGTGCTAGGCACCCTGGTGGGCGGGCTTGTGGTCTCGATGTATCTTCCCATCTTCGAGCTGGGCAACGCGATCTAGCACGCGGCCAGTATCTCGAAATAAGCTTTCATGCCAAGCGGCCGCGCCACCAAAAGGACGCGGCCGTGTCATTTACTGACAAGGACGACTCGTGGAATCACTCGCCCAACTCTCCCCCACTCTACAGGCCTGCCTGGCCGGTATATTCGGTTTGCTGGTCGGCAGCTTTCTGAATGTCGTCATCACTCGCCTGCCCGTGATGATGATGCGCCAATGGCGCGCCGAGGCCCGCGAGGCATTGGAGCTGGAAGCCGAAGACACACCGCGCTTCAATCTGCTGGTACCCGCATCACGCTGCCCGGGCTGTGACACGCCGATCAAGTGGCACGACAACCTCCCCATCCTCGGCTGGCTGAAACGGCGTGGTCGCTGCGCCAGCTGCAATACGCGCATCAGCGCGCAATATCCGCTGGTGGAACTTGCCGGTGGCGCGCTCGGCGCTTCCATCGCGTTGATCTACGGCCTGGAGGCACAGAGCCTGTGGATCTTCGGCGCCTGTCTGACCCTGCTGGTGCTGTCAGTCATCGACTTCCGCACCCAGCTGCTGCCAGATGCCATCACTCTGCCACTGCTGTGGGCAGGCCTCGCCTATCAGTTGCTGTTCCAGCCTCTGATGCTGCCCAGTGCCGTGATCGGCGCGATGGCGGGATATCTGGTGCTGTGGAGCTTCTACTGGCTATTCAAGCTTATCACCGGCAAGGAAGGCATGGGCTACGGTGACTTCAAGCTGCTTGCCGCTCTCGGTGCCTGGCTCGGCTGGCAGTGGTTGCCGCTGCTGCTGATTCTGTCCGCCGGTCTCGGGGCCGTTCTGGGCATCCTGCTGCAACTGCTGGTACCGCGTCTGCGCGGCGCACCGATGCCCTTCGGACCTTACCTGGCGGTTGCCGGCTGGATCGCCCTGCTGTTTGGCACGCCCTTGATGAGCCTCTACCTGAGCGTGATCGGCGCATGACGACGTCTTCTTTCCCCCAAGGCCCCATCATCGGTGTCACCGGCGGCATCGGCAGCGGCAAATCGAGCGTCGCGCGGCTGTTCGGCGAGCTGGGCATCCAGTGGGTGGATGCCGATGATGTCTCGCGCGAAATCGTGCGCCCCGGCGAGACCGCACTGGCCGAGATCATCGCCCACTTCGGCGAGTCGATCGTCACGGCGCAGGGCGAGCTTGATCGCGCCACGCTGCGTGAGCGGATCTTCGCTGCCCCCGAGGAGCGCCAGTGGCTGGAGCGCTGCACCCATCCGCGTATCCGGGAGCGGATCGTGCAGCACCTGGCGGCCATGACCAGTCCCTATCGCCTGCTGGTCTCTCCGCTATTGTTCGAGTCCGGCCAGGACAGCCTCGTCTCACGCACCCTGGTGGTGGATGTCAGCCAGGATGTCCAGCTGGCGCGCACGCTGAGCCGCGATGGTGTCAGCGAAGCGCAGGTGCGCGCCATCCTCGCTGCCCAGCTGCCACGTGAGACACGACTGGCCAAGGCCGACGATGTCATCGACAATGACGGAAGCCAGGCGCATCTTCGTGAACAGGTAGCGGCCATGGATGCCTACTATCGATCACTGAGCGCCCCCCATACACCGTTTCAGGACCGCCCTCATGTCTGATGCCACCACTTCCCACAATGGCAAGACACCATTGACCGTCGCTTGCCCGCAATGCCGTACCGACGTGGTATGGAGTGCCGCCAGCGAGTTTCGCCCCTTCTGCAGCAAGCGCTGCCAACTGCTGGACCTAGGCGCCTGGGCTGACGAATCCCACAGTATCGCGGGTGAGCCCGCCATGGATGAGACCAGCATCGACGAGATGGTGGCGCGCATGGAGCGCGACATGCATCAGCAGTAGCGCTCGAGAGAGACCTGCTGGTTCAGGCCGATAAAAAGCTCGGCACTCAAGACGCTGGGCAACAAAAAAGACCCTCGAGGCTAGCCTCGAGGGTCTTTTGTCGTTCAGGCAACTGCCATCAACACGCGATCATCACTTCCAGAAATCACGGATCGACGCGATCCCCTGGGCACCAACGGCGCGTGCGTGATCGCTGTCATAGCGAGACATGCCACCCAGCGCATAGACCGGCATGCACGCCTGCTCGACCAACCCCTGGAAGTCATGCCAGCCCAACGGCGGACGCTCCGGATGCGACGGCGTCACACGCAGCGGCGACAGTGACACGAAGTCACACGCCACACGGCCGGCCTGGTCCAGCTGCTGCTGATCATGGGTGGAGGCAGACAGCCACTTGTTGGCGGCAATCGGACGCTCGCCCTTTTCCGCCAGCTCCGCCAGACGCACGCTGGTCAAGTGGATACCATCCGCATCGACCTTGTCGAGCATGGACGGTTCAGCGTTGAGCAGCAGACGAGCACCACGCGCATGACAGATCGCCAGCGCCTTCTCGGCACGCGCGATATAGGCCGCCTCATCCAGCTCCTTGGCGCGCAGCTGGACCAGACGCACGCCATCCTCATCCAGCGCACGCGTCAGACGCGTCTCGAAGACGCCCTCATCGGCCTCTTCCGGCGTGATCAGATACTCACGCGGCAGCGAGACCGCCCGCAGAATCGGCAGATTCGCCGCCGGGAAGGCGTACTTGTAAAGATCCTCGATCTCGACCCAGCGCACTGCCTGCCCTTCACGACCAAAGGGCTCGCCAGTGAACTGACGCGTTTCCCACACATCCAGCAGGATGTGCTTGTCCGGGTATTCGTGATGAATACGGATCAGCGGCTGAGCACGAATGATCTCGATGCCCAGCTCTTCGCACAGCTCACGCTTGAGCGCTTCCAGACCGGTTTCGTAAGGCGCCAGCTTGCCACCCGGAAACTCCCACAAGCCGCCCTGATCCACCGTCGAGGGACGACGTGCAATCAGGACCTGGCCCTGTTCGTTTAAGATGGCGGCAGCCGCCACGTGAACCCTTCGCTTCGGCATGATGCCTGTACCTTTGACTCGCGTTGTACATCCGACTCCGCCTCGAGAGGCGAAGCCTGCGGGAGATATTGCATTACCGTTTCAGCGTAAGCCTCCGCCCTGGGGCGTCAGCTACGATAATCAGCGTTGATCGAGACGTAATCGTGGGACAGATCCGATGTCCAGATGCGAGCTTCCTGCTGTCCACGTCCCAGGCGGATGCCGATCACCAGCTCTTCCTCGGCCATGGCGGCACTGCCGGCGGCTTCGGTGTAGCTGTCGGCACGACCGCCCTGTTCGACGATGGTGACGCCATTGAGCGTGATCGCGACACCCGTGACGTCCAGCTCTTCCAGCGGCGCACGTCCAACGGCCGCCAGAATGCGCCCCCAGTTGGCGTCACTGGCATAGAGGGCTGTCTTGACCAGCGGCGAGTGCGCGACGGTAAAGCCGACGGCACGCGCCTCTTCCTGTGAACGCGCCTCGCTGACCTCGATGGTGACGAACTTGGTCGCCCCCTCGCCATCACGAATGATGGCTTGAGCCAGCTCGAGCATGACCTCCGCCAGGGCGGCCTCGAACGCGATCAGGTCTTCACCCTCGACGCGCCCGGCCTGCCCCGTGACAGCCAGCATGCAGGCGTCATTGGTGGAGGTATCGGAATCGACGGTGATGCTGTTGAAGCTCTTGACCACCACCCGGCGCAGCATGGCATCGAGAGCCGCCTGATCGATGGCGAGATCAGCATCGGTGGCCACGAAGCCCAGCATGGTCGCCATGTTCGGGCAGATCATGCCGGAGCCCTTGGAGACACCCGCCAGCGTCACGCTCTCGCCATTGCTCAGCGCAAGCGTCCGCCAGCTGCCCTTGGGCCGCGTATCGGTGGTCATGATGCCATGCGCCGCGGCAGACCAGTCGCCCTCGCCCAGATTGGCAAAGGCTGTCGGCAACGCCGCCGTCAGGCGATCCATCGGCAGCGGTTCACCGATCACGCCGGTCGAGAACGGCAGCACTGCCTTTGCATCACAGCCGGCGATCTCCGCCAAGGCCTGACAGGTCGCGCGAGCATCGGTCATGCCCTGCTCGCCAGTCCCCGCATTGGCATTGCCGGTGTTGATCACCAGATAACGCGGCCCGTCGACGCCTGCCGTGAGGTGCTCACGTGCGACATGGACCGGCGCCGCGCAGAAGGCATTCCGGGTAAAAGTGCCTGCAAGACGCGACCCTGCCTCGAGGGCCATGATCACCAGATCACGACGACCCGGCTTCTTGATACCGGCTTCAGCAACCCCGATCTGAAAGCCGGCAATCGCCGGCATGTCAGCGGGAAAAGTGGAAGGCCCTACCGCCATCGCTCACGTCTCCAATCATGGTGTTCTGTGACAACTGCCCCCTGCGAGCCGAATCAACGTGACGCGCAGGGAGGCTGTTTGGCGCAGTGTCAGCTCAGCTTGCCGTGGCACTGCTTGTATTTCTTGCCGGAACCGCACGGGCACGGGTCGTTGCGGCCGACCTTGGGTACATCGCGGCGCATCGGCTCGCCATCGCCCTGGGCCTGAGTCTGCGCACCGTACTGTGCCTCGACGACCTCTTCGGCCGCCTGGACACCGTCTTCACTGACCGCATCTTCATCGACACGGCGCGTTTCGGCACTGGCCTGCTCACGCTCGAGGTTGGCACGGCGCTCTTCTTCCAGCGTGTCGACCTCTTCCTGGCGACGCACCTGCACGTGGCTGAGAATGCGCACCACGTCGGACTTGATGTTGACCAGCAGCGTCTGGAACTGCTCGAACGCTTCGCGCTTGTATTCCTGCTTCGGGTTCTTCTGGGCATAGCCGCGCAGGTGGATACCGCGACGCAGGTTGTCCATCGACTGCAGGTGCTCCTTCCAGCGCGTGTCCAGCACCTGAAGCATGACCTGCTTCTCGAAGCGGCGCATCAGCTCAGGGCCAACGGCCTCGACCTTGTCGGCGTAAAGCGCTTCATGGGCGGCCTGCAGACGTTCGCGCAGCGTTTCCTCATGGAAGTGCTCGTCCTCTTCCGCCCACTGCACCAGCGGCAGGTCGAGGTTGAAGTCGGTCTTGAGGTCGTTCTCGAGGCTCGGCAGGTCCCACTGTTCCGGCAGGCTCTGCGGCGGCACACGCAGGGAGATGGCATCATCGAGCACTTCGCGACGGATGCCGGCGATGTTCTCGGCGATCTCGTCGGCTTCGAGGATGTCGTTGCGCTGTTCGTAGATCACGCTGCGCTGGTCGTTGGCGACATCATCGTACTCGAGCAGCTGCTTGCGCACGTCGAAGTTGCGACCCTCGACCTTCTTCTGCGCGCGCTCGACGGCATTGGAGACCATCTTGTGCTCGATGGCTTCGCCCTTCTCGAGCCCCAGCGCGCCCATCAGACGCTGCACGCGGTCAGAACCGAACAAACGCATCAGGCTATCTTCCAGCGACAGGAAGAAACGCGTTGAGCCCGGGTCACCCTGGCGACCGGCACGACCGCGCAGCTGGTTGTCGATACGGCGAGATTCGTGACGCTCGGAGCCGATCACGTGCAGACCGCCCGCGGCCAGCACGGCTTCGTGACGCTCCTGCCAGCCATGCTTGATCTCGTTGATCTGCTCTTCGGTCGGCGCTTCCAGCTCGGCAAGCTCGGCTTCCCAGTTGCCGCCCAGCATGATGTCGGTACCACGACCGGCCATGTTGGTCGCGATGGTCACGGCACCCGGACGACCCGCCTGGGCGATGATGGCAGCCTCGCTGACGTGCTGCTTGGCGTTCAGGACGTGATGCTTGACGCCCGCCTTGTGCATCATCTGTGACAGCAGCTCGGAGGTCTCGACCGAGGCGGTACCCACCAGCACCGGGCGACCTTCCGCGACCTTCTCGCGGGCATCCTCGATGATGGCGTTGAACTTCTCTTCCGCGGTCAGATAGACCAGATCATTCATGTCCTTGCGCGCAATGGGCTTGTTGGTCGGGATGACCATCACGTCGAGGTTGTAGATCTGACGGAATTCGAAGGCCTCGGTATCGGCCGTACCGGTCATGCCGGACAGCTTGTCGTAGAGACGGAAGTAATTCTGGAAGGTCGTGGATGCCAGCGTCTGGCTTTCCTTCTGGATGACAACGCCTTCCTTGGCCTCGACCGCCTGGTGCAGGCCTTCAGACCAGCGACGACCGACCATGGTACGCCCGGTGTGCTCATCGACGATGACCACTTCGCCGTTGTTGACGATGTAATCCACGTCACGCACGAACAGGTTCTGGGCACGCAGCGCGGAGTGCACGTGGTGCAGCAGGCTCAGGTTCTGGGCCGCATACAGGGAATCCTCTTCCCCGAGCAGCTCCTGGGCACGCAGCAGCGCCTCGACCTTCTGGTGACCGAACTCGGTCAGCTCGACCTGCTTCTGCTTCTCATCGAGGGTGAAGTCGCCGCTTTCCGGGTCTTCCTCATCGCTGCACTGCTCGAGCTCGCGCGCCATGCGATCGATGATCTTGTAGAGGTCGGTATTCTCTTCCACCGGACCGGAGATGATCAGCGGCGTGCGCGCCTCATCGATCAGGATGGAGTCGACCTCATCGATGATGGCGAAGTGCAGCTTGCGCTGGACCTTGTCTTCCAGCGAGAAGGCCATGTTGTCGCGCAGGTAATCGAAACCGTATTCGTTGTTGGTGCCGTAGGTGATATCGGCCTGATAGGCGGCGCGCTTGTCTTCATTGGGCTGGCCGGAGTAGATGACACCGACACTCAGGCCGAGGAATTCATACAGCGGACGCATCCAGTTGGCATCACGGGTGGCCAGATAGTCGTTGACCGTCACCACGTGGACGCCTTCGCCAGTCAGTGCGTTCAGGTAGACCGCCAGCGTCCCCACCAGCGTCTTGCCCTCACCGGTCTTCATCTCGGCGATGCGACCTTCGTGCAGCGCCATGCCGCCGACCATCTGGGTATCGAAGTGACGCATGCCCATGATGCGCTTGCTGGCCTCACGCACGGTCGCGAAGGCTTCCGGCAGCAGCTTGTCGAGATGTTCCCCTTGCGCGAGACGCTCGCGGAATTCCGCGGTCTTGGCTGTCAGCGCCTCATCGGAGAGCGGCTCAAGCTCGCTCTCGAGCGCATTGATCGCGTTGACCCGCTTGCGCAGGCGCTTCACTTCGCGATCATTCTTGGAACCCACTACCTTGGTCAGGAATTTACCCAGCATATTCTGTCCTTGTACGTGACCCGGGGTCGGGTCACGCCTTCACATATCATGACACTCAAGCGCTGCCGCCAAACGCGATGACAGGGCAGCTCGATGTGGCCCGGGGCCCATCAGGCATTACGCTCGAAAGAGAAAACGAACCTCATCATCCACAGCGCGGACGATGAACGGGGTGTCAGGACAGAAGGGGCGGCGCACGCGGCGCGATGGCATTGACGAGGCCACGCAGCAGGACGCGGGTGCAGGAAACGAAGGAGCGCTGACGCGGGAGGTTGGGACTGGCCTGGGGCGCACGACGCACCCGCTTGCGCAGGCAGCGCAGCCCCTGACGGCGACTCTCGGCACGAATCACCGCGGGTGCCAGCAACTGGATGCTGGCCAGCGTCAGATTGACGCGCTCGACCTGAGCCGCGCTCAGTCCAGCGGGGAACAGACAGCTGAGCAGCAGGCCTGCCAGCAGCCAGCGTGGCGCCGTGCGTACCGACCAGCGACGCGAAGCGCCGCTACCGGAATCCGGTAACGCACGAGGGCGTGCTGTGGCATCGACAGGGCTCATGCTGTTGCCGGACTCCCGCTCATGATAGATTGCCGGAAATCACTGAACCGGCATGCAAGCCCATGAGTATAAAGGCTAAGCGTTTCCGCGCCCAGCCCGCGGCGCGCCTGTTGAACGGCAAGGGGCAACTTGGCAGCGTCATGCGCCAGGCGCGCATGCTCGAGCAGGCCCAGCTGCACCTGCGTGCCGCACTGCCCAAGGACATGCAGGAACAGGTCTTCGTCGGCGGCTATCACGATGACACCTTGACGTTGATCACCAGTCGCGCCTCCTGGCTGACCTGGCTGCGCTATGAACAGCGTCGCCTGATCAGTGTGCTGCGCGAGCTGCCAGAACTCGCCACCCTCGCGCGCCTGGCCTTCAAGGTCCGCCCGATCCGCCCGGCCTTCGTGCCCGCACGCCAACCACGCCACCTGCCAGAGGCCGCCGCGGAACACCTGCTGGATTGCGCCTCCCATACCCGGGACGAGCGTCTGCGCCTCGCCCTGGAGCGACTGGCGGCCCACGCATCGGATTCGAGCGACGACACCGAGACGCCCTGAGCCAACTCAAGCATTTCTTGTCTTGCATGCAAACAGCCGCGCCGCCCAGAAGGGCGGCGCGGCTGTTGTCGTTTCCATCTCCGGCTGGCTAAGGCCGGAGCAGTGCTGTCAGGCTGGACGGGCTAGGTCACAGTGTTCTGCTCGTACTGTCTCTCTGAGTGCTTTTCTTCTGAAATACCTCGTCTTGCAGCTTTCGCAGATGTCATTGGCCTCGACTCAGACGGCAAGCGCCGGAGAGGCATAGGATATCGGCATCGCATCGGAGTTCTCGAAGGTGACGATCTCGTAGCTGTCGGCATTTTCCAGCAGCGCGCGGCACAGCATGTTGTTGAGGCCATGACCGGACTTGTAGCCACGGAACTCACCGATGATGCTGTGACCCAGCTGGTAGAGGTCACCGATGGCGTCCAGCACCTTGTGCTTGACGAACTCATCGTCGTAACGCAGGCCTTCATCGTTGAGGATGCGATAGTCATCGACGACGATGGCGTTGTCGAGGCTTCCGCCCAGCGCGAGGTTCTGGGAGCGCAGGAACTCGAGGTCACGCATGAACCCGAAGGTACGCGCGCGAGACACTTCCTTGACGAAGGAGGTGGTAGAGAAGTCGACCGTGGTGGTCTGCTTCTGCTGCTCGAACACCGGGTGATCGAAGTCGATGGCGAAGGACACCTTGAAGCCGTTGTGCGGCAGGAAGGTCGCGACCTTGTCACCATCACGCACTTCGATCTCGCGCTTGATGCGGATGAACTTCTTGAGCGACGACTGCTCCTGGATACCAGCGGACTGGATCAGGAAGACGAACGGACCGGCGCTGCCGTCCATGATCGGCACTTCCGGCGCGGACAACTCGACGAAGCAGTTGTCGATGCCCAGGCCTGCGAAGGCGGACATCAGGTGCTCGACGGTCGTCACCTTGGCTTCACCGTTGGAGACGGCGGTGCACATGGTGGTGTCACGGACGCTCATCGCATCGGCACGGATATGAGCCTGCGGCTCGAGATCGGTACGGATGAAGACGATGCCGGTGTTGACCGGAGCGGGACGCAGCGTCAGGTAAACCTTGTCACCTGAGTGCAGACCAACGCCTGTGGCGCGGATCGTATTCTGGAGTGTTTTTTGTCGAATCATAGGGAGATAGCCAGTCAGCCTGAATTTGGAAACAGTGTTCATGATAACAGCAATGCAGGAATTCAACAAATTGTCACCTGCCGCTGTTAGGGAAATTCAACATTGCCTTTCGAGCACCATTGAGGCTGACCCGCGCGCCTGCTGGCCTCGTGCTGAGTATGAACACGCAATCACCAAACAGTTCTCACTCGCACTGCCATAAAACGATAATCAATGTGCAAGACAGCTTGAAGTCCTCCCTTCCTTACGCGCCCACGGCACTGGCGGATGCACACGTGACGCACGGGCAGCGCCCCGCGCCGGCGGCGAAAGCCCCTTTTGTCTGCCCCGGAAACGACTTCACCCACCCGGGAAGCCCCGGATGGGTGAAGTCAGACTCATGATGAGCCGTGTCATCTCGATCTCATGCCGACAGGCGCATGAGCGTCAATGACGTGTCAGTCAGTGCGCATCAGTCAGCCTGGCGACGCAGGAAGGCCGGGATATCGAGATAGTCATCCATATCACGCGACTTGCGCGGCTCCGACTTCTTGGCTGCCGCTTCCTGCTCTTCCTTGGCCTGACGGGTGACCGTCGGCGTCTGCAGGCTGCGGTAATCCGCCGGCTTCTCGACGGTACGCTTGGCCGGTGCCGTTTCACGCGCCGCCGGCTTCTCGACGCGACCGTCGAGACCCGCCGCCCCGACAGTGACAC
>JGI24005J15628_10000493_pt1 | contig 22684 bp, 33 predicted proteins | sample LinPmetageLP40_FD_15628 | JGI IMG/M metagenome (IMG submission 15628)
AGGAGGTACCGAAAGTCCTACCACCGCGGTAGCCTTAGCTTTATCCCCGGCTCAAAAAACACCTATCAAACAGCTTAATAATTTATTAGACGTTGCACAGTCTCCGGAAGATGAAGTACTAAGAGGTGAAGCTCTTACAGGATTAAAATCTTCTATTTTAGAATGGGCTTTTACAAAAGGTGGGGGAACAAGTCGTACTTTTAAACCAAGTGTCTTGTATAAAACCTTGTTTGAAGAAATGCCTAAGTCTAAAGGCCGTGTTTCATTGTCAGATTGGATGGTAGAAAACCAAGTTATTGGCGAGGAGGAGCTAGGCAATTTAAAAAAGTATGTTGCAGAAATGTTGCGATATGAAGCCGCTCAAGCTGATGGTACGTTAGACGAGTTGGTGGAAAAGGCGGGACCTATTTTAGATATGTACTTAGCTATTACGGGTTCTGTTATAGGTACCGGTGCGCAACGAGCTTTAGGAATGGAAGGCGGTCCGGGGTCTTTGATCGCGGCAGGTGCCGGTGCTAAAGCAATGCGTAAATTGTTTGAAGACATGCCCGAAAGTGCTAAAATTGATGTAATGACTGAAGTCATGCAAAACCCTAAGTTGTTAGCTAAATTGATGCGCGTTCCTAAAACAGATACCGAGAAAGGTCGTATAGCGCGGTCAATTGGGGAAATATTTACAGAAATGGGTATGAAGCCTTTGATGAGGTCTATACCGTTAACGGCCAGTGATAATGAGGTTATAGTTGAAGAACAAGCTGAACCCGTTGCACCACCTGTTACTCCCGTACAAGCACCACCCGTACAAGCACCACCAGTTGCACAACTTCAAGAGCCGATGCCACCTCCCACCCCGGCACCGGCTCCTGTTGCACCGCCCACGGCCCCGTCTTCGGGGCCTGTGGACCGGTCACAATATGCCGCAATGTTTCCTAATGACATAGCGTCCGGGTTAATTAATCAGGGCATTGGTAGCATGATGGGCTAGGTCAACCAATCCTTGGTGTTTTCGCCAAGGACTTGGCCGGCTAAGTTTATTTTCCCACGCAACGCGGCTAAAATCTTTTCATCAATGGTCCCGGGAGACACCAAATCTATATAAGTTACCGATTTCTTTTGCCCTATCCGGTGCGCACGGTCCTCGGACTGTAGCCTAATCTCCAAATCATAACTGTTACTAAAGTACACGACAGTGTTAGCCGCTGTTAAAGTAATCCCGTATCCGCCGGTTTTAGGCTGTCCAATAAAGAACCGGAGCTCTGAGTCCGGCTTTTGAAACTCTTCTACAATGTTTTGTCGCTCATCTTGTTCCGTAGCCCCATAGTAAGTAGCCACAGAGTTAGGGCCAAAACGCTCGCTTAACGCGGTTGCGATGGCTTTGATGTCGTGGGTATACGAGGCCCAAATAATAGCTTTACCCTGCAATTCTTCTGTGATTTCAAGCAGTTCTTTTAAGCGATTACTGGGGAGTAATTCTATTTCACCGTCATCAGGTTGTAAAAACCCGCAACAGATTTGTTGCAATCGCATGATCTGAGTAAGAACACTGGCCGTAGTAGCTAATTCCCCGCTTTCTAATTTAGCTAACGCTAACTTTTGCATCTGGTTATAAACGCGAACTTGCACGTCCGTCAATAGAATATCCCGGCGAATATATAACTTTTCGGGTAAATCAAGGCAGTCTACCTTTAAGACCCTGTTACTAAACTTGTCTAAGTTGACGTTAAGCTCATCTAAACGACGATACCCTGTTATCTCTTGGAAACTCCGTTGGCCCATAACCCTGCGTTGTACAATGGAGTAACGGCTTTGAAAGGCATAATAACTATTGAAGCCTAACGCTTTGGGCGTTAAGAATAGGCACTGACTGTATAAGTCCATAGGAGATTTGGTGATCGGACTACCCGTAAGAATGCGCCTATATTTGCTTATCTTGTTCATCGAAACAATGTTCTTTGTCCGCGCCGCTTGACGATTCTTAATGGTAGTAGATTCATCGACTACGACTAAATTGTTAGGGTTTCGGGTCAGAAACAAATACGCCATCTTTGCGGCCCGAGGGGTCGAAAACGCTTCCGTATTCATTACGAATACCTTTAGACTTTCGTCATCGTTGTTTGTAAAATCCTCTAGTTCAGCCTGATACTTCTTTGAGGTACTAGGTGTCCACCGCAATACAGTACGTTCTATACGATCCGGAACATGTGTAGGTATCTCACCTCTAATCCAGTTGTCATAGACGCCTTTCGGGGCTACCACTAAACAGGCGTTTATTTTGTTATCTTCATACAGCATCGACATCGTGTCCAAAGCTACTTTGGTTTTACCCGTACCCATTTCCATTAACAGCGCATAAAAAGGCTTGTCCCATGAGTCGGACAACGCTTGCCGCTGATGTGCGAAAGGCTCAGTTTTAAACTTGTATTCATTTATTTTTAGCATTTAGTTAAATTCCTCTTGACAGTTCACGAGTATAAGATAATATATAGCTTTGTCAAGACCCAACCGGTGTCTTTAATAACGAAGGAGTAAACGCGATGAGCGATGTGTTAGATATGATGGAGGAAGATTTTGAAACGAATCTTGCAACATCGGTAGAGAAACTTGATCAGGAGGGCCTCAATTCTGTGGCCGGTCTGGCTCGAGCTATCCGTGCTAAAGAAGGTACTATCTCGCATCTTGAGGAAGAACTCAAGGCGCATAAGAAAGAACTTTTAAAGTTAACGGATGAAGAAATGCCTGCAATGCTTGCAGAGATCGGTATTTCTAAATTTTCATTAGACGACGGTTATGACGTCGTAGTGAAATCAACTTACGGAGCATCAATCCTAGTCGGCAATCGTCCACAAGCTTTTGAATGGCTACGTGACCAAGGGTACGACGACATCATCAAGAACACCGTTGCATGTCAGTTTGGTCGTGGTGAAGACGACAAGGCGAGTGCATTCGCATCTTTTGCAGAGAAAGAAGGTTTTTACGCAGAGCAGAAGACTGAAGTGCATCCGCAAACCTTGCGGGCGTTTGTAAAAGAACGTGTTGAAGCGGGCGAAGAGTTCCCAATGGAGTTATTTGGGGCATATGTTGGGCAAAGAGCTACAATCAAAAAGGGTAAAATCTAATGGGTGATTCAAAAGCAGTGACGGAAGCTAAAAGCAAAGAACTATCTTTGGACGTGTCTTCATTATTTGAAGAGGACGCCGGGATAGGTATGGATAACATGGGTCAAGAGGACTTAGCACTACCTTTCCTAAAGGTACTGTCCGGCAATGATCCGGTTCTAGATGAGATGGACGATGCGCGTAAGGGTGACATATTGAACACCGTTACTAACGCTTTGTACAAAGGCGGAACAGGTATCAAGGTTATTCCTTGTGCTTATCAGCGCCGATTTATTGAGTGGTCCCCTCGAGGCGAGGGTAGTTCTGCTCCAATCAATATTTACGAGCCCGGACATGAGCGGCCTAAAACGGAGCGATCTCCTGATGACAACAAAGAGTACGTTGTTGGCGGCACTGGATCGTATATTGAAGAAACGCACCAGCATTTTGTTGTGGTGTTAAATGACGACGGGTCCGCTGAAACGGCGTTGATCGCAATGAAGTCCACTCAGTTGAAAAAGTCACGTAAGTGGAACTCAATGATGCAGTCTGTACAGATGCAAGGGAAGAACGGGCCCTTTACGCCACCTCGTTTTAGTCACATTTATCTTCTAAAGACTAACAAAGAAGAGAATAGTAAAGGTAGTTGGCATGGCTGGGAAATGAGCCGTGTAAGCCCTGTAGCCGAGAAAGGTACTTACATTCGTTGTAAGGAATTCGCCGAGAGCATTACTGCCGGTGAAGTAGTTGTCAAGCATGGTGAAGACACTGCAAACAGCGAAAACAGTTCTGTATTTTAAGAACTGTTTGTAAGGGGAGGGGCGGCCAGTGTCGCCCTTTTTTACCAGTTTAGGATATGAAGGCATAATAATGATTGTTATAGATAAATTCATGACCATTTTTGATGGTTTGCAAGAAGCCTACGGAACCTTCAAGATAGAAAATACCGGTGCGAACGGTAAAACTAAGGGAAAAGCGAGATTAGTCCGCGAACCCCGAACCAAATTATTGTGGGAAAATCATTTAAAAGGAAAGACCGGGATTGGAATTATCCCTATCAATGAAGACAACAACTCCAAATGGGGTTGCATCGATGTCGATCAGTACCCTCTAGACCATAAACTCTTAGTCGAAAAAATCAGAAAGTTAAACTTACCTTTAGTTGTGTGCCGTTCTAAATCAGGCGGGGCACATTGTTTCTTGTTTACCCAAGAGTGGGTAGAAGCCAAAGATATGCAGAAAGCCCTCCAGTGCATGAGTGCCGCACTAGGATACGGGGAAAGCGAGATTTTTCCAAAGCAGATTAAGTTACATTTAGACAGAGGCGATGTCGGTAACTTTTTAAACCTACCTTACTTTAATGCCGAAGAGGGCTTACGGTACGTTATCCGAGACGACGGGACTTCCGGGACCATTGGGGAGTTTTTTGATTTACACGAAAAATACGCACAGACATTAGAACAAGTACAAGCTTTACAGGTCATGGCCGACAAAGGTAAGTCGTCGTTATTGGCCGACGGACCACCGTGCTTGCAGATACTGTGCGGTAACAAGATATCCGAAGGTGGACGTAACAACGGCTTGTTCAACATTGGTGTCTATCTGCGCAAGGCGTACCCCGATTCTTGGGAGTCCGAAGTCTTGAACTACAACATGCAGTACCTAGTGCCACCCCTTCCATTGAATGAGGTTAACCTTGTTGCCAAGCAGTTGCACCGCAAGGAGTATGCCTACAAATGTAATGATGCCCCTATTAACTCACACTGTAACAAGGAATTGTGCCGAACTCGGAAATACGGCGTCGGAGCGGCCATACAAGGCGCGTCTATCGCGAATCTCCGCAAATATGATTCTACCCCACCGGTGTGGTTTATGGACGTTAACGGCGAGCCCTTGGAGCTAGACACCGAAGGGTTGATGAGTCAACCGGTGTTTCAAAAGGCGTGTATGGAGCAGTTAAACTTCATGCCTCGGTCGGTGCAAAAGCAAACGTGGGAAAGTCGGATCAGTACGTTGCTCACGGACATGAAAGAAAACGAGTCGGCCATCATAGAGGTGGCAGTCGATGCCAGTACAGCGGGTCAGTTCTATGACTATCTTGAAGAGTTTTGCAGATTCCTACAGCAAGCGCAGGATAAGGAAGAAATCTTGCTTCGCCGCCCATGGACCGATGAAGACACCAGCCTTACTTACTTTAGACTTCGTGACTTTGAAAGCTTTTTAACTAAGAACAAATGGTTTGCGTATAAAAGCCACAAGATCGCTCAACGCTTGCGTGACATAAATGGTGAGAGCACTGTGCTGAAGATTAAAGGGAGGGCCGTTAGAGTATGGGCTGTTCCCGCTTTTCAAAGCGCCGATATTGACATTACGACACCAAACTTTGGTGCTCAAAACGAGGTTCCGTTCTAATGAAGTGTACTAAAGAAAGAAATGCCGAGATTTATAGACTGCGCACCGAAGAGCACATGACTCTAGCCGCGATAGGCCGACGTTATGGGGTGACGCGAGAGCGCATCCGTCAAATAGTTAAAAAGATTAAAAACGATGTTTAGAATATTTGGACCGCCCGGGACCGGAAAAACAACCACACTTTTAAACATGGTGGACACTGCGTTAGAATCCGGGATACAGCCCACGGACATAGCCTTCTTAGCCTTTACAAAGAAAGCCGCTACCGAAGCCAAAGAACGTGCCGCCGCAAGATTCAACCTAGATCCTAAACATGATCTGTGCAATTTTCGTACACTCCACAGCTTGGCCCTGACGATGTCAGACATTCGTGGCGATCAGGTTATGCAAGATGAGAACTACCGCGAACTGTCTAAGGTCACCGGCGTCAGTCTCAATGGCTCTAAAGTGTCTAATTTTGACGATGACTTACCCAGCGTTACTAAATCAAGCGACCCCGTCCTTGGTGTCATTAACTTAGCGCGGTTACGTAAGGTCCCGCTACGCGACCAGTACAACGTCAGCCGGTTAGAGGAGTCGTGGAACCTTGTTAATTATGTGGATAGAGTCTTACGTGAGTACAAGGAACGCTTTGGGCTCTATGACTTTACTGACATGTTGTCGGTGTTCGCCGAGCAGGGAGATAGGGTCTGCCCAAGTTTCCGGCTGACATTCCTTGACGAAGCGCAGGATCTTTCACCCCTACAGTGGGACATTGCCCATATGCTGGATAGAAAGTCCGAGCGCATGTACTGCGCAGGGGATGACGACCAAGCCATCTACCGATGGGCCGGTGCAGATGTAGATCAATTTATAAACTTACCCGGTGGCTCAGAAACACTGTCGCAATCTTATCGCGTTCCACGGTCCGTTCACCGTATTGCAGAAGGCGTAGTGAAGCGCATCCACCGACGGTTCCCTAAAAAGTATGAGCCCCGTACCGAAGAAGGCGTTGTCTCACGAATCTCAACCCTAGCCTCGGTAGATATGGCCGAGGGCTCGTGGTTGGTATTATCCCAAGCAGGGTACCTGTTACAGCCCGTTGTAAGCGATCTTCGGGCCAATGGGTATCTGTTTACTTACCGCGGCCACCGGTCCATCTCGGGCCGTATAAGCGATGCGGTAAATGGATGGGAACACTTGCGTAAAGGAGGTGAAGTCACCGGGGAAGTGGCGCGTAAAATATACGGGTTCATGTCTATCAAGACACACGTCACGCGAGGGTTTAAGAAAGTGCCCGGGGTAGCCGATGAAGAGTTTGTTAACTTAGAGGCGTTGCAGAGTAAGCACGGTTTGTTGGTGGACAACGATCTGATGTGGCACGAAGCCATGGATAAACTGCCCGAGAACGATAGGGCTTATATTATTGCAATGTTGCGCAGGGGTGAAAAATTTAACAGCGAGCCCCGCATTACAGTGTCCACGATCCACGGGTCAAAGGGTGGTGAGGCGGACAACGTTGTGTTGTTCACGGACCTGAGTCCGGCGGCAGACAATGAGATGCGCGACAACCCTGATGACATGCACCGAGTGTTTTATGTGGGGGTGACAAGGACAAAGCACACTTTGTTTATTGTTGAGCCCGAAGATGTTAGTCGTAGCTACGATCTTTAATAGGAGAGAGACATGTTAAAAGCCGATGGATATAACGATGCAATCATGGGACTTGTTCAACGATGTGGACAAGAGCCCGTCATTTTGTATGACACTGACAAAGTGTTACAACTTTTAGTTTACAACGATGGTATGACTTACGACGATGCCGTAGAATTTTTTAATTTTAATATTTTAGGATCGTGGGTGGGAGAGGAAACCCCAGCCTTCTTTTCAAAAGCCAGCTTAAAAGAATTGAAAGAAATGGAGGATGTAATATGAAATACCCTGAAATAATGATTGATGGTAAAAAAATAGACGCCATGGTTTCACAACCTAAACACTACGCGGACAGCGAGATAGAATGTATCGACGCTATGGTTGCCGTGTTTGGCCGAGACCACGTGAACACCTACGCGGAGATCGCCGCTTTTAAGTACATTTGGAGGATGAACAGCAAGAACGACACCTCCACGCAAGATAAGTTAAAAGCTATCTGGTACTTGCGTTACTCTTTGAACGACGACCCAAGGAAAGATTAATGAGTTTACAAATGGCTATGTTCACCCCCAAGACCGAATGGATACCACCTACGGAACTACCCGATCTAACCAGTGCCGTGCGTATCGCAATAGATGTCGAGACCCGCGACCCTAACCTAAAGACCAACGGACCGGGATGGTCTACCGGTGACGGTGAAGTAGTCGGTTACGCCATTGCAGTAGAGAACTGGTCCGGGTATATCCCGATCAGGCACCAAGGCGGGGGTAACCTTGATGAGCGCATCGTTAACAAATGGCTAAAGAAAGTATTCGAGTGCCCCGCAGAGAAGATCATGCACAACGCACAATACGATCTGGGCTGGATTAAACGAATGGGGTTCATGGTTCACGGCCGTATCATCGACACCATGTTGATCGCCTCCCTGCTAGATGAGAACCGGTTTAGCTATACCTTAAACTCTTTAGCATATGATTACTTAAACAAAACCAAGTCAGAGAAAGCGTTAGTCGAGGCCGCCCGTCAGTTTGGTATCGATCCGAAGGCTGAGATGTGGAAGATGCCGGCCATGTACGTAGGTCCCTACGCAGAGGTCGATGCTGAATTGACACTTGAGCTCTGGTCCTGCTTTTCTGTTCTTTTGGGCAAGGAAGACCTCTGGCCGATTGCTAATTTGGAGCTTGATCTGCTCCCATGTCTCGTCGACATGACCATGCGAGGCGTCCGCATCGATGCCAACCGATTGGAACGCACCCGGGATCAAATCCTCAAGCGGGAAAAGGGCGTCATCAAACAAATTAAAGATATTGCCGGAAGTAACGTGGAAATCTGGGCCGCTCAGTCTCTCGCTAAGGCTTTCGATAAAGTCGGAGTCCACTACCCAAAGACCGAAAAAGGCGCACCGTCGTTCACGAAGCTGTTCTTGCAGGAGCATAAGCATCCACTCGCCAAACTCATCCTCGAAGCGCGGAACTTGAATAAGACTTCGGGCACTTTCATCAATACCATCATGAAGCACTGTCGCAAGGATGGCCGCATTCATAGCCATATCAACCAGATAAGATCAGACGATGGGGGAACAGTGTCGGGCCGCATATCTATGTCCAATCCCAATCTGCAACAAATCCCGGCCCGCGACCCGGTGATTGGTCCCATGATACGGTCATTGTTTCTTCCAGAAGAAGGTGAGCAGTGGGCGGCAATAGATTTTTCACAACAAGAGCCCCGTATATTGGTTCATTATGCGCACGTTTATGGAAAAATGAGAGGGGTGCAATTGGACGCGTGTCAAGAATTTGTGGACGGGTACAATAATAACCCAGACATGGACTTCCATACAATGGTTGCAGAGATGGCTAACATCTCCCGCAAACAAGCCAAGACGATTAACTTGGGAATGATGTATGGCATGGGGGTGAACAAACTGTCAGAACAAATGGATATCGAGGTGAGCGAGGCTAAAGCATTGGTCAAACAATACCACTCCCGGGTGCCTTTTGTTAAAGGTTTGATGCAAGGTGTTACCAATCGACTCAATGATAAAGCCAGTGCGGGCTCTATCCGATCCCTTTTAGGTAGAAAATGCCGGTTTGATCTGTGGGAACCTGATACATTTGCCATGAACAAAGCATTACCCTACCGAGATGCTATTAAAGAGTACGGCGAGACCACCCGGTTGAAACGAGCGTACACCTACAAGGCGCTTAACCGTCTCATACAGGCGTCCGCCGCGGACATGACAAAGAAAGCCATGGTGGATATCTACAAGTCCGGCAGACTGCCCATGCTTCAAGTGCATGATGAGCTCGCTATGTCGGTAAAAGATAGGGCGGAAGCTGAAGAAGTGTCTAAAATTATGGTTGGCGCAGTGCCCTTGGAAGTGCCCAGCCAGTGCGATATCGAGATCGGTCCGTCGTGGGGGGAGGCAAAGTAGTCAACCTCCAATTGTTGGTATATACTTAAAAAGCATTCCTAAAACCTCCCCTTGTTTTACCCCGCTCTCGGGCGGGGGTTTTAGTTGCCTTCCTGTATATTATCCTATATAGTCTCAGATAATCGCGATAATTAATTTAATGAGACCCCAAAATGGATACAGATAAGTGGAAAAGTGTACTCGTACCTAAAGAAGTGTACGAAGAAATTAAATCTCGTGCCAAAACAGAAGGCCGCACTATCAGTGGGCAACTTCGGGTAATGTTTAGTTTTTATAAAGACGCCGAAGACTTAAAAAATAAAAAAACCGGATAGATCCTGTACATATCCCATACTATCCCGTATAGTTTATCTCGTGCTCCGTAGGCACTTAGTGGTAAGGAAAGGCCCTCGCAAGTAGACTATTTGCGGGGGTTTTTTTTTGTTTTGCTTGCCAACTCCCATATTGTCGTATACAGTTAAAGCTCAATTTTACTTTTACGGAGTAGCACCATGCAAGAGAAACAATTTGTCGATGGACTTATGATTAAAAAACCAAACCCCAATGCCCCCGAGTGGATAAAAGTCAACGCTTCTATCAAACGCGAAGACATGTTGCGCTGGTTAGGTGAACAATCCGGGGATTGGATTAATATTCAAATATGTGAGGGCAAATCAGGAAAATGGTATGCCGAGGTGGACAACTGGAAGCCTGAAAGCCAAGGGGGCCAATAATGGACAGACACAATCAACTGATTACGGACAAATTGGCCGTAGCCATAGACTTGTTGGTGAACATACAAAGCGCAAAAATGTCGTGGCGCAAGGCCGATGCCATTATCAACACCTTGGTAACAGAAACCGCTACAACACTTGAGGCCGACCAACTTAAAAGGCATGATGTCATCAAAGCCAAACAAATACGTGAAGCTTGGCAACGATTACAACAAGGATAATTATGGATATCAATTCCTCTGAATGGGATAAAACCCTATCAACTATATTGAAATTAATGCCAGTACAAATGGACGACGCGCTACTGGTAGACATGATCCATTTCATCTTAGTACAATATGATGTGGATTGGGAACGCTCCCTACGGCTCACGCACATTGTTAACGATCTACACGCAAGGCATACGGGGGAAAAAACCTTAAAAAATAACAAAATTCATTGAGGGTGTTGGTATGTTAGACATAATCATTGCAGTAATTTTTATAGGGGGCTTCCCGTTTTTAATGCGGGGAGCCTATCTTATCGTTCAAGACAAAACAAAAAAGTGGGAAGAGCGCAACAAGAAATAATACCTGCGTAATAATACCTGTCGGAATTTTGACACCTACGTAATAACACCTGCGTAATAACACCTATTGACAAACTCCCATACTTTCCCTTATACTCCAATTTCATTACCTTACGGAGTAAATCAAATGAGACTTAAAATTGACCAGTGGGAAGTGTTACACGCTATAGAACGTTACCTCAAAGACGAGTACGGCGTTGAATATGATATAACCGAGGGTCTTGAAGACAACCCGGTGATCGAATACCAAGAGACCGTTAGAGCGTTTAAGAAACACAAAAACGGCAGGGTAGTTAAAAATGAACACGGGTTCCCTATTATAGATTATTCCAAAACAACGTATGAGAACCGTTCATGCGCTTGGAGCGAAACGGATTCTATAACCTTTTACTTAGCTCCGAGTACCGTATGATCTACGTCGGATATAACTTCACGCTGGACGAGGACGGGCTTCATCTATCTGATGCCCAAAATAACAACAACATTAAAATGTCGGAACTAACCAATAGACACGGGTGGAATGCCGGGGATAACTTTACCTTAGCAACAACGCCCGAAGGCTATGTTTTATTGAGAAAATCTGAAAAGGACACTTAAATGAAAAAAGCACACTTACATCTCATCAAATGGGGTTTAGCTAAAGGCTACCACATCGCAGTCTACGGCGAAGGCGAATTTGGCCTAATAAGTGACAAATATAAGGAAGTCAAAGATGAGGTAGAGGCTTGCGATATCGGCTCTATCATTTTCCTTGTGCCTCGCGAAGCTTACGGGCGGGGATGGAAAAGACGCGCTTCGTTTGATTACGTCCTTGAGTTTGACCAAAATCCCGACGAAATCATCTACGACTACGGCATCAATGAGGTCTCTGAAGCATGGGCCGCGGACTACGACCAACACTGCGCGGAGGTGGCGGCATGAACCGCATGCCCTGTAGCATCACCGACGACCCATACTGCGATGCCAGCGATTTCTATGAAAAAAAAGGCGTCTATAAAGAAAAACCCAACGAAGATAAAGACGAACACGACGAGAACGACGACGAATAATACATAAACCACGGATCACGGGCCTTTTTTGGGCCCTTTTTGCGTGAAAACGTTACAAAGTTACGCCGTTACCTATATAGAGTCAAAATTAAAAAAAAAATAAAAAGGTAAAATATAGGTGTAACCGGTGTAACCGGTGTAACCTTGGAGTTTTTATTAACAAATACAATTACTTACGGGTTACATAAACAGTTACACGGTTATAAACAAATATGTAACTGTAAACAAGAAATTGCGTTAAGCCCTTCTGAAATAAAAAAGAATATAAAAAGAATAATACTTAGGTATATACATAAGATGGTTTTTAGGTAAACTATCGCGTATTAACTGGAGTATTTTATGGCTAAGAAACCCCTGCCAAAGTCAGCACCCGTTGTTGAAAAGAAACGAGCCGGACGCCCCAAAAGTAACAAACAGTCTGTATTGACGCGCAAGCAAGAATTGTTTGTTAAAGAGTTAGTTAGTAAAGACGGGCAAATTACATTAAGAGAAGCCGCTATCAATGCCGGCTACCCAGCATCGTCTGCACACACCCGGGCATACGAACTGACTAACCCCCACATATCCCCCCATGTTGTTAACGCCATCAAAAGTTATCGCAATGAGCTCGATGAGAAGTTTGGCGTAACCTTTCAACGACACTTGAGGGATTTACAGGCAATCCGGGATCTGGCTATACAAAACGGCGCTTACTCTGCCGCAGTACAAGCCGAGTATAGACGCGGGCAAGCCCATGGTGATATCTACGTCAGTAAATCAGAAATACGAACGGGTAGCATCGACAGTATGAGTAAGGAACAAGTAGAACAAGCCCTTATTGAGCTAAAGGATCAATATGCCCCCATCACCATCGACGTTACCCCAAACTCTGAAGACAATGCCGACAACCGCGACAAAGCGAGAAGCCGCATTTTATCAACAGATGAAGACGGCGGCGAAGACATCGAAGACTCGGCGGTTAGTATTCACTAGAATTGAATCTTGGGCGGTAGCCGGAGTGCCTGACTTACTGGTTTGTGATGAATCAGGCAACTTTCATATGATTGAATTAAAGTTTATTACGGGTAATGCCGTAAGTTTAAGGCCACACCAAGTTAGCTGGTTAACCAAGCACCGACATAGTAGCAGTTGGATTTTTGTTAAAAAGCAAAAGAACAATTTAGAAAAGTCAGAACTCCACATTTATAAAGCCAACCAAGCTATCGACGTAAAGCTTGATGGTTTAAAAACTGAACCGGCCATGATCCAGCTTCAACCTTTCAACTGGAACGATGTTTTTAACTTGATTAGTCCGCTGTAATCGCATATTATCGTATATCCATTAACAATTTACGGAGCAAAACGATGTTTAAATGGCTAAAGAGTTTATTTTTTAACGAACAGGTAACGCCCCCGCCCAAACCTAAACCTAAACCTAAACCTAAACCTAAACCTAAACCTAAACCTAAACCTAAACCTAAACCCAAGCCCAAGCCTAAACCTAAACCCAAGGCCGTTATTCGGGCAACCGTTAAAGCGAAAGCTAAAGCTAAAGCTAAACCCCGGACTAAGTTAAAGGTGGTTAAATAATGTTTTTGATCGGATGGTTAATTGAATTAATATATGGAAAGGACGCTGTTGAAGAGTTTGAAAAGAAAAAAAAGCGCCCGAGAGTAAAACCAAAGCGGAACCGCAAAAGGTAAAAGATTAGCCCGTTTAGTTGACGGGCTTTTTTATATCCGGTAGTATGCGATAAATCCCATAACCTACGGAGTATGTAAAATGTCGAAAATATCAGAGTTACAACATCGTTTAGTTAACGATATTCAAGTCTCTATTTTAAAAGCTAAAGCGGCGGATGATTTGGTTACTAGCCAACACCGGGAACAACTCGACGCCATTGCACAACAATTGATTGATTTACGGCGCATTTTTGAACCGCCGGGGAGTGATGAAAAATGAAACTATTAAACGTTGGGGGTTCAAATACTAAAATTGCTAAAACGATAAAAACAGGCGGCGCTGTACGCGTCGCTAGTTTGTCTTTAATGCCACATAGAAAAATATGTGCGGGTAGTAAGGCCGCCGGATGCTTCGAGACTTGTTTAAAATCCAGTGGTCGAGGCGCATTTACTAATGTAGCCAATGCCCGCCAAGCTAAAACCGATTTCTATTTAACAGACCGGACCGGCTTTTTAGATCAATTACGTACCGAATTGTTTAACTTTGACAAACTTTGTAAGCGTCAAAAAGTAGCTGGATGGGTTCGGTTAAATACTATTTCCGATATTGATTACGAGAACCATGGCATACCCCAAGCGTTTCCGGCGTTAAACTTTTACGATTACACCAAACGCGCGGACCGTTTAGGCCGGACGCCGTCAAACTATCAACTAATCTTTAGTTACAGCGGGCGTAAACAGTACCAAAAAAGTGTAGATAAGCGGCCGCGCCATGTTCCTATGGCCGTCGTATTTCGTAATGAGTTACCCCAGTACTGGAATGGTCAATTAGTTATAGATGGCGATCTATCTGATATTGTTAACGTTAAAGCCGGCGGCGTCATAGTTGGTTTACGCGCCAAAGGTAAAGCCAAACGCGACCGGTCCGGCTTTGTTGTTGAATCTAACCTAATAGCCACTGATTAAAGGAATGCACAATATGAACATCTTCACAAATACTCGAGCGACCAATTTACACGGGCTCTGTCTATGCATGTTAGATGCCGGTTTAGATACTAAAACTTCTTTTGCAATGCTTAAAAGCTCTTTAGAAACTGAATACGATTTAGATAAAGTGGAATTAGAATTATATCGAACTGCTATAGATTTCAGGAACGGTTTAAATAAAGAGTCCGAACAATGGGTTTTAAATTTACGTGAAGCATGGGCCAACGGGTAGAAACGTTGGTATGCGGCCGCCCTTTACATTGTTGTTAGTTATCGCATATAATCGCATACAGCGGGATGGTCCCGCGCTTACTACGGAGTAATAAACGATGAAAGAATTAAACTTGATAGGATTTAAAGATAAAATTGTTTTAGCCGAATATGCCCATGATGAATTGCTTAATGAAATCGAACGTCTCGAGGCCCATATTCGATCCAGCGCTGATGACCAACGTACATTAAACGCCGAGTGCGAAGATTTAACCCAGACCGTACAAGCCCGCGCCGCTGTTATTGTAAAGTATGAGCAGGATAAAAAAGCGTTGGGTGATGGCTTGTATACGTTGGTGCGCGATGGCGTCGAGCAAGCAATGGATGATCGGATGGATCTCGAGGAACCCGTAATGACGGATGACGAAGTAGATGACCGGATAGATCGATGGTTTGATAACAATTTCGATATTCAAGATCATTTTAACCTCGCTGATTATGAAGATGATATCCAGCAAATTGCGCTAGACGTTATTAATGATGAAACCGGTTATGACGATCTAGCTGGAAAGGTGCGAGAGGTTGTACAGGAAATGATCGCGGGCGGTGAAATCACAATTAAAGTCGAGGTTAACTAATGAAAATCGAACCAGTAGGACTATTTGCCACCCCTGATAATATGAAAGCATTACAGGATTATCTGGCATTATTTAGCGGCGGTGAAGCGGCCGTCGCTCAGACATGCGCTTTTATGGCTTGGAATTTAGCGGCCAAAATCACAAACGCCGAACCGGCGGAGGCGCGTGAAGAATGATCGATTTAAATTATTGTATGCATGATGAGGGCGGAACGTGGGACGAATACGACGCCCGCGGAATTTATTTAACTAAAGTTTGTGACAAATGCGTTGAGACTAAACTAGCATCGTTTAGGCCGGACGTTTTAACGGAGTCTAATTATTATAGTGATGAGCCTATAGAGGAAAGCGACTAACGTTATCCGTAGTACCAGACCCCGCCACGGCGGGGTTTTTTTTGCCTGCTTGATTCTCGTTACATAGTCGCATATAATCTTATATAGCGGCGGGATTTACCCGTCGCACTACGGAGCAATAGACTATGTCGCAAGCAATAGAGATAAAATACTTATCACCCACAGACCATCAGGGCGCAAGGCTAAAAGCAACCGCCCTCGCTGGATCTATCACAGTTGGCCGTGATTATGAAATCGACGCCGACGTACAGGCCCGCATTTTGGCCCGTCAATACATTCAATCGCATTGGCCCCATTCTGTAATGCACGGCTTTGGTACACTTCCCAGTGGTAACTACTGCGCCACGTCGATACCCCGCGGGCTTGAGTCGCTATACAGTGAAGATACCCAATGATCATTTTAACCAAACCCCAGCGGGCCGCCGTCTATCGTAAATGGTCCCAGAATGATCAGGGCCTGACTTACCGACAATTTCGCGCCACTGTACAAGGTGGCTTCGATTGTGCCATGGTTTATTGGTCGGGTATGTGGCTCGGGATAGAGCCGGACGGATACACGCATAGTTAACCATTACCCCAATACACCGGCCGCACTCGCGGCCTTTTTTATGCCTACTTATCAACAGAGTTATCCCTCCCAGGATAAAGGAGCAGCATTCAACTAGAATGCGGTCTACAGCCAATGTTGTACAAAAAACAACCAGTTGCACCCCGTGCCCGTTGTGGATAACTACGCCTAGTGTTTACCAGTTAAACACCCCGCGCCATGGGTCGCGGTCGGTGGCTCAAACCTACGGCCCAAAATCCGTGGGCGGCGGTCATTACTCGACGTGTCATGGGCCCAGCATCGCGGACCGTGGGCCGCGGACCGATCTACCGGGTAGATAACCGGATAAATCGCTCGGGTCCCCCGTATATCGGGTCATTCGGCGGGGTCTGGGATCCGTGGATCACGCGCCACGGCGCGAGGGCCGCGCATCCGTGGGGACGAGTGCATGGACCATGTTTCGCACAAACATTTAATAAAGATTCCATATCGGCGTTAACTGTCTTATATTAGCGTCTAAAGTCGCATACATTTATGATGTTCCACGTGGAACAATTGGCTAGGGTCCCCTGATGAAAGAAGCGTTTACCAGTTCTTTAGATGAGAAAAAATTAAAACTTGAGTTGCGGTTAGCGCAACTCGAAAAAAATGATATGTGCAAAAAAGATTTTTTAATTTTTGTAAAAAATATGTGGCCCGATTTTATTGCAGGACGTCATCACAAAATAATTGCGGAGAAGTTGGAAAGGGTCGCGAGCGGCGAGCTAAAACGCTTGATTATTAACATGGCACCGCGGCACACGAAGAGTGAATTTGCGTCATTTCTCTTTCCGGCGTGGATGATGGGCCGTAATCCGAAGATGAAGATCATTCAGGCGACGCACACGACCGAATTAGCGGTTAATTTTGGACGTAAGACAAAAAATCTTTTAGAGACGGACGAATATAAAGAAGTATTTGACGGTGTTAAGTTAGCGTCGGACAGTAAAGCCTCGGGCCGTTGGGATACGAGCGCGGGCGGTATGTATTATGCCGTGGGCGTCGGGTCGAACTTAGCGGGTCGTGGTGGTGATTTAATCATTATTGATGATCCGCACTCGGAGCAGACGGCAATGTCCTCGGCAGGCTTTGATGATGCGTGGGATTGGTACACAGGTGGCCCTAGACAGCGTTTACAGCCCGGTGGCTCCATAGTTATCGTCCAAACTAGATGGTCTGAGAAGGACATGACGGGCCAGTTACTGAAGGCTATGGCAAAAGACCCGTTGGCGGACCAATGGGAGGTTGTTGAGCTTCCGGCAATTTTTAATGATGGGACTCCGTGTTGGCCGGAGTATTGGAGTTTAGATGATTTGACCGCGGTCCGCGCTTCTATTCCTAATAGTAAGTGGAATGCGCAGTATCAGCAGAATCCTACGGGTGAAGAAAACGCTATTATTAAGCGTGAGTGGTGGAACGTGTGGGAGCCTGAGAAGGTACCTAATTTAGAATATGTTATTCAGAGTTACGATACGGCGTTTAGTAAGAAGGAGACGGCGGATTATAGTGCGATAACGACGTGGGGGGTCTTTTATCCGAATGAAGGCGGTAGTGGTCCTAATTTAATTTTGTTGGACAGTAAAAAGGGGCGTTGGGATTTTCCTGAGTTAAAAGCTAAGGCTTTGGAGGAGTATAAATTTTGGGAGCCGGACACTGTTATTATTGAGGCGAAGGCTAGTGGTACGCCGTTGACGCAGGAATTGCGTAATATGGGTGTTCCGGTGGTAAACTTTACGCCTTCTAGAGGTAATGATAAGGTAACTAGGGTGCATTCGGTGTCGCCCTTATTTGAAGCGGGGATGGTGTGGGCTCCTGACTCTGTATTTGCTGACGAGTTGATTGAGGAGGTTGCGGCTTTTCCTAATGGGGAGCATGATGACTTGGTGGATAGTATGACTCAGGCGCTGATGCGGTACCGTCAGGGGAATTTTGTTCAGTTGCCTACGGATGATTGGGAAGATGAAGATAACTCTGCTAAGATGAATGTTTACTATTAAGTAATTTACGGGTACGGAATTTTTATGCCTCAGTCTCTATTTGCTAAAGATAACGAGCAATCGCTTTCAAGATATTATGATTCTGAAAATGATAGGTCGAGACGTCGAAATATTTTTAATAAATTTCAGGACTTGAGCCCGGAAGCACGGGTTGCTTATCAAGCACAGCAGGCGGGTCTTGATCCCGAGGCAGTTCGCATGGGTCACCAGATGGGTGACATTGAAATGCAGATGGAGACTGCCCCGTATCTTGGTTACACAGGGCCCACGGACCGCGAGCTAGACATGATGCGTTTTGATTTAGGGTCCCCAGATTTAAATTTAAAAGCACAATTTATACCTAAGTCGGTAGACGGGAGGGCCTCAACCGGAGCGGGTAATCTTTCTGTAGAAGAATATATGATGCATACTGCGCCTCGAGCGGCGACGTATGTAGACAGCTTAGATCACGTAACACCTAGCGATGAGAATGCAAAAATAAATCTTTATGGTGCGTCAGGTTCAAACCCGCGCACCATTGCTCACGAAGTTGCTCACGCCCGTGGTGCCGATGAAGAAAAGCCTGCTTATGCGGCGGCGGTTATTAATGCGCAAACGGAGGGTAGTTTCGATCAGGCGGTTAGGCGTTACGCCATTCAAAATTTAGAATGGGACATGTTGCAACACTATGAGCCCAAAGACCTTGAGTCCGCTGTCCTTAGAGATATACAAAGAAACGGTTTTGTTCGGAAGTTGTATCAGGACGAGTTTGAGCGTGGCGGAGAAAACCCCCGTGCGTATGGAGATAATCAAGGTATAATGAGCATGCTTTTAGGGGACGGTGACCCTTCTGAGATGTATGCAAAAAATAGATTTAAAAATAGTGTTTTTGGTAAAAGAGTTGCAGACCGCGTGACTTACGTTGACCCAACGTCCAATGAAGGTGATGATGGGTTTTATCAAACACAAGAAGAAACAATGCTACCACTGGGTTTAGAAGAGAGCTTAGATATGGAAGACGCAGAAGATATTATGTTTGAGGACGAAGAATCCTCAGAGCTCGACGGGCTAGGTTCTTTAATGGAAACTATTGTTAGTAGTACTAGTGCTAGTCTGGAAGGCTTTGACTACGACATGTCAGAAACCGAGCGTAAGGCGCAGGTCCGCGAAATGGCGGCTATGGCTCAGATGCTACGAAAAGCAGGCGCTAACATAACATCCGAAGAAGATGTTGAGAAATTACCCCCAACCATATTAGAACAACTAAATACTATATTGGATCGTTCTCCAGAGGAATAAGAAATGGCTGAAGAAGATAAAAAACCAGTAGGTAGTTTGATGGATAAAAATGTTCCATCTCAATTACTGGAAGAAGATATAAGGGCGGAAATTGAGTTAGAGTTGCCGGGTTCACAAGAAAACGATGTGATGGCTATGGTCGACATGGATGCTTCCATGGACGGCGAGATAGAGATGACTGCTGAAGATGACGGCAGTGTCATGATTGATTTTGATCCGCAGGACGAGCGCGGGTTTGGCGGCGACTTCTACATGAATTTGGCAGAAGAGATGCCGGATCGTGAGCTTAGTCGCATAGCGGGTGATCTTTTAGGGGAGTTTGATTCAAACAAAGCAAGTCGCCAAGAGTGGGAAGAGACATACGCTAACGGTTTAGATTTGTTAGGGTTCTCATATCAGGAGCGCACACAGCCTTTCCGTGGAGCCTCCGGTGTTACGCACCCTCTATTGGGCGAAGCCGCTACACAGTTCCAAGCGCAAGCTTTTAATGAGCTTTTGCCGCCTAGTGGTCCTGTCCGCACAGTAATTTTGGGTAAAGAAACACGCCAAAAGCAACACCAATCACAGCGTGTTAAGCAGTTTATGAACTACTACATTACTAATGTAATGGAAGAATACACGCCTGACATGGATCAGATGTTGTTTTATCTCCCCTTAGCAGGTAGTACGTTTAAAAAAGTTTATTATGATGAGAACTTGGGCCGTGCGGTCAGTAAGTTTGTACCCGCTGAGAACCTTGTTGTACCGTATGAGACCTCTGATTTAGAAACATGTCCTAATATTACACAAGTTTTACGCACATCTCTTAACGATTTGCGCAAGCAACAGGTGTCGGGCTTCTATTTAGACATCGATGTTATCCCTGCTCAAGCAGAAATGGACTCTATAACCGATGAAATCAACTTAATTGATGGTTTTGAACCTTCACAAATTGATTATGATTGCACTTTGTTGGAATGCCACGTTGATTTAGACCTAGAAGGCTACGAAGATTTAGATAATGACGGTGAATTTACTGGAATTAAAATTCCATATGTCGTTACAATTTCAAAAGATAACGGTCAGATCCTTGCTATACGTCGTAACTATCTTGAAGACGACGAAAAGAAAAGAAAAATACAATATTTTGTTCATTACAAATTTTTACCGGGGTTTGGTTTTTACGGGCTCGGTCTTATACACACTATTGGTGGTCTGTCTCGCACAGCTACTTCTGCTTTACGACAACTTATTGATGCAGGAACGCTATCGAATCTGCCTGCGGGCTTTAAAGCTCGCGGTATGCGAATCAGAGATGACGATGAGCCTCTACAACCCGGAGAGTTTAGAGACGTAGACGCACCGGGAGGCGCGATCCGTGATAGTTTGATGCCGTTACCGTTTAAAGGACCGGATCAGACGTTGTTCCAACTGTTAGGTTTTGTCGTGGACGCCGGACAGCGGTTCGCGACCATTACAGATTTGAAAGTAGGTGATGGTAACCAGCAGGCGGCGGTAGGTACTACGATTGCGATGTTGGAGCAGGGCTCGCGGGTCATGAGTGCTGTACACAAGAGATTGCACTACGCTATGCGCTTAGAGTTTAAAATTCTAGGGCGCGTGATGAACGAAAGTTTGCCACAGGTTTACCCTTATGCTGTTGCGGGTGAAGATTCTGAGGTAATGGCTACTGACTTTGACGACCGAATTGATATACTGCCTGTTAGTAACCCTAACGTATTTAGTCAGGCCCAGCGGATTACGTTGGCACAGACTAAGTTAGAGCTTGCCGGTGCGGCTCCCGAGTTACATAACATGCATGAAATTTATCGTGATATGTATGAAGCGTTGGGCGTGACTGATGTAGATCGTATAATGAAATCGTTACCGGATGCCGAACCGAAGCCCACGGACCCCGCACAAGAAAACATTGATGTGTTGGATATGATGGATTTACAAGCGTTTGAGGGTCAGGATCACCAATCGCACATCACGGCCCACCTTATCTTTGGTGGTACGCCTATGGTAGCTAATTTACCGCCGGTAGCTCTTGCTTTACAAAAGCACATTATGCAACATGTAAAGGTAGCGGCGAGAGAACAAGCGGCGGTAGCTTACATGCAACAGATGGAATTGCGTGACGGTAAACCTGCAACGCCTGAAGAGATGCTAGAGGTTGAGGCTATGACGGCCCAGTATGTTGCGCAGGGTATGCAGATGGTTAAGGACTTGTCTACACAATTAGCTGGCGGTGGTGAAGAGGAAGGCCCTGATCCGTTAATTGCATTGAAAGAGAAGGAGTTGGAGATCAAGGCGCAAGCCGAGCAATCTGATACTGAGCTTGATCAAGGCAAGCTACAGCTAGATCAACAGTCGCTTGCTATGCGTGAGGCACAGTTTGGGGAGCGTCTCGGTTCGCAAGAACGTCAGACTCAAGCCCGAATAGATGCGGCAAGAGAACGTGAATTTATTAAACAACAAGGACAATAAAATGGCTATGAATCCTACAAAAGCACCGAAAGCGGTAGAATATGCAGATATTAAAGGCCAAGGTCGTATACCTTATGGTAAAACGGCAAGTGTCAAAATTCCGACAGGTATGAGTAAAGGGACCGCACGTGGAATGGGCGCGGCAGTTAAGGGCGGTAGTTACATCGCGTGTAAATAAACGCTAAGGGTTGGAGTTTTAAATGCAAAATTTTAATTTTGGTCGGCAGGGCATGATGGGTGGTATATCGCCTGAGTTATTAAAACAAATTCAAGCTGAAGCGGGCACTCCAAATGCGCCTTTTCCATTTCCGGGTCCGGGGACACCTACGCCTATTCCCCCTGCAACTAACCCGGATTTGTATTCTGACCCTGAAATGGGCGGTGAGCCCAACCCAATAATTAACAACGACCCTAGAGACCCTGTTGATGTTAAAACTCAACCGTTTAACGAAGGCATTGGAACGTTAGTAGCGCCGCCTGCACCTGTTGCACCTGTTGCACCTGTTGCACCTGTTGCACCTGTTTCGGGTCCTAAGCCTCAACCGGCTCCTTATGCTGATCCGGCACCTGTTTCGGGTCCTAAGCCTCAACCGGCTCCTT
>JGI24005J15628_10000497_pt1 | contig 22654 bp, 25 predicted proteins | sample LinPmetageLP40_FD_15628 | JGI IMG/M metagenome (IMG submission 15628)
TAATTCTTATATTTAAGTAATGCTCTAATATCAATGGTATGGATAGTGATATCTAAAATAGTTTATTTATGTAATTCTTATATTTAAGTAATTCTTATATATAAGTAAAATATATAATATAATATAAATAATATAGTTAATATAGTTAATATAATTAATAACAACCATTAAAGGGGTTATATTCCTCTTGTGGTGGTGCAACTGCTCTACGCAATTGATTTCTAATTGCTTCTTGTTCTTTATTTTTTTCTTGATCTACTTTCTTTTTTTCTTTTCTTGATTTACGAATCTTTTCATAATTCATAATTGCATTAAGTTGTGCATCTTCTAAATCTTGTTTAGTAAATGTTTGTTCTTTTACAATATCTTTAATTGGTTTTGGTTCTACATCATCCTCTACTTCTTCCTTTAATGCTCTAACTCTTTTAACTTTTTGTTTCTTTAATAATTCCTTTTCTTCTTTTTCTAATGCTTTACTTTCTTTTCTCTCTACCGCTTTTGCTTTTCTTGCTGCCATTGCTTTTACTCTTGCTGCTTTTAATTTCTCCTTATGTTCTTCAGTCATAGGTGGTCTTTTCTTACGTGGTTTACCCTTCTTAGTTAATTTAACATTTTCTAGTGGTGCAACACTTTCAGTTCCTTGTGCGTTAATAGGTGAATGATTTTCGGGCATATTAAATATCTCATTAACATTCATGTCATCTCTTTTAGATTTTGCTTTAGGTACAATTTCATCTAATACTTCTTTAGTTTCATCTACATTAGTATCTTTATCTTCATCAAAGTCATCCATTTCATCATTAATATTATNATCATTTGCATCTTCTTCATCACTGGGGATAAAATCCATTTTCACTTGCGGTAAAAAACTCATTACTTTTAGTTATAATATATATTTTAATTTACTATTATTTATTTTAAATTATTATTAATTATTAAATATTGATTACTTTAATCTTTTCTTTATTATTAATATATAAATAGTATAATTATTCATCTTTATCATCTTTATTATCACGAAGTTGTCTAATTTTCATATCTTTAACTTTAATAATACGGTCATCTTCAATCAACTGCTCTCTTTGATCTAATATTAAATTAAACATTTGTTTTATAATCTTACTATCATCATAACTTTTTAATTGTTGTTTTGTATTATATTCATGCTTTTTATCTTTGAACTCTAACATACTTGCAATAGTCTTAAAGTCCTTATCAAATAAAGCGTTTTTCTCTAATGCGGATAATTCTTTTCTATTCATTGTATATTATATATTATATTTTATTTTTAAGTAAATTACTTATATTTAAGAATAATGCAATATTAATGATTTGTATATCAATATCTAAAATAGTTTATTTATGAAATTCTTATATTTAAGTAATTCTTATATTTAAGTAAAATACTTATAATTATTTCAAGTCGTATTTTCTCATTCAACTAATATACTAATATCTTCTTCTTCTTCACTATCTATATTACTATTTATATTGGGTGTATCGGTTTCCTCTTGTGTTTCAACTTTTTCTTTAATAATTGAATCTCTATAAGGGACAATTGCTTTAAGACCATTGCATATAATTGGTTTTCTAACATTTGGATATTTATCTTCAAACTTTTTATTGAACATAGTAATAATATCTAAATCAATAGTTGGACTACTCTCTAATAGATTATCATATTCACTTCTACATACTTTTAAGAAATCTCTACAAGGTTTTCTTTTCTTATCATGTAAACTTAATTCTATTTCAATTGCTCTTCCAAGTTTAGACCACGCTAATGCACTAATTCTATGACCTTCAAAAGTCTCAGCATATTTTAAAAAAGATCCAAGTGTTCCAAGTATTCCGCAAAATATATTGAACCCACCAACAACAGCAGTAAATCCGTGCTGATAATCTTTTGGTATATAACTATCAACCGCAAAATTACCAACGCCAGTTAATGTTGATAATACTATAATTGGTATTTGTAGATGTTGATATTTTCTTTTATATTTTCTTGTACTATAATTATGTATCCATGCATAACATGTAGATATTTCTCCCCACTCACTTAATAACTCTTCTATCTCATCACTCCAATCATCTATATTTTCGGGTAAAGGTCTTGGTGTATGTAATCTCTCCATTTATTAATAATATTATTTTATTTTGAATATTAAAATATTGATATAATTATATATGAGTGATTATACCAACCCTTTTGAAACAAAACCGATAGAGAAAGTCAAGAATGACGTTCATGCTATAAATAGAAACATAAATAAAATCAAAATGGATATAATAAGTATGAGAAGTGATATATCAATAATTAAACAATTGTTAGATGAAAGAGAAAAAGAAAAAGCAATTCCAATATCAAAAGGTTGGATTTGGAATACATATTAACCAAAGGTATCTTAGATTAAGTTATTTTTTTAGAGTTTAAATTTATATTAAAATATATAGTATATAATATATAAATGGAAAAATCCAAAGCAGTTAAAAAACCACCAAAAGTTTTTAAAGTAAAAGATCCCGACCCCGATAGTAAATTTAGTGATATACATCCGCACCTACCACAACCACCATCATTACTATTGATTGTTGGAAGTGTCAAAGCGGGCAAATCAAATTTATTGGTCAATTTATTATGCAACCCCGACATGTACAAAGATAAGTTTGATATAGTTAAGATTATAAGTAATACATTGAATGCTGACCCTAAGGGTAAATTAATGAATAAATATTTTGATTGTGAAGATCATTATACTGATGAGATGATAACTGATATAATTGAAAGTCAAAAGAAATATGAAGATTTTGAAAGACCATCTATAGCATTATTTTTAGATGATATATTAACAAAAGATTTCAAAAAATCTAATGCTGTATCTTTCCTTGCAACCCGCTTTAGACATTATGGTATTGGAATTCTTGGATTCACAACACAATCATTTCGTGCTGTTAGTGGTTTAATTAGAAATAATGCAACTGATGTAATTATTATGAAACAACAAAACGCAAAAGAGTTAGAGAAGTTAAATGAAGAATATGGAGATTTGTTCCCGAATATATTTATGGACATTTATAAAAAAGCAATAGAAGATGAACCGTATTCATTTTTATATTTGGATATGCAAACATCGCCCGCCACGGCATATATTCGTTTTGAAACAAAGATTGCTGAAGGTGAGAAAAAACTTTTTTAATAAAATAATAAATATAATTATATATTATATAATATAAAAAATGGACTTATATGGAAGTGGAGCATCTATATCTCAAGCAAATGCACAAACGGATGAGGCAAGACAATTATCTAGAGCAAATCAAGATTTTAATAATACTTTAGCAGAACAATTAGATACAACTAATCTTGAATTAGATCAAGATAAACAATCTAAATTAAATAAAAATATATTAAGTGGTGCTACAAATGCTGGTAAACTTGGAATAATAAGTAAGAATAAAATGTTGGGTGGCAAAGAAATTAAAACTACATTAGAAGAAAGAATGGCAAAAGACCCCGATAGACTGGCAAGAAATAGTAGAGCAGCAAGAGCACCAAGAGCAGAAGGCGTTGCTCCAAGACCACCCGCTGAGGCAACTGCTGGAGAAGTATTTGAAGGTGAACGGGAAGGAACACGACTTGGTTCGGCAGCAGTTGAAGGCGGAGAAGTTGCTGGAGTAGTTGGTACTAGTGGAGCAGCAAGGGGTCTATTAAAAGTTGCTGAAAGTGGTGCTGGCAAATCATTACTTAAAGTTGGTAAAGTTGGAGTTGCTGGTCTTGGTGGAGGTTTAGATATTGCACAAGATATTGGAAATATTGCTAGTGGTAAAAGTGGCATGGAAGTATTTGGATCTAATACTGCGAGTAGATTTGGTAACATTGCTAACATTCTTGGTAGTGGTTTAGAAGTTGCTGGTGTTGCTACTGGTGGAATAACTCCATGGTCAATCGCATTAGAAGCAGCGGGAGCGGGTGTTGGTTTACTTGGAAGTTTAGCAGAAGCGGGTGGAGAAATGGAAGCGAGTGATGATGCTAAAACAAGTGCTGACGCTGATATTACATCTCAACAAAGAGGAGCAGTATTAAGTTCTAATGTTGAAACCGCTGTTGGAAGAAGTAATTAATTAATCCAATTGGTCTTTTATTTTATTTTTTTTTTAATTTATTTAATAAGATTTATTTTATATTAGTATATTATAAAATGAGTTCCTTTTGGAGAAATGATGACAAAATTAAAGTATCACAAACACAAGTTTCCGTTCCATCTACTAATGGTCGTTCCTATACTGGAACGGCGGGACAATCGGGTAGACGTATAGATTTTGAAATACCGCCTACTGTTAAATTTATGGATGGCAAAAATTCATATTTACAATTTGACATTAAAATTGGTATTCCCGCAACTCTTACACCAACTCGTCTGCATCTAGATCCGTTTATTGGAGGTCAAGCAGTTGTAAGAAATTTAAGGATATATAGTGGTTCTCGTTCGGTATTACTNGAAGAGATTAGTGATTACAATGCTAAAGTTCAAATGGAGTATTCTTATAATCAAGATGATAGTATGNGAGCGATGCGNGCGATGAAAGAAGGTTCTTTAGTAACCAATGTTGAATCCCGNGGAACTCTCGGTACATCAGTATCTAACAATATTGATATTNAANCTAATCCTTATTATAAACCCGTTGGAACTGTTCCCGTTGGACGCGACTGGGGAAATGCTGATGATTTCCTTACTGCTAAAGTATCACTCCCAATACATTGTGGACTATTTGCTGAAAGTTCAAAAATCTTCCCCGTTATGATGACTGATGGTCTTTTTATGGAAGTGGATATTGAAGACCCAGCAAGATTTGTTAAGCAGTTAGATAGTGTCAATCGCCATCGTCGTATGAAACAAAATCCAATCTTCCACGGTGTTGATGTTGGTGGTAATCCTTTAACTATTGTTAATGCTACAAACCGCACTGAAATCTTTTTAGGATTACAAAACAATATGATGAGAGTTGAAAATTGTCCATTCGTAAAAGGCGAACGTATTGGTATATGTAGTGCTACTAATCCAAGGAGTGAATGTGCATTAACTCTAACTGCTGGTGGTGGACAAGGATATCCAAAGATTGAAAATATTGAATTAGATGGTTCGGGTAAAATTAAGATAACTTGTGAACAATTTCAAAATAGTGATAGTGGCACGGGTGTTGAAGCAACATCCAATAACTTTATTTTATTCAGTGCTGCTATTGATACTGATAGACGTGAAAATGATGATGCTACTGCTGTTCTCGTTGCTGCTACTACAGCATATCCTATTACTACTGAAATTTCTAATGCTGAGATTGTTGTTCAGCAAGTTGGTGTTGATCCGCGATATGAAGCGGGAATGATGAAACGAATGCGAGATGGTGGTACTATAGAAATTGATATTCCAAGTGTAACAAATTACAAACATTCATTATTATCATCCAATCGTAATGCTACGATCAATCTTGCTGTATCTAACACTCGTGCTAAATCTATGATTATCATGCCAACTGATGCGAGGACTTTGAGTGTTGCTGATTTGATGGCGGGCGCAAAAGATGCTTATGAAGAAGAGACGACTGCTATGGATGGACGCCTCCATAGTATCCGTAGTGGTCAAGTTGGTATCATAGACCATCTTACATCTTATCAAATGGTTGTAGATGATAAACTTGTTCCATCTCGTCCTATTGTAGTATCTAAAATTAATAAGGGTGAATCTATTGCTGCACAACCTCTTATTGAATTAGAGAAAGCACTTAATCAAGCGGGAATTGTTCCAAGGTCTTTTACTGATTACAATCGTAATTTCTTAATTGGTCGTGCATATGCCCTTAATGACGGCGTGGCAAATCTTAATAACAAATCAAATCAGTTACAACTATTATATAATGAAACGAATGCTGCTGGTGCTGATAGACCTCCAACAAGAGACAAACTCCTCTTTTGTTTCTTATTCCATATTAGACGTATTAGTATTAAGGGTGAAAGTGTTACGGTTAGTTTATAGATTAATATAATATTTTCTATGTATCTTTTTTTTAATTTTATATTTAAATTTTTATATATGTATATATATAAAATGACTAAAAAGTATCTCTCCGTTCTCCCAAACAACGTTCCGTCTTCGGGCAAAGTTTCGTTTGCTCGCGGTAATCCAATCCTTACTATAACCCTTGGTCGTCAAGATGCTGTACTTGATTTATCGTCTATTAGACTTTCGGGAGATTTAAATATATGGCGTGATGCAGCGGGGACTCTACACCCAACTGATGCTGCTGCTGTTGAACTCCGTGGTTCTCATAAACTTGGAATTTATTCTGCTATTGATCAGTTAGTTTTCCGTCACGCTGAGACAAAACAAGTAATTGAACATATTAGACACTATGGACGTTTCATGAGTTCCTACATGCCGACTATGGCGGGAATGCAAGATGTATCGGGGCATCTATCTAAGAGTGCTTTAATTATGCCTAACTATCAATCGTATCGTGATAACGTTATCCGCAATGATCAAAATTCCGTATTTTGTATTCCACTACCCGCTGGACTTACTCTTGGTGCTGACAAACTACCACTTTCAAAAGTACCCCTTGAAATTGAAATCCACCTTGCTCCCGATAGTCAGTTCTTTTATTCAAGTGATGCAACCACTGCTAATATCTCTAATGCTTTTTATGAGTTAAGCGGTCTTGAAGTAACTTGTGAAGTTGATAGTGGTGCTGAAACTCCCGATAAAGGTATTTTAGATTTCAATAGTATTACGTCGTATTTCTCTACACTTGAGAGCACTAATTCTATTATTAATTTCAATCTTGGATTATCAAAAGTTCTAGCATCATTCGTAAATTTTGTACCATCTAATTTTATTAACAATTTAGCACAAGATGGTTTTGTAACGTATATGCCGACTAAAGCACCAAATGGCGCTGGCACTGGTTTAGGTGGTGTTGCTAATCTTGAAACTATTTCATTCTTAAGGAATGGCGAACGTTTCCCAAGTGCTTTTGAAGTTGAAAGTGTATATGATGCTACTACTAATGATACTAGTGTTGTTGATCCTCAAGTTATCAAAGGTTTCCTTGGTTCAATTATTCCCGAACAGCACCATACTCGCACGACTGCATCTCCACTAACTACGAATCGTAATTTCACTGGAAATCAAAACGCTGTTACTGGATATCGTCATATGCCCGACACTGGAGCAGTTTACGGTGTTGGTGTATTATATGATATGCTAGATAGTGAAGGTGTAGATTTTTCCAATGCTCAGTTTAGTATCCAAATGCGGAATGGTCTTGATGATGGAAATCCAATTTCTGCTTATCTATTTATTAAATCTAAAGTAGTTGTTGCATGGGATGGTAGCATGGGCGTCCAAGTTGTATCTTAGATAAATCTTTGATATATATATATAAACTATTTGGTGTGATAATCCACTCATATACAAATATAAAAATATATATCTTTTTTTCTATGTAATTTAATTTTATAATTTAATTTTTTATTTTTTTAATATATCATATATATATATAAAAATGGAAGACAAACCCGATGTTTCTGCTGACCGCATTCCCGATCTCATCAAAATTGGTGCTATCCCTACGTCGTATGGACAAATGCTACATACTGATGTTATAGACCCAGTAACGTTTTCGCAACGCCGAGCAAGATTTACTTTAGATCGTGTTGCTGGTTTTTTACATTCTAATTCTAAAATTACACTTGGTGTAACACCACTTACATCAACCACTGCTTTTCATCCATTAGCAATTGGTGTATCAAATCTAATTAAATCCGCCACTCTTTCTATCGGTAATGAAGTTGTATGTTCGGTAGATGACTATAGTGATTTTCATGCATATCAGTCACTATTCATTTCTAATGAAGATAATAAAGAACGCGAACAATATTTATCGCAGAGATGCATTGCTCATAAACCCGTTTATGATGACCGCACAGCAAACACTACTGACAAACCCCCTAACTCTGCTAAAACAATCGGTTTAGATGTTGGACGTAATCCCGTTGTTCCCGCTGCTGGTGGTGCTGGTGCTTTTGAATTACTGCCTTGGATGAAACATAATGGTGGGTCGGCACAAGGTATTGCTAATGCTCCCGTATATTCGGTGTATCTAAGTGACCTTTTCCCGTTCCTTAAGTTCAATCAGTTACCTTGCCAACTTCTTAATCAATCGGTACACATTGATTTAGTTTTCCAAGATGAACTTTCATCTCTTTCGGGAGCACCTCTATCTCGTCGTATGTGTGTTGCATCTGCTGATAATGGTAATAATGCTGTATCGTATCAAATCAATAGAGAAGAATGTAAATTAATTTATGATAGTATTACATATGATGGTGAAGTTATGGAAAAATANGCCCAGCAAAACCCTAAACTAAGTTTCCAATATGTTGATTATCGTCTTGCTAAAAGGACTGGCGATCAAACGGCATTTGCTAATCTTACATTCCCTATCGGTGGTAATGGTCGTCTCGTATCAAAAGTTATGTATAGTTTAGCATCAAATGCTAATTTCACTCCATTATCTCTATTGAATGGTGCTACTGCTTTTGGTGAATATAATCTATCCACTAATCTTTTATATAATGATAGATTTGAGTTTAATGTTAATAGAACCAATAGTGCATTACTATTCCATACGACTCAACACGCTGAGGGCAAAGTTCCTATGATTACACATGATGAATATGTTCAGCGTGCTACTACATCTAGTNTTACTGCTGAAACATTTGAAGGACGTATTCAAAGTTCAAGTGCTGTCGGTCTTGGTGAATTATTTAGATGGACTGCCATCCGTCCTAATAAGGGCGAGCGTATAAATAACAAGGGTATGGATCTTACTTATAATACTACTGCTCTTGGAGCGGGTGATTATACTCTCCGTGTTTATCTTGAACTACTTAAATTTGCCACTATTGAAAACGGTGAATTTTCTTGTGCATTTGCATAAATCAAAAAGAGGACTTGATATAATTTATTTTTTTAATTCGTTTTATAATTTAAATAATAATCTATTATTATATTATAAATATGACAATTGATAGTAAAAATCCAACTGATGAAATATCAAAAGCACGTCCATCATTAAAAACAAATACAATAAAACAATATACAACTAATCTTAATAAATTAAAAAAGATGTTTGATACTGACAATTATGATTTCTTAAAAAAACCCGAAGATGTCATGGATAAATTAAGTGATCTACATTATTTAAGTCAACGTAATATATTGAATGCAGTAATTGTATTATTGATGGCATTAAATGATGATAAAAAGTATGATGAATTATTAGAAGAATATGGAAAATTGCGAGATGAGTTGAATAATAAATATAATGATGAACAAAAAAGTGGAGTTATAAGTGATAAACAATCTAAGAATTTTGCAACAACTGAAGAAGTGTTTAATATGATAAACGAGATGGCGGATGAGTTGAAACCTTTAAAAAAGAAATCAAATGATAATATTACAAAAAAAGAAAAACAATTATTACAAGCATATGTATTATTTAATATTTATGCACGAATGCCTTTTAGAAATGATGTTGCTGGTATGATGTCAATTAATCAAGCAGCATATAAGAAATTAAGTGATGAAGAAAAAAAAGAAAATAACTATTTAGTTGTTCCATCTAAGGGTAATTTATATTTTGTATTAAATAAATATAAAACAAGTAAGAAATATGAAGAGTTAGATTTAAAAATTGAAGATAAAGATTTAAGAAAGATATTAAGATATTATTTGAAGGTCAATGGTATGGGTGTTTTATTTAAGACATCAACTGATAAACCATTAACTAGAATTGAATTAAGTAAAGTATTATTAAAGTATTCAAAAAAGTATATGAATAAATCAATAAGTACAACCCTTTTACGCAAGATCTATTTATCAAGTAAATATGGTGATATGAAAGAAGAGTTAGAGAAAGATAATAAAGTAATGGGGCATAGTAAGCAAGTTGCATTAGATACTTATGTTAAGAAATCTAAAGAATAATTAAGGTTTATAAGGTATACTTATTTTTTCTCTATCCATAGATGGTAATGGTTTTAAATCTATAGTTACCATATTTGTTAATGAAGGTTTTAAGTCGCTATCACTATATAATTCTATTTTACCCGTAGGGCCTATTGATAAATAAGATCCCTTATCTTCGGCTTTATTTCGTTTCACATTTATAGTTTTGACAATTGCTTTGGCATAAGTAGGGAGAAACTTAAAAAATGTCCCACTATTTATAAACTTTGCTAATGCATTCATTGGTGCTTTATTATCTAATATTTTATAAGTAGCTTTTTTATTTTTTTTCATATTTATACTCAACTCTCTATAAAGAGGACTAAATGTAATTGTTAAAGGTACTTCTTCAATAGATTTAAAATATTTTTTAATTGCTGTTTTTTCATCATCTGTGAACTTAAGAAATTTTATATTTACATCTCTATCAAAATTAGATTTTTTCTTTGGTTCTTCTTTTTTCTTTGGTTCTTCTTTCTTCTTTGGTTTTTCTATTTTATCAAACTTATTAAAAGAATATTTAGTTCCATCTGCACCTATAAAAGTTATTAAAGCATTTTGTTTTAGACGCTGTGGTCCATTATCCTTCAATTCTAATGATGTTATTTTTTCACTATTTAATACTTTAGCAATTAAACTAAAATCTTTTGGTTTAAGTTTTTTATCTTTTCTTCTTAAATATTCAGTAATTTTAAATGCTACCCCGACATTTTTAGTTTCATCTTCTTTTTTCTTTGGTTCTTCTTTCTTCTTTGGTTCAATCACTTTAATTTTTGAAGGATCTACCCTTGGTCTTCCTACTTTACTTTTTGGTCTTACTTCATCTTCTTTCTTTTGTTCAACCTTCTTAACATTTCTTTTGGATATAACTTTTTGAAGTGCAGCTCCTTGTTTAACACCTTCTGCTTTTATTTTATCTTCTTTATCTTTCTTCTTCATATCTCTTTCTTTCTTTGATGCTGCTTTCTCTTCTTTAGTTTTTGGTTTCGGTAATACTTGTGTTGCTTTGTTCATATCAACAACTGGTAGTTTTTTAACTTTACCTTTACTAACGGGTCTTAATGTTTGTTTTTCATGATCTACCATATATCCCGCCTTTTTTACAATTGCCATAATATCTTCTCTTTTAGATCCTTTTGGGATTTTAATAGATACCAATACATTATGTGCTCTTATTAGTTTTCTAATTTCCGTAGTTGTTAGTTCGCCTTTCATTTTTCCACTTTTGTAAGGCATCGTTTTTAAGTATATAATATATAAAAATTTAAAATATAAAAAAGTATAAAATGCGTATAATATTCAAAAATAAAATATATTGTATAATATAAATGATAGTGGATAAATCTCATAGTAAAAAAGATATATTATATTTGTTTAAAAAGCATGGAGTTAATATAAATGAAACATTAACAAAAGGCAAGATAGTTCAAGATATTGAAAAGTATATAAATGATTTTCAATATGATGATAAAATAAATAATTGTACTGAATTAAAAGATTACTTAAAAAATGTATCAAAGAAACAAAGACCAACATCACATCAAAAAACAACAATTATGTTTAATGCAAAAAAGATAATAAAGTGGGCGAAGAATAATTATATATTTGATATGGTAGTATATCGTAGTAAAGATGATCCTTATCGTGATATTATGAGTATATATATGTGGGGCGATTTGCCAAGTGTTAGACGTGCATGTAGATTTTATAATTTAAGTCCATATTGTACAAATAATGTTAATCCCGTTATTAGTGAAGAAGTTGAAGAAGAGATGAATCAAAAAAAAATTATTAAACAACAAAGTTTATATTGTTTAACTATAAGACGTGCAACAAAAGAAAATCCAATATTAGTAACATTTGATTAGATTATAATTAGTCTTAAATATAAGTAATACTTATATTTAAGACTAATTATAATTTGAAAAAAGATAATTTGAAATTCCATAAAACTAATTATCATACTACTAAAAACAAAGATGTCCCTTATCAACGGAATGGAAGATGTTATCACATACATTAAAAATCAACAAAAAGAAATTGAAGAACTCAAAGAAGAAAATGAAGAACAAAAAGAAATTATTACTGAACATGAAGTACATATTGAAGAACTTGAAGAAGATATTGAAGAACATAAAGAAGAAAACAAACAACTAAAAACAAACATATTATCAAAGCAAAATAAACTCAAAGATGAAATTACAAAATTCAAAAAGGAACTCAAAGAAGAAGATATTGAAGAACATAAAGATGATAAAGAACTTATTAAACTCAAAAATGATAATGAGATTGTTAAAATGATGTTTATTGATGAGTTTGTAAGAGATGAAATAGAAAAAACTATTGATGAAGGTATTGATCAATACACATTCAACATTGGAACTGGATATTACAAAGAACATAAACTAAAATATGTAAAAGATATTATTATGCCTCATCTTACTACTTATCATAATGGTGATAGTCAATGTTCATCATATCAAAACGGCAAATTTTATTACAAAATGGATTGCATGATGCCATATAATATTGAGACGGATAATGATGGAACATATACATTTAATAGAATTGATGATGATGATGAATAATTAATAATTTATGGATGACTTGATAATAATTTATATTTATAATTATTATACTCACCACTATTTAATACACAATAATTACCATATTTTTTTGTTTTATGAATATTTAGATATTTATATCTTTCTTTACTATAAACTTTATCCTTATAATATACATACCATTTATCTTTATCAATTATACCTTTTTGATTGTAACTATTATCTAGATCATTACATTCATGATATATTGGTTTATCATCTTTAATTAAGTTTGCACGTGATTTTCTATTTTCTTTATATTTTTTAGATTTATTTCTAAAAATGATATCTTCACTATAAGTTATACAATCTTCTACATTTAATAATTTCTTAGTATATGCATAATAATATAATTGATATTTTTTTGTTTCTTTAGTTGATGAATATGGATTATCATAATATCTAAGTGTTTCACTCATGTTTTATATTTATGTTTATTTTTTTTTTAAATTTCAAACATACGTTTAATATTAATAAATAAATTATATAAGTATAATATAAGCATGTTTGATTTTCTACTATGTATTTACTATAGATGTATTCGTAATCGTCAAGTAGAAGAGTTAGTTGATGAAATATTGGAATTAAAATATAAGAATAAAATATTAAAGTGTAAGATTAAAGAAATTGATGCATTCGTTAATTTAATTAATATGACAAAGATTACAAAATATATTGATTAGTTTAAATCTTAAAAATAAAATATTTCTATAATATAAATGAGTTTATTATTGCATGGTGATTGTTTGGAACATATGAAAACATTGACTGATGATAGTATAGATTTAATCTTCTGCGATTTACCTTACGGACAAACAAGTTGTAAGTGGGATTGTTTAATTGATTTAGATGAGTTTTGGAAACAAATTATGAGAATTAAAAAAACGAACACACCAATATTTTTTACATGCACAACAAAGTTTGGAGTAAGTTTAATTAATTCAGCACCAAAGAAAATACCATTTAGATATGATATTATATGGGTTAAGTCAGCACCAACTGGTTTTCTATCCGCCAAGAAGATGCCAATGCGTAAGCACGAAATGATATATGTATTTTATGAGAAATTACCTTTTTATGATTTAAGTAGTCATACTCATAAGTTTATTAAAGATAAAGAAAAATCAAGTATTATAAAACAAAATCAATATAACCATAATGAAGAACAAATATATAATGCTGAATATTTAGAAAAGAAAGTTGATTTTAAAGGTAGAAATGGTGGTAGTATGTTTGAACCACCACTACCGTCATCTATTGTTAAAGAAGAAGTTTATAATAATGGGAATAGAAATGGTGGATTTGGTGGAGAACAAAAAGGACTGGGGGCGATTTATCAAGATCCAGCATTAATATCTTCACAAGATGTTCATAAAAAAAATGGTTTGAAATCTATTGGTTATGAACCACCACTACCAACAACTATGTTAGAAATTAAAAGCACAAAAGGAAAACATAGCACTGAAAAACCCGTTGCACTTATGGAGTGGGTATTAAAATATTATAGTAAAGAAGGTGATGTTGTTTTAGATCCAACAATGGGTAGTGGTTCTACTGGTCTTGCTTGTAAGAATATGAAACGTAATTTTATTGGTATAGAGATGGATGATGATATATTTGAAGTTGCATATAAAAGATTAAATGAAGATGAATGCGTTTAAATATCAAAAATTAAATCTATGTTTATACTAAAGATGAATAATAAACAAAAGAGTGATTTGAGGTTTGGTTTTAAAAGTGAGGAAGAAATACATAATATATTAGAAGATGAGTTTGGTACATTATTAAGAAGTAGCAAGAATCCCGAGATGGGTAAATATTATGAGTTTGATAAATATAATGAAGATTATTTTATTGAAGTTAAAACTAGAAGAATTAAACATGATCAATATCCATCATTATTTTTTGGACAAAATAAATTAATGAAAGGAAATGAAATACTTAAGAAGTGTCCAAATTTAAGAATTTTTTATTTATGGAAATGCAATGATGGTATTTTTGGATGGGAACATAAGAGCAGTGAATTTACTATTGAACGTCGTGGAAGATGTGATCGTGGCAAAGACGAATTTGATGAATGTGTAGATGTTTTACAAAAAAATATTAAACCATTAAAAAATCTATTAGATAATATAAATGGTGGTGACAAATAAGATGAAGTTCAATAAGAAATATAAACAATCTTTGAATACTGCAAATGGTAAAGATGATATATCAAGATTAACTGGAATACCGATGAAGATATTAGATGATGTATATGATAGAGGAGTTGGTGCTTTTAAAAATAATAGAGCAGCAGTAAGACCATCAGTAAAGTCTGCAGAGCAATGGGCAATGGCACGAGTTTATGCATTTGTTATGAAGGGTAAAGCATATAGAACTGCTGATAAAGATTTAGCGGATAAAGTAAGAAAGAAAAAGATTAAAGGTTATATTAGATAAGTTTTTTTTTAGGCATAATTAAGTAACCATTATTTTCATCATTATCAATTATCTTAAGTTTTATTAAAGCAAATAATGTAGATAAGAAATATTCATGGTCACTTCTACGGATAGATAGTTTATTATATTTCCTTCTATATATTATATTACAAAATTCAGTAAATGCTTTTATCATAACTTTAATATTAAAGTTCTCTTTCATACATTTCAATATTAAGTGCTGACCTTGATATTGATATTTCTCAAATGTTTTTTTATTTGTTAATGCAAATGAACTAATCAGTAATCCTTTATAATATAAGTTAAGTGATCCATTAATTCCATTATATATCATTATTATCTATATATTAAGTATAGATATTATCTTTAAATGTCAATTAATCTATTATTATACTCTTTAAGTGGTAAAATACTACTATTTAAGGTATATATTTTAAAATATATACTTCTTTAAGTCATTTAAAGCAGTATTAATGGTATAATATTAGATATATAATGCATATATATGCTCTAATACGTCTTTTTATCATTATTATTATCTATGTTATAATATAATGGATAGACAAAAGACATTTAAAAACAAAATCAATAATATAAGTATGAATAAAAATATCATTCATAATAATATGAACGATGATTTTAATTATTGGGAAGAAACGCAATATTATCCGATATGTACAAAATGTGGTTGTAAGATAACATCAACCGATTGGTGTAGTAGAGAGTGTTGGATAAATCAACGATACAAAAGAGATAATAATAATAATAATAATAATGATGACTTCATGAATTATGATAATTATAAAAATACGGATGACTTCATGTATAAAACTGAATATGATATTCTACAAATTGAACCACCAATTGATGAACATAAATTAAAAAAACAATATCATAAGTTATCTTTAAAACATCATCCCGATAAAGGTGGTGATTCAAATACATTTATTAAAATTAAAGATGCATATAATAATTTATTATTAGTATGTTGATTTCTTAGTTTTCTTAGTTTTCTTAGTTTTCTTTTTTTTCATATCACTATCTTTCATTATACTACCATCGGGCATTCTATGAAATCCTTTTGGTACTTTATCGCTTTTCTTTTTTGATTTTGAATTATAACCATCAAATATTTTATCGGGTTTAATTTTTTTATCATCATTTATTACACCTTTAATATCTATTTGTATTTTATCATACTCGGTAGTAGGTTTCACATTTATAGTTTTCTTTTTCTTTGGCATTTATAATTATATTATATTTTTTTTATTAAAAATTTTTTATATTATTATATTATAAATATGAGTTTAGTAATAACATCTAATACCTCGCAAGAGAATTCCCCCGAATTTTCTAATGCATTCAAACCCTTCTCTTATCAAAATAGATTATTAAATACTATGAGAATTCCTCCTAATAGTGAAATCGCATTACAAAGTGCAAAGATTAATAAAAATGGATTATTTGTTTTAGATAGAAGCAATGCTGACTTTTGTCATTATTTTGGAACTCCCATTGGTGATCATCTAGCACTCGTTGGAACTGAAATTCCCGATCTTGATAGTAGTACCACACAACCGTTTAGAGGACAAATTGGAGCGGGTGAGGCATTTGCTGCGGGTGGAAAAAATGAAAGAAATGTTGATGATATGGCAGATGATCTACAAAAAGGTTTTAATAAATGTGCTTTTCATCCATCTTTAATTAATGGCGATGATGATAGTTTTATTGATGTTTCAGCATCGTATGACGCAACTACAAATTCATTCAAAGGTTTTGAAATTGTATCTACTCAATCTACTGCCGTTACTCAAGTNCTCGCAAAAGATATAGTTTGGACTGATATATCTAAAAATAATGCAAGCACGGGATTTACACAAAACTTAGGTGTAGTTACATCTACCGATAAAGGTGGTTACTTTGTGCAAAATCGTCAGTATCCAGTTAGTCAAAATGATGGTAATGCTGTATTTGATATTAACAATGCTGGTGCTGGAGGATGGATGGTTGGTTTATCTAGAATTAATAAACCTCTTGATATTGGTGCTGGCGATTATGCTTACTATCCAAATTACTTTGATTTCAGTAGAACTACTGGTGCAGCAGCATCGGGTCGTTTTAGGGCGGGTCAATTTAGATATGCTGATATTTGTGTAGCAAATGTTGGTGGAAGTTTAAAAATATTCCAATCGGGTGCTAGAGGTGCTAGTGGTGGTGCTGGTGCTCCCGAAGTTAATGGTATATTCATGAATGAAGTACTTTATTTTGGTAGTTTTAACACTAATTTTAAAACTGCTTATGCCGTTGCTAATGAATGGAGTAAGGTTGATTTTCAATTAAGTAATGAAAAATTAAAAATTACATTAACTAAAAAGAGTGATGGATCTAAAGTATTGATGGCGGATTACACCACATTACAAGCAGCGGGTGGAGCAAAAAATAATGTTATTAATCCAATTAATGCTGCTAAATGGGCAATGTATCCAGTAGCTGGTGCAGATGGAGCAGTTCCACGAGTAATTGGTTTAGATAGTATTGACCATTACACTAATTATCCAGCATATACTGATACAAGATATGACGATCACGATTGGTGGGGATGGTCTCAAACAAACAACGAAACTGCATTATGTAGAGAATTAGAACAACGTCCATGGAATGATGCTGGGTCTAGTGTATTACTTGAACCACAAGGTCTTAATGCATCAAAAGGTATGAATGGATATGAATCTCTCGTTATAACGTCTAAAAGTCAAATTTATGGAGATAGCACAAATGAATGTAGTTCTAGTAGAATTTTAGGTTTTGAAGGTCAACCCGTATCTATTCCAAAAAGTGATTTGAATATATTACAAACTACTAATATTAGTGCTAGTGTTCCAAAATTAATTAGTAATATTTCATTATTTATTAGATTGAATAATTTCACTCAAAATAGTATGAATGCTAGAAAAGGAACAANCAGCAAGATTGTTGCACATTTACCACGCTTTGATAATAGTGGTAATGAAACGGGTGGACTTTACTTTGAACCACATGAGAAAACTTATTTAGCATTGAATAACCCCGAAGAAATACTTATTAATAGTTTTGATGTTGACTTTGTTTATGAAAATGAACAATTATGTACAGCATTAAGTGGAAAATCTATCGTATGCTTTCATATTAAAAAAGAGAAAATGTAAGTTTAATATTTAATATTAATATATTTATTTAATTATAATGGTTAGAGTTTTAGAATTATTTAGCGGAACACGTAGTGTTGGTAAATGTTGTGATGCTCTTGGATGGAAAAGTGTTAGTGTTGATATGATATTACCAGCAGACCATCAATGTGATATTATGGATTTTGATTATAAACAATATCCTAAAGATGACTTTGATATTGTATGGGCGAGTCCGCCATGTACTGAATATAGTAAGGCAAAAACAAGGGGTGTAAGAAAAATAGATGAAGCAAATAAAATTGTTTTAAAAACAATTGAGATAATAGATTATTTTGATTGTGAATATTGGTTTATTGAAAATCCACAAACTGGCAAGTTAAAAGACCAACCATTTATGAAAGATTTTAAATATGTTGATGGTGATTATTGTATGTATGGATTACCTTATAGGAAGAGGACAAGATTTTGGACTAATAAAGATTGTAATTTAAATTTATGCAATAAACAATGTGGTAGTTTTGTAAACGGGAGACATATCGGTAGTTGTGGTAATGGTTATAAATCATATAGTAATAAATCATATTCAATACAAGAAAAATATAAAATACCCGAAGATTTAATATTTAGTTTATTTCTTGATTAGTTTAATTTATTTAAAAATAAAATCTACATATAATATATAGACAATATGGATATGACTGCAGAGCAAATCGCTAAAGTTTTAACCAATTACAAAAATAAAAGAATTAGAGAAAATAACTATTATCATAATGTAACAAAAGATAAAGAAGAGTTTAAAATTAAAAATAGAGAAAGAGCAAAAAATCATTATATCAATGGTTATAAAGATAAGAAAAAACAAAATTATGAAAACAATAAAGATTTAATGAAAATGAAATCATTATATAGTTATTATAGAAAAAATGATAAGATTGATAAATTTAAGGATAAGCATCTAGATAAATATAATGTTCTAATTGAAAATGGATTCATCAAAGATAAAGTTATCAAAGATGAAGTCATCAAAGATGATAATTAATATGTTTTTTTACTGATATTTTTTTTTATATTCATATTATAAATATGAGTGAATATGTTGATACAAAACTTATTAATTGTAATCGTTTAGCATCAGTTGAATCAAGGACTGGGAATGATAGTAATCCCGCTGTATTTACAAATCCATTAAATGAAACTATAAGATTAGATGTTGGTGATAAAATTTCAGTTGAACGTGCATTCGTCAGTGAAATTGGTGCGGGTAATCCGCAAACTATTGAATATAAAGGTTTAGCAACTGGAAATAATCCAGTAGCAACTCATACTATTATTGATTATAAAGATTATTTTTATAATAAATCTACTACTCATGATCCAAATTATAGGTTAGGTAATTATCGTTCTATTACTACAACATTAAAAGTTAAACATGATCCACCATTACCAACTGATGAATTTATAGATTTAAGAGATAATTTAGCACCATTGATTTTTGGTTATTATATTACATCAAATGAATATCCAAATTATATTCAACAACCAAGAAGATTTGCACAAAATGCTGATACAAGAGGTTTAGTTGGAACTAATTATAGTTATTATAAAGGTAATGATTCTACTGGATTCGGATCAACTTTTTTCACTGCTAATACTAACGCACCATGTCTTGCTGATTGGATAAAACCACAATTTGGTGGTATCGTATATAAACAAAAATGCGATAATACTAGATTTACATTATTTATTAAAGATAAAATTGCTTATTCAGCAACTGTTAGAAATGCTAAAGAACAATTTCCAAAACAATTTCATAATGGTGTTTTTAGTGAATGTAATTATCTTAGAATTAGAGAAAGAAAAGATATTGAAATTAAAAAAGGATTTAATACTCCTTCTGCTGTTGCTTCACAAATATCACAACAATTTACTGAAACAAGAAACGAGCAAATATTTGAAATTAAAGATGGAAACGGTTTTTTAAGACCCATTACAAAAACAATTGAAACTACAACTTATAAACCCATCAATGCACAAAATATGTGGAATTTTTGTACTCAAACACTTGCGGGGTATGAAGCACAAGACCTTGCTGCTGGTGTAGCACCATCACAATTAGCAGTTGATTATATTGCTACATTTGGTTATATTGGTGTTAAACGACCCGAGATATTTGAGAATGGTAGAGAGATGGCAGAATTAGAAACAGTAGTTATAAGAAATGATACTGGTGCTGTCATTGTTGACCAATTATTACCACATGAAGGTTTCCAAATAGTTGAAGCAAGGGGAATACCCGATCCAGCAGTAGCAACTAATCAAAGCATTTTTTTATATACTAATATAGAATATACTGAAGCGAATTGTAAAAGATTAAGAGAGTTTTTTGATACTCAAGCATTATATCCCGAACTATGGGATCAACTTGAAGAAACTACATATTATAGTGATGTAAATGTTGATATCATAAATTTCCCCGATAATTTTGGTAATGAAAGACCAACAATAAATAATAGTAGAATATTCCATATGAATAAATTTACAACTACTAATACTATAAATCCACATAATGAAACTTTTGGTGATGATGCTTTTACACAAAGAACTGCTCCAAACGATATTGAAACATCTAGTGTTCCGTGGTTTCAATATTATGATGATAATTTTAGAGATACTTTTATTCCACCAAATCAATGGGCATCAATAGCAAGAGATGGTGTAAGTTATGGTTTTGCTACTCCACATAAATTTCAAAATTATAATGCTGATGGAACTGTTCCCGATGAACCATTATATTTAATAACTATTACAAACTATAATGTTGCGGGGACTCCAGCAGATTTATTTAGTGGTGCTGGAAAAAGTATAGAAATAGGTAGGAGATTTGGATATGATTTTCATAGCACCGCATACGGTACTGCTATTGTTACACCTTATTCGGGTTATAGTAATATGGATATTGGAACTCTATGTACTACTAATAATGCCCCGGGCACTATCATTACTTGTAGCGATACTTGTAATCATATAAAAAATTTTGGTACTACTAGTGGTTCTACTACTGATTTAATGCCTTATATGACTCAAACTTATGTTGGTGCTAATAATCCCGAAATCGCTTATAATGGAGAAAATAATAGATTTGAATTTAAAAGATTACATACATCAAATAATATTGGTAATAAATTTAAGGCGGGTGCTGGTGCATCAAGTATTGTAAGTAAGGCATTTACTCCACCAAATGGTCTTGGTTTTAGAGATTTAACACCACCAACTAAAAATGCTGAAGCGGGAACAACAGTTTATAAGATTAATCCAAGACCGAGTCAATTTGGATACTCACCAACTTTTAAACCTTATAATACAAATAATTTTGCTCAAAGAAGTAATGTATATCCCGAAACAGCATCTACTATGGTTAGTGGTGGACAAAAAGATAATACACAAATATATAATGCTTGGAATAATAATATTAGTCCTTATACTGTCTTTGATAGTCACGGTGGAATATACATTGATAATTGGGGTTTTGATGAGGATAATTGGGTAGATAATTTTTGGGACATCTTGGGTTTTGAATACGATTCAGTAAATGCTCCAGCATCTACTAAAAATGTATTAACTAAAAGAGTTAATAATGATAATAGTAGTGCTTTATATAGACCAACTACGAATGCTGAAGTTGTTTCTACCGATACAAAGGCATATGTTACAAATCAATATGGAGCATCACAATATACAACTGCTGTTCCTTATCCAAGTTGTGTTATTGATTATCATGCTGTTGCTGGTCCGCCAAATGATATATGGTTATTTAAAGGTGCTAATAAGGACAACGGTTATGTTAATAATGCTGTAACAGCACAACCATTAGAAATATTTGATGAAGTTTCAATACAAACTGAAAGCACTAGTATTACTGCAACTAATATTCAAAAGAGTGTTTTAAGACCATACTATACTATTAGAAGTGATATATTAGAAGGTGCTACTGCCATTGGTGGTAATCCAACGGGTGCTAATCTACCAATTATTTCTATAGTAGATAAATATAGTGGTGCTAGTGATTATTTCCTTGGAAATCCAAGTGATCTACAATTCACTGTTACTAAACCAACAGTTATAGCAGATATTACAACATCAATCCATGATAGTGATGGTAGATATGCTAATGTAGATAGAACTAGTGCAGTAATCTATAAAGTTGAAAAAATAAAAAAAACACCAATTGGATTAATAGAACAAATGTTAGAGGACAATGCCAACGGAGTTGCCCAAAGGGATAAAGGACAAAAAAAGAAAAAATAATTTGAAATTAATTAATTATATATTTTATATATATATAAAAGATGTTTATTTGTACAAGCAAAACTTGGAG
>JGI24005J15628_10000502_pt1 | contig 22567 bp, 19 predicted proteins | sample LinPmetageLP40_FD_15628 | JGI IMG/M metagenome (IMG submission 15628)
CCGGTTGGGGAAGGACCGTTTCGTCAAGCGGGTGAAGCCGCAGCCGGGCGAGACGATCCTCGACATGGCGGGCGGCACGGGCGACATCGCCTTCCGCATGGCCCAGCACGGCGCCAGCGTGACCGTGTCCGACATCAACCAGGACATGCTCGATGTCGGCATCGAACGCGCGATGGAACGCGGGATCGACGGCCTTGTCTGGTCGCGCCAGAATGCCGAGGAACTGAGCTTTTCCAGCCGTATCTTCGATGCCTATACGATCGCGTTCGGCATCCGCAACGTCACGCATATCGACCGCGCGCTGAAGGAAGCGCACCGCGTGCTCAAGTTCGGCGGGCGCTTCTACTGCCTCGAATTCAGCACTGTCGAATGGCCCGGTTTCAAGGAAGCCTACGACCTCTATTCGCACAAGCTGGTGCCGCAGATCGGCAAGGCCATCGCCAATGACGAGGACAGCTATCGCTACCTCGTCGAATCGATCCGCCGCTTCCCCGACATGCCCGGTTTCGAGCGCATGATCCGCGATGCGGGCTTCGAGAATACCCGCGTCGAGCCGATCATGGGCGGTCTTGTCGCGATCCACTCAGGGTGGAAGGTCTAAAGGGTGGCCAGACCCTCGACGCATATCCTGCGCCTGCTCAAGTGGGGCCGCACGCTGGCGCGCCACGGGGCGCTGCGCGGGATCGAGAACGATCCCAACACGCCGCCGCAGGTAAAGCGCCTCGCGCGGATTGCCCGTTTCGGCACGGTGCAGCCCAAAGAGCCCGACTATGCGGGCGCCTTTCGCGATATCGGCCCCGCCGCGATCAAGCTGGGGCAGACGCTGGCCACGCGGCCCGACCTCGTCGGCGAGGATGCCGCGCGCAACCTCCTGACCCTGCAGGACAATCTTCCCCCGGTCGATTTCGAAGAAATCAAGTCGAGCATCGAAGCCAGTTTCGAGCAGCCGCTCGAGACGCTGTGGGCCGATTTCGATCCCGTGCCCGTGGGGGCGGCGTCGATCGCGCAGGTCCACCGCGCGGTGACGAATGACGGCCGGCAGGTCGCAGTGAAAGTGCTGCGCCCCGGCGTGCGCGAACGCTTCGCGCGCGATATCGGCACTTATGAATGGGCCGCCGCGCATCTCGAACGCTTCGGCGGCGAAGCTGCGCGGCTGCGCCCGCGGCTGATCATCGCCAATTTCAAGCGCTGGACCAATCGCGAGCTCGATCTGCGGCGCGAGGCGGCCAGCGCGTCCGAACTGGCCGAGCATATGGTCGGCACGGCGGGCTATGACATTCCGGGTATCGACTGGGACCGCACCAATGGCCGCGTGCTGACGGTCGACTGGATCGACGGGATCAAGATCAGCGATGTCGCCGCGCTGAAGGCTGCGGGACACGATACCAAGGACCTCGCCAGCCGGTTGGTGCTCGCATTTCTCAAGCAGGCGATCGCGGCAGGTTTCTTCCACGCGGATATGCACCAGGGCAATCTGTTCGTGAAAGCCGACGGGACGATCGCCGCGATCGATTTCGGGATCATGGGGCGGATCGACCGCCGCGCGCGGATGTGGCTGGCGGAAATCCTCTACGGGCTGACGACGGGCAACTACAAACGCGTCGCCGAAATCCATTTCGAGGCGCAATACGTGCCCAGCTATCACAATGTCGACGAGTTCGCGACCGCGCTGCGCGCGGTGGGCGAGCCGATGCGCGGCAAGCCGGTGAGCGAACTTTCGGTCGGCCAGATGCTCGACGGGCTGTTCGCGATCACGCGCGATTTCGACATGCAGACGCAGCCGCATTTGCTGTTGCTGCAAAAGACCATGGTGATGGTCGAGGGCATCGCCACGCAGCTCGATCCCACGATCAACATGTGGGATGTCAGCGCGCCCTATGTGCGCAGCTGGATTCGCGACGAGCTCGGCCCCGAAGCGGCGATCGCCGATCGCATCCGCGAAGATACCGCGACCTTCCTGCGGATCCCCGAACTGGTGCGCCGGATCGAGGATCGTTTCCCGCCCAAGGGCGGCGCGCCCGAGCCGCCCCCGCTCCCCGATATCGAATTGATGGGGGAAAGGCGCCGCCGCAAGGAGCATGATCGCGGCTGGCTGGGCTATGCCGTTGCGGCAGTGGCAGGGGGGCTCGCTACATGGGCAGCGATAACGCAGGGGTGGATCGGCTAGGCAGCGGCGGCGCGGTGCCCGCCTGGGACCGCTTCGCCCATTGGGGGGCATGGCCCGCGCGGGTGTTGCTCGCGCTGGCGGCGATCCTGCTGGTGCTCGCCGCGCTGACGCCATTGGCAGTCGATCGCGATGAGACGGCAGCGCCCGCATCGAGTCCGGCGCAGAGCACACCGGCAGCCAGCGCCGAACCCCCGCGCGACGACGATCTCGCCTTCTACGATGCCGTGATCGAGCGGATTGCGCGCGGCGAGGCCTATTACGACTTCATCGTCGAGGAACAGCGCGCGCACGATTATCCCGTGCGCCCCGGCTTTGCCGTGCGCCTGCCCACGCTCGCCTATGTCCATGCATGGCTGGGCGAGGGCGGCATGATCGCGCTGGCGATCGCCCTGATGGCGGCGACCGTGTGGGCATGGTGGCGGCGGCTGGGCGAAGAACCCGGCGGCCCGCGGATGCGCCGGGTCGGCGCCGCGCTGATGCTGATGGGCGCATCGCTCGGCCTCAACCGCTATTACTTCGTCCTGCACGAATTGTGGGCGGGGATGCTCGTCGCGCTGGCCTTCGGCCTCCATCGGCCGGGCCGCTGGGGCTGGTCGCTGGCAGTCGCCGCACTGGCGCTGGCGATCCGCGAACATGCCCTGCCGTTCGTGCTGTTGCTGGGGGCAATGGCCGTGTGGCGCCGCGACTGGAAGGAAGCCGCGGCATGGGGCGCGCTGATCGCGGTCTTCCTCGGCGCGATCACGTGGCATTGGGCGCAGCTCGCGCCGCAGGTGGCGCCGGGCGATCCCTCCAGCCCTGATTGGCTGGTGCTGCGCGGGCTGTCGGGCTGGCTTGGCAATATCGTGCTGAGTTCGAACCTGCGCTTCCTGCCGCATGCCATCGCGGGTCCGCTGGTCGTGCTGATGGTGCTCGGCTGGGCCGGTTGGAAATCCCCAGCAGGGACCACGGGTACTTTGCTTTATCTCGGCTATGGCCTCGCCTTCATGCTCGCCGGGCGGGCGAACAATTTCTACTGGGGCGCGGTGGTCGCGCCGGCCATGTTCATCGGTCTCGCTTTCCTGCCAATGGCGCTTTCCTCGCTGATGCGCTCCGCGCGGGGGCGGGCATGACCTTGCCCGCACGGCCGCTGTCGCGCCTGCCGCGCTGGGCGGCGCTGGCGCTGGTATTGGTGACGCTGCTTGCAGCTGTGTGGAACAGCTTTGCGCTGGAAACGCGCAACACCGCGCATGAGGCGGATGTCGCCGAGCGGCTTGGCCGCGGCGAGCGGGTCGATATGGACCTCTACCGCGCGATCAATGCGCGCGTTGCCGCGGGCGAGGATTACTATGCGGCGGCGGCGATCGAGCATCGCAGCTTCGCCATGCCCACCAGCCCCTTCGTGACCGTGCGCACGCCCGTGCTGGCGTGGACAAGCGCGCTATGGGGCGAAGACGGCTGGCGGATCATCGCGGTAGTCCTATGGGCCGCCAATATCCTCGCCTGGTTCGTGGCCTTGCGCGATCGGGGGCGGTTCGAAGGATTGGCGGGGGCGGGCCTTGCCGGTCTGTTCGGCATGGTCTCGTTTATTGCCGATATCCCGTTCAGCCATGAAATCCTTGCCGGGATGATGCTGTCGCTCGCGCTGGCGCTTGCCGCGCGCAATGCCCCGATAGGCGGGCTCCTGCTCGCGACCTGCGCAGTGGCACTGCGCGAACTGGCGCTGCCCTTCCTGCTGGCCTGGGGCGCAGTTGCCCTGGTGGCGCAAGACCGGCGACAGGCGCGCGCGATCGCCGTGGTTCTCGCGCTGCTCGCGCTCGGGCTGGCGCTGCACGCTGCGGCGGTGGCGAGTATCCGCCAGCCCGGCGATCTCGTCTCCTCCGGGTGGCACGGGCTGCTGGGCCCCGCCTTGCCGCTCTACGGCATCCATATCTCCACCCTGCTGCAGACACTCCCGACCTGGCTCGCGGGACCGCTGGGGGTGCTCCCGCTGCTCGGCTGGTTTGCCGCAGGCGGCAGGCTGGGCGCGCTGGCCAGCCTGTGGTTCGCCGGGTTCATCGCCGCCGCCGCGATCTTCGCGCGGCAGGAGAACCTTTACTGGATGGGGCTGTTCATTCCCGCCTACGGGGTCGGCCTCGCCTTCCTGCCGTGCGCTGTCGCCGATCTCGCCGTAGCGCTCAGGCGTCCTTCTTCGGCCAGCCCCACGCCCGCATCGCCAGGACGATGACAAGGCAATGGAACGCCTCCACGCCCACCGGCACGATCCAGCCCTCATAGGGGCCCTGCGCCACCAGGTTGATAAGGCGACCGGTCAACGCAATGCCGAACAGGCCCAGCGCGGGCAGCATTACGTCGCCGCGCCGCTTCCACGCGCCCCAGGCGAGCGACAAGGCCGTGACATAGAAGAACGCGGTCATATCCCCGCGCAGCGTCGATTCGCCGTGCGTGGTGACGATAGCAATGCCGAAATCGGCTGCCGCACTGTCCGGGTCGACCAGGAAACTCGTCCCCAGCACCAGGTCGAGTATCGCCAGCGCGAGTAGTATCGCGCTTAGAATCACATGCATCGGAACCTCCCCCGTTTCCGTTTTTTTCACCTCGTAAGGTTAAGGCGTAATGGGAAAAACGCCAGCGCAACCCGCTGGCCATGATCGATGGGGGGCGCTAGCAAGCGCAGCGATGACACAATGGGTATCCATTCGCCGATCCGCGCGGACCCGCGCGAGCATGCCTCAAGCCGCAGGGCGCACCGCATGAGCGGTCCGCGGATCCTGCTCGTCATCGGCGGGGGCATCGCGGCCTACAAGGCGTGCGAGCTTGTCCGCCTGATCCGCAAGGCGGGCGGCGAGGTGACCTGCGTGCTGACCGAAGGCGGCCAGCAATTCGTCACCCCGATGGCGCTCGCCGCGCTGAGCGAGAACAAGGTTTATACCTCGCTGTTCGATCTCAAGGACGAGGTCGAGATGGGCCATATCCAGCTCAGCCGCGAGGCCGACCTGGTGGTCGTATGCCCCGCCACCGCCGATATGCTGGCAAAAATGGCGGCGGGCATTGCCGACGATCTGGCGACCACGCTGATCCTCGCCACCGACAAGCCGGTGCTGACCGTTCCGGCGATGAATGTGAAGATGTGGGAACATCACGCGACCCAGCGCAATGCCGATTGGCTGCGGCAGGCGGGCGTCGCGGTGATGGATCCCGACGAAGGCCCGATGGCCTGCGGGGAATTCGGTCCCGGGCGGATGCCCGAACCGCCCGCGATTCTGGGCCGCATCGCCGCGGAGCTCGATCTCGATATCGAAGTGCCCGAACTGGCCCCGCCTGCTGCGGCGCAGCTCGCCGCGCCGGTGGCGCAGGCACCTGTGGACGATGTCCTCACGGCGCGCGAACCCGAAGCGGAAGCGGAGGTCGAGGAACAGGCCGAAGCTGACATCGAGGCCGAAGATGAGGGCGAAGCCGAACAGGGCGGCGGCGGGCTGGGCGAACTGCTCTCGATGATCATCCCGCGCTCGACCGAGCAGCGCAGCCATGACGAGATCGAGGCCGATCTCGAAGCCGAGCCCGAATCCGAAGCCGAACCGGAGCCGGATATGCCCGGCCCGCTGGATCCGCTCGACGTGCCCATCCCCGAGGGCGCCGATGCCGGGCCGATCCTCGCCAAAAAGGGCAAGGCGTCGTCCGCCCCGCCGACCGATCCCGCAGCGCTCGGTTTCGATCCGGCGGCGCAGGAAGCGCGCGCCATGCCGCAGCAGATCGCCAATGATGTGCAGACCGCGGAAATTGCCTTCGACGATTCGCCGCTCGCCGGGCAGGCCGCCTTCGATCCCGATCCCGAGCACCGCCCGCTTTACGGCAAGCATGTGCTGATCACCGCCGGACCGACGCATGAACCGATCGATCCGGTGCGCTATATCGCCAACCGGTCGAGCGGAAAGCAGGGCTTTTCGATTGCCGCCATGGCCGCCGCTGCCGGTGCGCGGGTCACGCTGATCGCGGGACCGGTGCATTTGCCCACCCCGGTGGGTGTCGACCGCGTTGATGTCGAAACCGCCGAGGATATGGCCGAGGAAGTGCGCCGCGCATTGCCGGTCGATATCGCCTTCATGGTTGCTGCGGTCGCCGACTGGAAGAGCCGCCATGTCGCGGGCGAGAAAATGAAGAAGCGCGGCTCCGCACCGCCCGCGCTGATCCTGGCCGAGAACCCCGATATCCTCGCGGGCACTGCGGCAGGGCGCAAGCGGCCGACCTTGCTGATCGGTTTCGCCGCCGAGACCGAGAATGTGATCGAAAACGCCAAGTCGAAGCGCAAGCGCAAGGGCGCCGACTGGATCATCGCCAACAATGTCTCGAGCAATGAAGGCAACAGCGTGATGGGCGGCGATCTCAACCAGGTTCATATCGTCACCTCGGGCGGGGTCGAAAGCCTGCCCGAAATGCCCAAGGAAGACGTTGCGCGCGAACTGGTGCGCCGCGCCGCCGCCGCGCTCGCCCCCGTAGAGGACGACCATGACTGATCCCGTGGGTGTGCGTCTCAAACGCTTGCCGCATGGCGAGGGGCTGGCCCTGCCCGCCTATGCCACCAGCGATGCGGCGGGGATGGATGTGCTCGCAGCCGAAGATTGCGTGATCGCGCCTGGCCAGCGGCATGCGGTGGCAACCGGTCTCGCCGTGGCAATCCCGCAAGGGTACGAGATCCAGGTGCGCCCGCGCTCGGGCCTTGCACTCAAACACGGCATTACCGTGCCCAATACGCCCGGCACGATCGACAGCGATTATCGCGGCGAGCTCAAGGTAATCCTGATCAACCACGGCGCCGGCGACTTTGCGATCCAGCGCGGCGACCGGATCGCGCAGCTGGTCCTTGCGCCCGTCACGCAGGCCGCGTGGGAAGAGGTCGACGAACTGGACACCACCACGCGCGGCGCGGGCGGGTTCGGTTCGACTGGCGGTCACGCCAAGCTCGCCTGACCCGCGCATGAAAAAGGGCGGCCCGATCCGGAACCGCCCTCTCTCGTCTCATCCCGTCCGGGAAGCTATCGTCAGTCTTCGATCCGGCGCACGGTGGTCTTTTCCGGCGCGATCGAGATGCGCACCGTCTCACCCGAATTGCCGGGGAAATCGGTAAACATAGCTTCGACCAGGTTCGGCACCAGATATTGCAGCCGGTTCGAGGTCGATACGGCCTGCGCCTCGCCTTCGAACAGGCGCTCGCCGGTGGCTGCGCGGTCGATCTTCAGATCGATGCCGCTGGTATAGACGGTGTAGCTGCGCACTTCGGGCCCGCCGAACCACGGATCGTTGAAGCCGTAGCCCCAATGGCTGCCGTAATAGCGCGGGCTGTAATAGCCCGGACGCGCGCGGTAGCCGCGTGCGGTGTAGCCGTACCAGGGCGAATAGAACGGATCGCGGAAGCCCGTCGAACGCACGCGCTCGCGGCCCTTGTCGACCGTGTAGTCGAACCGCACCAGCAGCGATGCGTCATCGACCGAAGCCGCCTGCGTATAGCCAAGGCGCGTCATCTGCGCTTCGACGAGATCGGCATATTGCGCGAACTCGAGCCCGCCGGCGAGCGCCGGGTCATCGGCGACCACGGCATAGCTTTCGCCCTGCGGGGCGGGCAGCTGCGACTGGAAGCGCGAAACATCCGCTTTGAACGGGGTGGCACAGGCTGCAAGGCCCGCGAGGATCATGGGAACGGAGGCGAGCTTGAGTTTGCGCCCCCAACCCTGTTTCAGGTTGGTCATACTCAATACCTTTCGAGTAACGGGCGGGGAATACACGATTTTCCACGCCCGTGCAGCCCGCCAATCTGCCGCGCTGGATTGGCGGCGAATGTCCGGGGATTTAGCGGTCCGTCGATGAACCCGGATTGAATATCCCGATTCACATATGTTGCACCGGTGCGCGCGTCAGCGAACGAGGCCGAGCGCGGTGTAAGCCGCATCGAGCGTCGGGCGGCCCAACTCGCGCGCATGGCTGGCACCGCGCGCAAGGATCGCATCGAGCGCCTCGCGATCGCCGAGCAGCTCGTTGAAGCGCGTCGAGATCGGGCGCAGCGTCTCGACCAGCAATTCGCCCAGCGCGGGCTTGAACTTGCCAAAACCCTCGCCCCCGAACTCGCCCAGCACCGCATCGACCGTATTCTCGGTGACTGCGGCGTAGATGGTCACCAGGTTCAGCGCTTCGGGTCGGCCGACCAGGCCCTTGGCCTCGCTCGGCAGCGGTTCGGGGTCGGTCTTGGCCTTCTTGACCTTCTTCATCACCGTGTCGGCATCGTCGGCCAGCTCGATCCGGCTCATTTCGGACGGGTCGGATTTGCTCATCTTCTTCGACCCGTCGCGCAGGCTCATGATCCGCGCAGCCTGCGGCGGGGTGATCGCTTCGGGCAGGGTGAAGACCGGCGCATCCTCGCTGGCGAAATCGTTGTTGAACTTCTGCGCAATGTCGCGCGCCAGCTCGAGATGCTGTTTCTGGTCTTCGCCCACCGGCACATGCGTGGTCTGGTAGAGCAGCACGTCGGCCGCCTGCAGCACGGGATAGCCGAACAGCGCGACCGACTGGCCTTCGCGGTTCTTGCCTGCCTTGTCCTTCCACTGCGTCATGCGGTTGAGCCAGCCCATCCGCGCGGTGCCGTTGAGCAGCCATTGCAGTTCGGCATGCGCGGGCACCTGCGCCTGGTTGAACAATACGCTGCGCTGCGGGTCGATCCCGCAGGCAACGACGGCCGCAGCCATTTCGAGCGTGGCCTTGTGCAACTCGGTCGGGGTGTGCGGCATCGAAATGGCGTGCAGATCGGCGAGGAAGAACAGGCATTGTTCGCCGTCCTTCATCTCGTCCTGCATGCGCACCCAATTGCGGATCGCCCCGAGGTAATTCCCGAGGTGGAGATTGCCGGTGGGCTGGATGCCGGAGACTACCCGCATTTCAGGGCGCATGAATTCTCTCAATCAAGTTCAGGTCTGGCGGCGCAGCAGCCGGGCGATCGTATCCCGGTCGAGGACCCCCAGAAGGAAGGCCGCGATGCCGTAGACCGCGCTGCCCGTCAATGTCACCGCGGCAATCCCGCCGGTGCGTTCGAGCACCGTGCCGTCGAACCACGGGTCGAGCGGGTCCATCAGCAGCCACAGCGCCGCCCCCATCGCCAGCGCGGCGATCGCGATCCGCACGATGCGCCCCGCAATCCGCGGCGGCAGGCGGAAATATCCGCGCCGGGCAAGGATCGCATAAAGCAGCGCGACATTGCACCATGCGCCGATCGACCCCGCTATCGCCAGCGCCAGCACGCCCAGGCGCGGGACCAGCAGGATGTTGAGGCCCACCGTGATCACCAGCGAGACCGCGGCAGTGAAGACCGGGGTGCGGGTGTCCTTGCGGGCGAAGAAATTGGGCGTCAGCACCTTGACCAGCACATAGGCGGGCAGCCCGATGACCAGCCCGCTGACCACCGTGCCGGTAATCATCGCGTCTTCCACGCTGAACGCGCCGCCGGCGAAGAACACGCGGGTGAAGGCGCTTCCCGCGACGAACAGCGCGACCGCGGCCGGCACGGTCAGCAGCATCGCCAGCTCGATCGCATTCGATTGCAGGCGCTGCGCCTCGGCATCTTCGGAGCGCGCGAGATAGCGCGACAGCGCGGGCAGGATCGCGGTGCCCAGCGCGATGCCGATGATGCCCAGCGGCAGCTGGTTCCAGCGGTCGGCCATTGCGAGATAGGTATAGCTGCCGACCTGCAGCGTGGAGAGGAAGAACAGGTCGACGAAGCGGCTGATCTGGTAGATCCCCGCGCCGAACACGGCAGGCACGATCAATATGCCCAGCTCCTTCACCCCCGGCGATACGCGCGGCAGGACCATGCGGATGCGAAAGCCCGCGCGGTGCATCCAGAACGACAGCCAGACCAGCTGGAGCAGCCCCGAGGCGCTGAGCGCGACCGATTGCCAGAAGGCGGTTTCGCGCCGCGCCATCACGCTGTCGCCGAGCGATGCGCCATAGAGCAGCGCGGCAATCAGGCAGAGGTTGAGCAGGATCGGTGCCGCCGCCGCCGCGGCAAAGCGCGAGAGCGAATTGAGCACTGCGGCGACCAGCGTCGCAAGGCTCATGAACAGCAGGTAGGGAAAGGTGATCTGCGCCATCATCACCGCGATCGGCAAGGCCTCGGGATCGCGTTCGAGCCCTTCGGGCGCGAAATAGGCGACCACCCACGGCATCACCATCATCGCAATCGCGCCGAACACGATCAGGATCGGCAGCAGGATCGACAGCACGCTTTCGGCAAAGCGCTGCGCTTCGCTTCGCCCTTCGACCATGCGCCGGTTGAACAGCGGCACGAAGGCGCTGGCGAAGGCGCCCTCGGCAAACAGCCGGCGGAAGATATTGGGCAGCATGAACGCGAGCTGCCACGCATCGCCCATCGGCGTCGCGCCCAGCACGCGCGCGACCAGAATGTCGCGCACGAAGCCGAACACGCGGCTGACCGCGGTCAGCCCGCCGATCGTCCCGACGTTCTTGAGCAGGCTCACGCGTCAGAGCCCCGGCTGCGGTTCAGCGCCCTATGCCTCGCCGGCGGGCGGGATCGCGCCTTCGCCCTGCTGCTGTTCCTGCGCGCGCGCGGCCAGCTGCTGCTGGTAGAGCGCACCGAAATCCATCGGATCGAGCATCAGCGGCGGGAAGCCCGCGTCGCGGCTGGCATCGGCAATCACGCGGCGGGCGAAGGGGAACAGGATGCGCGGCGCTTCGGCGAACAGGAACGCGTGCGCGTGCTCGTCGGGCAGGTTGCGCATGCCCATCAACCCGCAATAGTCGAGGTCGATGAGGTAGAGATTACCCTGGCTGGTCTTGGCGGTGCAGGTCACCTTGAGCGTGACTTCGTGCACATCGTCGGCGACCTTGTCGGCGGCGATATTGACCTGCACGTCGAGCTGCGGCTGCTCGGTCCACTGGAAGCAGGCCGGGGCATTGGGGTTCTCGACCGAAAGGTCCTTGATATATTGCGAGATCACGCCTGCGCTGGGCTGCGTGTCGGCCCCATTGGCGCCGGCTGCGGGATCCATGTTGAGGTCGGTGAGAACGTCGCCTTCGTCGGCCATGAGAATTCGCTTTCCAATTATCCGATTTTGCTGGTCGCGCGCGCTGCCATGGGCCGCGCCGGACCGTCGGTGCGCGCGACTAGCACTGTCGGGCGCGCGTAGCAATCCGCAGCCCGCGACCGCGCGCAGCGCGGGCTCCCGTTCATCGCAGGACCATTGCCGGTTTGTATTTCTTTCCTATCTAGGGCAGGACAAATGTTGGACTGCCGGGGGCGTTGCCGCCGGAATGAAGTTGGGAAGCAGGTTATTACCGTGATCACCGAGATCGTCATCCTCGCCATGATCGCCGCCTTTCTCGGGCTGCGGCTCTATTCGGTGCTCGGCCGCCGGTCGGAGCACGAGGAAGAGGCGATTCCGCACCGTTTCGAACGCAGCGATACCCCGCCGCAGGCAGACAATGCGCCGCGCGCGGTCCGTCAGCCGGTGGTGCTGCGCGCGGGCGACAACCGCGCCCCGGCCAATGAAGCGGGTATCCGCGCGATTGCCGCCGCCGAACCGGGCTTCGACCTGCTCGGCTTCCTCGACGGGGCGAAGAGCGCTTATGGCGTGATCCTCGAAGCCTTCTGGAAGGGCGACAAGGACACGCTGCGCCAACTGACCGACGACGATGTCTATGACAGCTTCGCCGGTGCGATCGACGCGCGCGAGGCAGCGGGAGAAACGCTCGACAACCGCCTCATCCGGATCGAGGACGCGACCGTGCGATCGGCCGAAATCGATGGCCGTACCGCGCGCATCGCGGTATTGTTCGTCGCCGATATCGCTGCCGTGACACGCGACAGCGACGGCACCGTCATCGCCGGCTCGCTCGACGATGCGATCGAAAGCCGCGACGTGTGGACTTTCAGTCGCCATGTCGGTGCTGCCAATCCCAACTGGATCCTCGACGAGACCGACGAGGGCTGACGCTCCGCGCAACCCGGGGAGGGACAATGCGCTATCTGCTGGTGATCGCGGCAACCATGATGTTGGCCGCCTGCGTGCGCATGGTACCCGACACCGCGCCCAAAGTGGCGGTTCCGCTGCCGCCGGGTACCGTATCCAGCGCCGCTTTTTCGCCGCTGGTGCGCGGGGTCGATGTCGATGCGCTGGGAATTACCCCCGATGATGCCGGCACCGCGCTCGTGTCCTTCCTCGAATCCTGCCCGGCCGTGCTTACGCGCGAGGACCAGAGCGGGCTGACCTTCGCCGAGGACTGGCGCCCCGCCTGCGAGGCCGCGACAAGCTGGCCGGTGTCCGATGCGCGGCGCTTCTTCACCAGCTATTTCGAAACCGCGCGGGTCGGCGATGGCGCGGCCTTCGCCACCGGCTATTTCGAACCCGAGATACGCGGGAGCCGCACGCGCGCGCCCCGCTACGACGTGCCGATCTACGCCCCGCCGCCCGAACTCGTCCGCGCATGGCCCGAAGACGTGCCCGAAAGCGAACGCACCGGCCGGCCGCCGCTGGGTCGGTATGATGCCAGCGGCAAGTTCGTGCTGTTCTACGACCGCACCCAGATCGAACTCGGCGCGCTGGCCAATCGCGGGCTCGAGATCGCCTGGGCCGCCGATCCGGTCGAATTCTTCTTTCTCCAGATCCAGGGCTCGGGGCTGGTCCGCCTGCCAGATGGCGAGTTGATGCGGATCGGCTATGCGGCGCAGAACGGGCGCGAATATGTCGGCATCGGGCGCGTCATGCGCGAACGCGGGATGATCGGCGAGGGCACGCCCTATGCCACCTCGATGCAGGGCATCATGGAGTATATCCGCGACAATCCTGCCGATGGACGCGACATCATGCGGCTCAACAAGAGCTGGATTTTCTTCCGCGAACTCAACACAGACGGCCCGCTGGGTTCGCTTGGCGTACCCGTGCGGCGCGAAGCCTCGGTCGCGGTCGATCCGCTGTTCGTCCCCTACGGGGCGCCGGTCTTCCTCGACATGGATCGCGGCGTCGCCGACGGTCTGTGGATCGCGCAGGATACGGGCGGGGCGATCAAGGGCGCCAACCGCTTCGATACCTTCTGGGGCAATGGCGCCGATGCGCGCGAGATCGCGGGCGGCATGAGCGCGCGCGGGTCGGCGCTGGTACTCCTGCCACGCGGCACGCTCGACCGCCTTGAATCGCGCCGGTGAGTTCCCCGCGCGGTTTATCTTCCGAAGAGGCGGAGGCGTGGGAAAAGCTGGCTGCCACCGTGGCCCCGCTGCATCCGCGCAAACCGGTGCAGCCGAAAGCGGTTGTCGCGCCCAAGCCGCCCGCACCGCCCAAACCGGTCAGACGCGCGCCCGTGCCACCACCCCGGCCAGCGCCGATAGCGCCGCCCAAACCGGTCGCGGTGCAGGACCGCGGGCTCGATTCGCATTGGGACCGGCGGCTCAAATCGGGGACACTCCAGCCCGAACTCACGCTCGACCTGCATGGCCACAATCTTGACGCCGCCTATGACCGCCTGATGAGCGGGGTGGCGCAGGCCCGGGCCATCGGCGCGCGCACGATCCTGCTGGTGACAGGGAAAGCGCGTCCGGTCGAAGCGGCGGACCGTGCGTCGCGGCGCGGTGCAATCCGCGCCAAGGTGCTCGACTGGCTGGCCGCCTCGAGCCACCATTCCGCTATCGCCGCCGTGCGCCGCGCGCACCAGCGCCATGGCGGCGACGGCGCGCTATATATCGTCCTCAAGCGCGAACGCTGATCGGACGGCCCAGGGCCGGCGACCGCGCGGGGCAACAACCCACGAAATGTGACAAATTGTGCGCCAGAGGCGCGAAATAGCTGGGTAGTTAGGTAGCTCGTAGCGGCACTGGCGCCGCTTGCGCCCGCCTGGGCTGCCTTCAGACCGCGCTCGGTCCCGTTCACCTCCTCGCGCCGATTCGCGGGCAAGTTGGTGAGAAGACAACAAAAAAGCCCCCGACACGTGGTCGGGGGCTCTCGGTGGACGACCAGCCAGGCCGTCTGTCCATCAATTATGATACTTCTGATACATGATGTCAAAGCGATCGGCGTCCATGACCTTGGTCCAGGCGGCGACGAAATCGTCGACGAACTTCCGCTCGTGCCCGTTCTCGGCATAGACTTCGGCGACGGCGCGCAATTGCGAGTTCGCGCCGAAGACGAGGTCGGTGCGGGTGGCGTGCCATTTGACATCGCCCTTGAGACGGCACTTGCCGACGAATTCCTCGTCGCCGCTCTCGTCGATGACTTCCCAGACCGTGCCCATGTGAAGCAGGTTGACGAAGAAGTCGTTCGACAACACGCCGGGGCGATCGGTCAGCACGCCGATGTCGTTGCCGTGCTGCGTGTGCTTGGACACTGCGCCCAGTGCGCGCATGCCGCCCACCAGCACGGTCATTTCGGGCATCGACAGACCGAGCAGGTGCGCCCGGTCGACCAGCATGTCCTCGGTCTTCACCTCGGCCTTGGTCTTGAGGTAGTTGCGGAAGCCATCGGCGAAGGGCTCGAGCGGCTCCCAGCTCTCGGCATCGAACTGGTCTTCACGGGCATCGCCGCGGCCGGTGGTAACCGGTACGGTGATGTCGAAGCCGCCGTCCTTGGCCGCCTTCTCGATCGCCGCCGCGCCGCCCAGCACGATGGCGTCGGCCATCGAGATATCGCCGCGCAGCTCGTCGAGTTTGGCCAGCACCTTGCCCAGTTCCTCGGGATCGTTGACCTTCCAGTTCCTCAGCTCATCGAAGCGGATGTGCGCGCCGTTGGCGCCGCCGCGATGGTCCGAATTGCGATAGGTCGAAGCCGAAGCCCAGGCTGCCTTGACCAGTTCGCGAACGCTCAGCCCGCTGCCCAGCACGGCCTTCTTGAACTCGGCCACGGCGCTGTCCGAAGGCGTGGTTCCGGCGGGGACCGGGTCCTGCCAGATCATTTCTTCGGAAGGGACGTCGGGACCCAGGTAACGGACCTTGGGGCCCATATCGCGGTGGGTCAGCTTGAACCACGCGCGGGCAAAGGCATCGTCGAGCGCCGCCTGATCGTCGCGGAAGCGTTCCGAAATCTTGCGATATTCGGGGTCGCGCTTGAGCGCCATGTCGGCGGTGGTCATGATCGTCGGGACCTTCTTGTTCGGGTCCCGCGCGTCAGGCGCCATGTCCTCTGGCTCGGGGTTGATCGGCGTCCACTGGTTCGCGCCTGCCGGGCTCTGGGTGAGCTCGTAGTCATATTTGAACAGCAGGCGGAAATAATCGTTGCCCCACTGCGTCGGGTTGGGGGTCCAGGCCCCTTCGATACCCGACGTGGTGATGTGACCCTTGCCGATTTCCTCGGGGTCGGTCAGCCAGCCGAAGCCCATCGAGTGCAGGCCTTCGCCTTCGGGGCCGCCGCCGAACGTGTCCGACGGGGCTGCGCCATGGCACTTGCCGAAGGCGTGGCCGCCCGCGGTCAGCGCGACGGTTTCCTCGTCGTTCATCGCCATCCGGGCGAAGGTTTCGCGCATGTCGCGCGCCATGCCCTCGGCATCGTGCGGATTGCCGCCCGGGCCTTCGGGATTGACGTAGATCAGGCCCATCTGGATCGCCGCGAGCGGGTTTTCGAGCGCCTTGCCCTCATCGGGAATAATGCGCGTCTCGACACCCTCGTCGACCCACTTTTCTTCCGAACCCCAATAGACCAGTTCGGGCTCGAACACGTCCTTGCGGCCGCCGCCGAAGCCGAACACCGGCCCGCCCATCGATTCGATCGCGACATTGCCGGTGAGCACGAACAGGTCGGCCCAGCTGAGGTGCTTGCCGTATTTCTGCTTGATCGGCCACAGCAGGCGCCGGGCCTTGTCGAGATTGCCATTGTCGGGCCAGCTGTTGAGCGGGGCGAAGCGCTGCTGCCCGCTCGAGGCGCCGCCGCGGCCGTCGCCGGTGCGATAGGTACCCGCCGCGTGCCACGCCATGCGGATGAAGAACGGGCCATAGTGCCCGTAATCCGCCGGCCACCATTCCTGGCTGTCGGTCATCAGCGCGGTCAGATCGCGCTTCACCGCAGCATAGTCGAGCGCGTTGAAGGCTTCGCAATAATCGAAGTCGTCGCCCATCGGGTCGGGATTGCGCCCACCAGTCTGGAGGATTTCGATCTGCAGCTGGTCGGGCCACCAGTCGCGATTGTTGCGACCGAGGAGGGCACGCGTGCCCCCGTTGCCACTGAAGGGGCAGCCACTCATCTCACCGGTTTTAGCGTCCATCGTTCATCTCTCCATCTAGACTCGGAAAATCTTACAGATGAAGGAATGGGCCAAATCCTGTAATTCGTCCAATCGATTAATTGCGTCGAATTGATTGCCTTGTGCGATCACTCGTCGAGGCGCGCACGAAGCCCGGGACGATGCTTTATCCCTCGCCTGGACCGGATTTATTCCGACCCCGAAACAGCTGCCAGATTTTCCACCCCATTACCGTGGTAAATATCAGTCCGACTGCGGCAAGGAGCTGCTGCCACAGCTCAAGGTCCTTGATCCACGCTACTTTCCAGTCTTCCACCTCAATCTTGAACGGGCTGGGCGGGACCGTTGCGGTGCCGAATTCGCGGCCATCGCGGACATACACCGCACTGATGGAGATTTGGCGCTCACCGGATTTCAGCGGCTTCACCTTCCACTTGGCAGTGTAGGGAATGGAACCACCCCGGTATTCCGGGCAGCTGCGATCTGCCGCCACGTCGAATTCCTGCGGGTCGTATTCCAGAACGAAACAGGTGTTCTCGGTATAGACAACTGCGTTTTCGACGCGTGCGCGGCGGTCAGGATCGGCCTCGGTCGGAGAGGGGACGGTGATGTTGCGCCGACCCGGATCGAACCCGAGATCGGTCGATTTTATCGACACCAGCCAATCAATCCGCTCGGACTGGCGCATCTGGAGAGTGGCCGGTTCGGCGAGGCCGATGTTCTGGTCCCGGACGTACCGGGCGTCCTCGATATCCTGCCGGCATTCCCCGAGAGTTTGCGATGCGCTGCATTCCCGCAAGAGCAGTGCTGCCTCTGCAGCTGCCTCATCGCGCATGGTCTCGAAGGGACGGGTGCGATTGACAATTCTGGAAGCACAAGCGCGGGGGCGGACATTCAATTCCTCGCACGCCCCCAGGATCGACTGCAGCCCTTCTTCCGTCAGCGTGCCGCTGTCGCCTCCGGTGAGCCAGTTTGCGGCCTCCGAATGGGCCTGCACCAGCATCGCGTAGCTATCGTATCCGGAACTTCCCGCGACAATCGGCTCGATGTGGGCAGGCTGTGAGCCTGTGCGGGGCGGCAGGTCCGGCGAGGCCGTCCACGTGGGTGTCGGTGAGGGTGGTGGATCGGGAACTGGCGGCGGTGGAGGTGGCGGAGGAGGAGGTGGTGGGGGTGGCGGCGTGGGGACGGGCGTCGGCGTTTCCACCGGTCCACTAGCTGGACCACGCCCGTCATCCCCAGAGCCAGTGCAGGATGCGGCAAGTGCCGCCACGGCCAAAGCCGATATAAATTTTCTATTATTCGCCAATTTGCCCCCCTCCCAGCTCGCGAATACTACTTCAATTCTATATATTCGCAAGTCAGGGAGGGGAAAGGCAGAAGTCTAGGCCGCTTGCGCGATGTCCTCGACCGGTTCGGTGCGGATCAGGTAGTCGAAAGCCGACAGGCCCGCTTTCGAACCTTCCCCCATTGCCACCACGATCTGCTTGTACGGCACATCGGTCACATCGCCCGCGCCGAAGATACCGGGCAGATTGCTGCGGCCTTCCTCGTCGGTGGCGATCTCGCCATGCTTGGTCAGTTCAAGCCCGCTATCCTGCAGCCACTCGGTATTGGGCACGAGACCGATCTGGATGAACACGCCTTCGAGCTCGATACGGCGTTCGTCGCCGCTTGCGCGGTCCTTGACGATCATCCCGTCGACCTTGCCGTCACGGCCGGTGATCTCGGTGGTCTGGCCGCTGGTGACGATCTCGACATTGTCCATGCTGCGCAGCTTGGCCTGCAGCACTTCGTCGGCGCGCAGCTTGTCGTCATATTCGACCAGCGTCACGTGGCCGACGATCTTGGCCAGGTCGATCGCCGCTTCGACGCCCGAATTGCCGCCGCCGATGACCGCGATGCGCTTGCCCTTGAACAGCGGACCGTCGCAATGCGGGCAATAGGCGACGCCCTTGTTGCGATATTCGGCTTCGCCGGGCACGCCGAGATTGCGCCAGCGCGCACCGGTCGCGAGGATCAGGCTGCGTGCTTTCAGGCGCGCGCCATTGCCCAGTTCGACCGTGTGCAGGCCGCCTTCCTGCTTGGCAGGCACCAGCTTCACCGCGCGCGCGAGGTCCATCACATCGATGTCGTATTCGCCGACATGGCGCTTGAGCTCGCCCGCTAGCTTGGGCCCTTCGGTATAGGGCGTGCCGGGCAGGTTCTCGATGCCGAGCGTGTCGTGCAGCTGCCCGCCGAAGCGTTCGGCGGCGATGCCGGTGCGAAAACCCTTGCGCGCGGTGTAGATCGCGGTCGCCGCGCCGGCCGGCCCGCCGCCCACCACCAGCACTTCGAACGGGTCCTTGGCTGCCAGCTTCTCGGCTGCCTTGGCTTCGCTGCCCTTGTCGATCTTGGCGAGGATCTCGGCCAGTTCGAGCTTGCCGTTGTAGAAGGGTTCGCCGTTGAGGAAGGTCGCGGGCACCGCCATGATATCGCGGCGCTCGACCTCGTCCTGAAAGCTGCCGCCTTCGATCAGCGTCGCGGTGATGCGCGAGTTTTCCAGCGCCATCAGCGTCAGCGCCTGCACCACGTCGGGGCAGTTGTGGCACGACAGCGAGAAATACATCTCGAAATTGAAATCACCCTCCAGCCCGCGGACCTGTTCGAGCAGGTCGGCATCGACCTTGGGCGGATGCCCGCCGGCCCACAGCAGCGCGAGCACCAGCGAGGTGAACTCGTGCCCCATCGGGAGGCCGGCAAAGCGGACCCATTTCTCCGCATCGCTGCCGCGGCGGATCACGAAGCTGGGCTTGCGCTCGTCGGTGCCGTCGAAGCTCGCGCTGACGAGATCGTGCAGCGCGGAAATTTCCTCGAGCAGTTCGCGCGTCTGCGCGCTCTTGTCGTCATCGCCGAGCGAGGCGACGAGCTCGACCGGCTCGCGCAGATTGGCGAGATAGGTCTTGAGTTGCTGGGTCATCGTTGCGTCGAGCATGGGCGGACTCCGGGCGGGAAGGGAAACGGACGTTCGAAAATTCGGGGAAGGAAAAGGCCCGGGGCGGGGGGAGGGGGGTGCCCCGGGCCTTCCAGTGTCCCGGGACGAATCCCGGGCTCTTGTGCGGGCGCCGCTAGGACGCCCGATCTTTCGCTTGGCTTAACGCCTAGATCTTGCCGACGAGGTCGAGCGAAGGGGCCAGCGTGTCGCTGCCTTCTTCCCAGGCTGCCGGGCAGACCTGGCCGGGGTTGGCGCGGACGTACTGTGCCGCCTTGATCTTACGCGCGAGTTCGTTGGCATTGCGGCCGACGCCTTCGCAGGTCTGTTCCATGATCTGGATCACGCCCTCGGGATCGACCACGAAGGTCGCCCGGTCGGCAAGGCCGACGCCTTCACGCAGCACGTCGAAATTGCGTGCGAGAACGTGGTTCTGGTCACCCAGGAAGGGGAACTGCAGCTTGCCGATCTTTTCCGAGGTGTCGTGCCATGCCTTGTGGCTGAAATGGGTGTCGGTCGACACGCCATAGACTTCGACGTCCATCTTCTGGAGCATCGCATACTGCTCGCCGAGGTCTTCGAGCTCGGTCGGGCATACGAAAGTGAAGTCGGCCGGGTAGAAGAAGAAAATGGCCCACTTGCCCTTCACGTCTTCGTCGGTGACTTCGAAAAAGTCCTTGCCGGCCTGGAAGGCGGTGGCGGTGAACGGTTTGATCTGCGATCCGATGATACCCATGGGTGTACTCCGTTGTTCGGGTTGAAACTCGAGAGTGTCAGATAGGCATTGTTGCGATGCACAAAAGCGATATGTTGCGATTGCGAGCATCGGAATTTTCTATCACAGACGTGGAACGATGTTTTCCGGCTGCGAAAGCTTCCACGCGCGGCTCAGCTGTCGTCCTGACGCTCGCCGCGCAGGGTCAACTGCATCCCGCCATCCACCGCGCGCCAGGCGGGTTGCGCGCCGATCGAATGGGCGAGCGAGGCGATCACGCGCGTACCCAGACCCGCTCCCGCCGCTGCGCGATCGGCCGCTTCGGCATCGGCGCCGCCATTGTCGCTGCACACCAGCGACCAGCCTTCGGTATTGACCGCGATCCGCGCTGCAATCGTCCCCGTGCCATCGGGAAACCCGTGCTTGAGCGCGTTGGAGACGAATTCGTTGACTGTCAGCAGCAGCGCATTGGCGAGCTCGGCGCTGGCCCGGTCGCCCTTGACCGTGATGGCAAGCTGGATGCCCTTGGGCAGCAATTGGCGGAAATCGGTTTCGACCCGGTTGAACAGCGACGAGATATCGACGCTGCGGCCATCGTCGAAGCCGTGCAGTTCGGCATGCAGCGAGGCAAGCGCGCGGACGCGCCCGCCGGCTTCCTCGAGCACTGCGCGCACTGCGGGGTCGTCCGACCGCCGCGCCTGCATCGCGAGGATCGCCCCCAGCGAAGCGAGCGAGTTCTTGACCCGGTGGTCGATCTCGCGGCGCAGTGCGGTCTCGCGTTCCAGTGACAGCCGCAGGTCGAGTTCGCGCATCACCTGCCGTGCGAGGACCTTCAGCACGCGGCGCTGGGTATCGTTGAGCGTGCCGGGACTGTGATCGAGCACGCAGAGCGTGCCCAGCGGCAGGCCGTTCGCGCCCTTGAGCACCGCGCCCGCGTAGAAACGGAATCCCGGCTCCTCGGTGCACAGCGGATTGTCCGCCATGCGCGGATCGGCCAGCGTGTCGGGGATCTCGACGAAATCGTCCTGCAGGATCACATGACCGCACAAGCTGGTGTCGAGCGGGGTCGAGCGCACGCCGAGGCCGACTTCGGCCTTGAACCACTGGCGGTCGTCATCGATGAAATTCACCACCGAGACCGCCTTGCCGCACAGTTCGGAAGCCAGTTCGACGATCTCGTCGAAATCGCGCTCGCGCTCGGTATCGAGGATGCCATAGCGGCGCAGTTCGCGCAGCCGTTCCTCTTCCTGGGGATGCTTGCCGGGTGTCACAGGGTGTCCCTAGCGGCTTGTTCGGGCAGAACAATGGATTTGCGGTATTGGCTCGCCAAGGCGCCTTATCCGCATTGCGCCCGGTGCAGCAGCTTGTGGTCGGCCAGAACCAGCGCCATCATCGCTTCGACCACCGGGGTACCGCGGATGCCGACGCAGGGGTCGTGCCGCCCCTTGGTGCGCACTTCGGTCGCCTCGCCGCCGCGTGTGATACTGTCCACGGGCGTGAGGATCGAACTGGTTGGCTTGAACGCGACGCGGCAGGTGACCGGCTGGCCGGTCGAAATGCCCCCGGCGATCCCCCCGGCGTGGTTGGCGGCGAAGCGCGGGCCGTCATTGCCCGGCTGCATCGGGTCGGCGTTCTGTTCGCCGGTCAGACGCGCCGCGCCGAAGCCGTCGCCGATCTCGACGCCCTTGACCGCATTGATGCTCATCATCCCCGCCGCCAGATCGCTGTCGAGCTTGGCATAGATCGGTGCGCCCCATCCGGCGGGCACGCCGGTGGCGACGCATTCGACCACCGCGCCCAGCGAAGACCCCGCCTTGCGCGCCTCGTCGACCAGCGCCTCCCACCGTTTCGCGGCGACCGCATCGGGGCACCAGAAGGGATTGCGCGCGATCTCGTCGACATCGAAATTCGCCGGGTCCACCGCATCGCCGCCGATCTCGGCGACATAGGCGAGGATCGAAACCTCGGGGATCACCAGCCTCGCCACCGCGCCCGCGGCCACGCGCATCGCGGTTTCGCGTGCGCTGCTGCGCCCACCGCCGCGATAGTCGCGCAGCCCGTATTTGGCATCATAGGCGTAATCGGCATGGCCGGGGCGGTAGGTGTTGGCGATCTCGGAATAATCTTTCGAGCGCTGGTCGGTGTTCTCGATAAGCAGCGAGATCGGCGTGCCGGTGGTGGTGCCTTCGAAGACGCCCGACAGGATCCGCACCGCATCGGGTTCCTTGCGCTGGGTGGTGAACTTGTTCTGCCCCGGCTTGCGCGCATCGAGGAAGGGCTGGATGTCTTCTTCGGCCAGCGGCAGCCCCGGCGGGCACCCATCGACGACCGCGCCGATCGCGGGTCCGTGGCTCTCGCCCCAGGTGGTGAAGCGCAGCGTCCGTCCGAAGGTGTTCCAGCTCATGCCTCGTCTCATGCCCGCAACTGTGGGCGCCTGTCCATTCTCGCTGGACCAAATCCTTCTTGAGGGCCAAGAACAAACCATGATTGCGAAGCTGAAGGGCCTGCTCGACGAAACCGG
>JGI24005J15628_10000514_pt1 | contig 22285 bp, 16 predicted proteins | sample LinPmetageLP40_FD_15628 | JGI IMG/M metagenome (IMG submission 15628)
CGTGACGACGCCGGATGAATGTCAGGGCGTATCGGGGATGTCTCAGTATGACCTTCAGTGACTGCCCAGCCGCCAGGCGCTAGACCACTGCCCGGCCGTTGTCCATCAGCCAGTGGTCTAGCGCCTGGCGGCTGGGCAGTCAGTGTCGTTTTGAGGTTCAGCCGCGCAGCGTCGCGAGCAGTGACAGGCTGTGCTGGCCGAAGTCGCGAGTCGCCCAGTCCTGTGAGGCGTCGCCGTCGCTGCTTTCCAGCGCCTCGACCAGCGCCACCGCGTGGATATGGCCGGGATGCTGGCTGGCGGCCAGCCGTGATGCGAGGGCCGACAGGGCGGCCAGCGCATGCGCGTGCCACTTGAGGTCGTCTTTCGCCTGGCGGTCGGCGTGCGCATCGAGCGCATCGATGGCGGCGGACAGCAGCGCGCCGGGGTCAGCGGTATCCAGCGTCTTCTCATGCCATTCGCCATCCCGCAGCGCCGCGCCGCGCTTGGCCTTGCTGGCATCCGCCGGGCGCAGTGCCAGGCGGCTGGCCAGTGAATCCGCCAGCTGCCAGAGCACGCCTTCTCTCACCTCGGGGGCGAGTGCTTCGCCGCCGGTCAGCTCGAGCTCGATCTCCTGGATGGCCACTTCGCGACCACTGGCCTTCACCGCGCCCAGGTCCAGCGCCATCTCAACGCCGACGGTGACCTGTTCACCGCTCACATTCTTGTCGCTGCGTGTCGCCTTGACGTCGATCTGCCAGGCATGACGCTCGAAATCGGTGCTGAAGCTGGGCGCGAGCGCACTCAGCAGCTGCTCGCGGGCGCCGTCTTCCAGCGCCTGCAAGGGCGGCAGGCCACGCAGGCCGTCGAGGTCGAGGCCGGTCTGGCCCTCGGGCAGCTCCCACTCCCATTCGCCGCGAGAATGCAGTCCGCCATGGCTCTCGCCGCTGGTCTTGAGCGTCTGGCGCAGGGCGCCCGTGCTGTCGGCATCCTCACCGCTCTGGCGCAGACGCAGCGCCATGCGCGCGCGCTCCAGCGCATGCTCGGGGGTGTCGAAGTAGGTGTTGGCCAGCCAGCGCCGCCTGGGGACGACCGTTGCCAGTTCTGCAATGCTCGCCAGTGTCTCCAGGATGGCATCGCGATCAATGACGGGTTGAGACAGTGCCAGTTTGAGTTCGATTTCCTGCGCCATGATGGGCACTCCCTGTACGGATGAAAGAAGACAGATGCTGACGGATGAGGATGACAGCGGCGCCAGGACCGCAGAGCCTTCGGCAAGCGTGGTGCATGGTGACGAAGGCTCGTGTGTCTCATGCTCGCGCCTGGCCCGCGGCAAGGCAAGCACGGGGAGGGCGGAAGGGCATGCGGGATATCGGCCTGTCGGCAGAATCACACTTATATGACAGCATGATGACATTGAAGTGACAGCAATTGCCTGTCGTCACGTCCTTGGTTATATTAAGAACAGTGGATAAAGCCAGCGACCACGGGTCCTGCCGCTACATGACAATCTCTCTTCTGGAATCCTTCGTGTTCCCCCGAACTGCCGCTGTTGTTGCGTAAATGACAACAGCATGGCGGTATCATGACGTTACGATGAAAGTTATGTGATCGTCACAAAGGCTTTGCTACACTCCGCGCGTCAATCCTTAACGCCGACGGCCACTATGGTAACGACCAACCCTTTCTCTTCGATGTTCGGGCGCTCGCCTTTCAAGGCGCTGCACACCCACATCATCAAGACCGACGAGTGCGCCCAGCACTTGCTGACCTTCTTCGACGCCTGCGAGCAGGGTGATTGGGAGCAGGCAGCCAGCATTCGCAAGACCATCAGCGGGCTGGAGCGTGAAGCGGACGAGTTGAAGACGCAGCTGCGTCTCAACCTGCCCAACTCGCTGTTCCTGCCGGTCTCGCGCTCCGACCTTCTCGAGCTGATCCATGTCCAGGATTCCATCGCGAATGTCACCAAGGACATCGCCGGGATCATGCTGGGTCGTCATATGCAGATACCCACCGCACTGGTGCCCGCCATGCGTGAGTATCTCAAGACTGCGGTCGAATCGGTCTGCCAGGCGCGTCGTGCGTTGGGTGAACTGGAAGACCTCGTCGAGTCCGGTTTCGGGCGCAACATGAGCGAGCTGGTCGACAAGCTGATCAACGAGCTGCATGAGCTCGAGAAGCAGTCCGACGAACAGCAGATCGCCATCCGCCAGACCCTGTTCTCGCTGGAAGCTAGCCTCCCGCCCGTCGATGTGATCTTCCTCTACAAGATCATCGATTGGGTCGGCGATGTGGCTGACCAAGCGGAAAAGGTCGGTACCCGACTGCAGATCCTGATGGCGCGCTGAGCGCCATCAGGACGTCCTGCCATCTGTCCAAGAGTCTTCTATGTCCATCATTGCTCAATACGGCGATGTGCTCGTCATTCTTGCCTGTCTGTTCGGTTTCTTCATGGCATGGGGTGTGGGTGCGAATGACGTCGCCAATGCCATGGGAACCTCGGTAGGTTCCAAGGCGATCACCATCAAGCAGGCGATCATCATCGCCGTGATCTTCGAATTCCTCGGTGCCTGGCTTGCCGGTGGTGAGGTGACTGACACCATCCGCAAGGGCATCATCGACCCGTCACTGCTGATCGAGAATCCACAGTTCCTGGTCTACGGCATGCTGGCCTCGCTGCTGGCCGCCGGTATCTGGCTGCTGATCGCTTCCATGAAGGGCTGGCCGGTCTCGACCACCCACTCCATCGTCGGCGCCATTGTCGGCTTCTCCGCTGCGGGTCTGGGCGTGGATGCCGTCGAATGGACCAAGGTCGGTCAGATCGCGGCCTCCTGGCTGGTCTCGCCGCTGCTGGCGGGCTCCATCGCCTTCGTGCTGTTCAAGTCCGTGCAGACGCTGATCTTCGACAACGAAGACCCGTTCGCGGCCGCCAAGCGCTACGTGCCGATGTACATGTTCCTGGTCGGCTTCATCATCTCGATGGTGACCATGGTCAAGGGCCTCAAGCATGTCGGCCTGCACCTGAGCTTCGAATCCAGCCTGCTGCTGGCCGTCGTCATCGGCGCCATCGTGATGGGTATCGGCGTGCTGATGGAGCGCAAGGTCGCGCGTTCACGCCTCAAGGAGAAGAATCGCGCCACCGGTGACGACTTCGACTTCAGCGGCGTCGAGAAGGTATTCGGCCTGCTGATGATGTTCACCGCCTGTGCGATGGCCTTCGCCCACGGCTCCAACGACGTGGCTAATGCGGTCGGTCCGCTGGCGGCCATCATCAGCGTCGTCGACTCTGCCGGTCAGATCGGCGCCAAGGCGAGCATGCCGTGGTGGGTCCTCGTGCTGGGTGGCGGCGGTATCGTCGTCGGCCTGGTCACCTATGGTCGTCGCGTCATTGCCACTGTCGGCACCGGCATTACCGAGCTGACGCCGTCACGCGGCTTCGCGGCCACGCTGGCCGCCGCCTCGACCGTCGTGCTGGCCTCCGGCACCGGCCTGCCGATCTCCACCACCCACACCCTCGTCGGTGCGGTGCTGGGGGTGGGCCTGGCACGCGGCATGGCAGCGCTCAACCTGCGCGTGATCGGCACCATCGTGATGTCCTGGCTGATCACTCTGCCGGCCGGCGCGATCCTGTCGATCCTGTTCTTCTTCATGTTCAAGGGCATGTTCGGCTAAGCCGACGCATGATCCAGAGCTGAATTGGAAAAACGAGAAAGGCGACCTTCGGGTCGCCTTTCTCGTATCTGACACATGGATGTCAGGGGCACCGCTCGCCGTGCAGGCTGCGGCGCTGATATGATGATTCATGGGCATGCCTGACATGCCATTTTCCCTCTCTCCTGCCCGGAGCTGGCTCTTGAACACGCGTTTCCCCTTCGCGGACTGGTTTCGCAACTCCTCTCCCTATATCAATGCCCATCGCGGCCGCACCTTCGTCATTCTGATCGAGGGCGATGCCCTGTCCTCATCACGACGAACGCAGTTGATACAGGATCTGGCGTTGCTGCATACCCTCGGCGTGAAGCTGGTGGTGGTGTTCGGGGTGCGTCCGCAGGTGGCCGAGGCGTTGCAGGCTGCCGGCATCGAGGCGGACCGCCATCAGGGCCGCTGGGTGGTGACGCGCGAGATTCTCGGCCATCTGGAGCAGCAGGTCGCCACGCTGCGTCTGCGCCTTGAGGCGAGTCTGTCCCAGGGGCTGCCCAATACGCCGCTGCATGGCGTGGAGCTCTCCGCCGTCTCCGGCAATCTGGTGATGGCCAAGCCGCTGGGGGTGCGTCATGGCGTCGACTTCCTGCATGGTGGCGAGGTGCGCCGCGTGCGCAGCGAGGCGATCCAGGGGCTGCTCTCGCAGCAGGCCATCGTCGTGCTGCCGCCGCTGGGCTACTCCAGCACCGGCGAGGTGTTCGATCTGGACGCCGCTGAGGTCGCCGAACACGCCGCCGTGGCGCTGGCCGCTGACAAGCTGATCCTGCTTGGCGAAGGGGAGGGCCTGTTCGGCGAAGACGGCGAGCTGCTGCGTCAGCTCAATCCGGAGGAAGCCGCGGTGATGGCGCCGCCCCGCGATGACGACAGCGAGCTGTCGCGCCACCTGGCCGCTGCCTGTGGCGCCGCACGTCGCGGCGTCGGGCGCACTCACCTGTTGAGCTGGCGCGACCGTGACGCCCTGCTGGGCGAGCTGTTCACCCGTGACGGCATCGGCACCATGATCACGCGTCAGGGCTATGAGCAGCTGCGCAAGGCGCGGCTCGAGGATGTCGGTGGCCTGCTGGCGCTGCTGGGGCCGCTGGAGCAGCGTGGCATCCTGGTGGCCCGCTCGCGGGAGCGTCTCGAACATGAGATCGACGACTATGTGGTGCTGGAACGCGATGGCATGATCATCGGGTGTGCGGCACTGCATCTCAGCCGTGACGCCGCCATGGGCGAGCTGGCCTGCGTGGCCGTGCATGATGACTATCGCCGCGGACAGCGCGGCGAGCAGCTGCTGGCCGAGATCGAGCTGCGCGCGCGTCGCGCCGGCGTCGAGCGTCTGTATGCGCTGACGACCCATACCGTCCACTGGTTCATCGAGCACGGTTTCGTGTCGGCCGGTCTGCAAGACCTGCCGCCCATGCGTCGCGAGGCCTACAACTCGGCGCGCAACTCCAAGGTATTGCTCAAGTCGCTCTAGTCACACCTCGCTTGCCTGCCAGTGTGAATCGCCCAGAGAACACCCGCTGATGACCCCCTGAATGAGGGCTGATCAGCGGGTGTTCTTGCGTAGGTGTCGCAGTTTTCCCCCACCCCTTGCGGGATTGTCTTGCAAAGGAGACGTTTCAAGGTGTTGATTCAAAAGGGAAAAATAGCATGCCCCGTATATGTGTTGGCAAATCGCGACGAATCGGCCAGTAAAACACGACTCTGTGTGCCGTCCTGGGCAACATTGGCATGCCTGTCGTCGTAATATCCATTTCAAGTCATTGTTTTGTAATGTGTTTTCGCGTTTATGGCACGCCTTTGGCAATAGGTACCGTGAGCAAGAGATATGAGGTGCATCACCGGCCCTTTCTCTGGCCTTCCAGCGATGACGGTACTCACTACCCTGTGCGCTCCGTGATCGCTGACAGGCCAAGCGTCTGCTCCACGCGATGTGTGACTTCAGGTTGCGATGAGACAGGTACGGCCCCTGGTGGGCATGGACAGTATCTTGAGGGCAAGGACGCCCGGGCAAGGATGCCCGAAACCGATGCGGTAGCCGGCAAGATTGGCTGCCGTCATCCCCGAATTGACGATCGAGGCGGGCAAGTCGGCAAGCCATCCGACTCGATCATCCACATTGCGATGTGTTGCCCCTTGCTTCACATCCGATAGGGAGCGCGGACGCTGTCCGGCGTGAACGTCAACTGACCTGGAACGACCACCAGGTGACGTTCTTTTCTCCCGGGACTGACAGGCAGACCACCTGTCAGACCCGCCAATCACGTGGTGCCTCTGGTCTCCAGGTACCAGAGGCACCACGTGATGACTGACCCTTCAGTTCCCTGCGTACTTGGGGCCGGCTATGCCGGCCCTCTTTTTTTGTGCGTCTAGCGCTGAATGGCCAACAATTTCATGCGAAACGTTGCCAATGGGGCGGTTTGTCTCGTGGCGGCGTAATGATTTGAATAAGAGTCATATTTATTAACGAACTGGCAACCGCGATGGACGCTGGTGAACTCTGGTATTCTAGGAAGACGTGATTCGATGATGACCACCCCTTTCTTGCATAGAGTTCTTTCCATGGCCTCCACAGTGTCACGACGCTGGCGTCCCCGCTCGCTGCCGCAGCTGGTTCTGATGGCATTTCTGGTGGTGATGCTGCCGATTGGCGTGCTCATGTTTCAAGCAGGGCAGGCGCTGTCGGAGTTGTCGGAACTGGCGGATGTCAGTGCCCGTCAGGCCGTCGACCAGACCCGCCGCGCCCGCACGCTGACCAATCTCGCCGTCGAGATGGAGCGTAGCGCCCGCCAGTACGCCGTGCTGGAAAATCCCGATCTGATGAAGATCTACGCCGACAAGGCCAACAGCTTCCGCACCTTGCTGGATGAGCAGGCGCGCCTGTTGGGCGAGGGCGATCCTCGCGTCAGCGAGTTGAAGGCGACGCTGTCACAGCTCGAGCGCATGCCCGAGATGAGCGTCGACCAGGTCAGTCGCCATCTGGAAGACTTCGGGCCCTTCTCGATCCAGGCCAGCGGCCTGCTCAACTCCACGCGTGAACTCGTCGATGCGCGTATCGAAGGCATCCGCGCCCGCGCCTCCCAGGTCAAGAATCAGCTGTGGTGGCAGACCGCCGCGCTGGTCTCCATCAGTCTGCTGTTGATGCTGTTCTTCACCTGGCTGATCATCCGTCCCATCCGGCAGCTGGAGCGCCGCATCAATGGCCTGGGCAGCGGCACCGACAGCGAGCGACCCATCGTCATCAAGGGGCCGGCGGAGCTGGTGCAGCTGGGCGAGCGCCTCAACTGGCTGTCGACGCGTCTGGATGAGCTCGAGGAGCAGAAGCAGCAGTTCCTGCGTCACATGTCGCATGAGCTCAAGACCCCGCTGGCCAGCATCCGCGAAGGCACCGGCCTGCTGATCGACGAGGTCGCCGGGCCGCTGAGCCCTCACCAGACCGAGATTCTTGGCCTGCTGGATGACTCCAGCAAGGAATTGCAGAAGCTGATCGAGCAACTCCTCGACTACAATCTGCTGCAGCACAATCAGGGCCTCGAACAGAGCCGCTTCGATGTGCATGAAGTGTTCAAGGAAGTGCTGGCGAAACATCGCCTGGCACTGGAAAAGAAGGGCATGCGCGTGCATCTTCCGCCTGCCAGCCTCAGTTGGGAGGCGGACAGGCCGCGTACCGGGCGTATTCTCGACAACCTGATCTCCAATGCCATCGCCTACGGCGAAGACAGTGGCGACCTGTGGTTGAGAGCCCGCAAGGAGCGCCGCAAGCTGATCATCGAAGTCGCCAACAGCGGGGAACCCATCGCCGCCCAGGACCGTGACCACCTGTTCAAGCCCTTCTATCAGGGCGCGGTGAAGCGCAAGGGGCCACTCAAGGGCTCGGGCATCGGTCTCTCGGTCGCCGCTGACAGCGCCCGCGCCCAATTTGGTCAATTGGCGCTGGTGGATGACCCCAAGGCGGATGTCTGCTTCCGGCTGACATTGCCGACACCGAGTCGCTCGCTGACATCAGGGGAAGGCAGTGAGCATGAACCGCAGGCAGACAGGGATGCCGCCGGAGCGGATCAGCAGTCCACACCACATGAAATGGCGTCATTGAACGCCATCAAGCACGCAAGGAACTGAAGTGATGAAGGGTCAACGACTACTGATGCGCCTGGCTGCAGGCGTGTTGCTCAGTACGCTTAGCGCCTGTGGCGCCCTGACCAATATCACCATGCCGGGCAGCGAGCCGGAAGTGGTCAGCCCGAGTGTGCGGGAGAGCTGCTACGGCGCCGGCGACCTGCCGGACTTCACCGGCGAGGACTGCCTGCTGGATGAATGGGTCGCCTTCGCGCTGCAGGCCCAGCGTGGCAACAGCGGCTGGCGTGAAAGCACCCTGTTGCAGCTGGAAGGCAACCGCCACGACCGTCGTCTCGCGCGTGCCATCGTGCTCAGCTGGGGCGATGAATCGGGCTGGGAACTGGCCTCCGACCTCTACAAGGCGGACCTGCCCACCGCCCCGAGCCGCCTGCAGCCGCTGCTTCGTCAGTGGCTCAATGGCCTCGAGGAGCGTCGCGGTCTGATCGCCGAGCGTGACAAGAATGACGGTGCCCGTCGCAAGCTCAGCGCCGAGAACGCCCAGCTGACCAAGAAGCTGGAAGCCTTGACGGCCATCGAAGAATCAATCAATTCGCGCCGCCAGAGCACGCCCTGAACCCTCAGCGGCAGACTCTGGCCACGACCCTGTCACTCAATCCCCGCGATTGCATGACGCAAGACTGTGCGGCCCCGACGTCGATGTCCCAGGCCCTCGGGTGTCGCAAGGAGAGTTAGTGTGAAATACGCACAAGCGCATATTCTGCTCGTCGATGATGATGCGAGCCTGCTCAAGCTGCTCGGCATGCGTCTCGAAAGCCGTGGCTTCAAGGTCACGACGGCCAGCAGTGGCCGCGAGGCGCTCAGCCGTCTCGAAGCCGCACGTCCAGACCTGGTCCTGTCCGACCTGCGCATGGATGAAATGGATGGCATGGCCCTGTTCGGTGAGCTGCAGAAGCGTCAGCCGGGTATGCCCGTCATCCTGCTGACCGCACACGGCTCCATCCCTGATGCCGTCAGTGCCACCCGCCAGGGCGTGTTCAGCTTCCTGACCAAGCCGGTCGACAAGGACGAGCTGTTCGCCGCCATCGATGAGGCGCTGGCCCAGGCGCCGCCCGTAAAGGAGGGTGACGATGCCTGGCGCGCTGGCATCATCACTCGCTCCCCGCAGATGGAGCAGATTCTCGAGCAGGCGCGCATGGTGGCGGCATCCGATGTCAGCGTGCTGGTCACCGGCCCGTCCGGTTCGGGCAAGGAGCTGATGGCCAAGGCCATCCACAACGCCAGCCCGCGCGCCTCGCGTCCCTTCGTCGCCATCAACTGTGGCGCGCTGCCGGAGCAGCTGCTGGAAAGCGAGCTGTTCGGTCACGCCAAGGGCTCGTTCACCGGCGCGGTCAGTGCCCATCAGGGCCTGTTCCAGGCGGCGGACGGCGGCACCCTGTTCCTCGATGAGATCGGCGACATGCCGCTGGCGCTGCAGGTCAAGCTGCTGCGTGCCCTGCAGGAGCGTCAGATTCGCCCGCTGGGCTCCACCACCTCGGTGCCCATCGACGTGCGCATCATCTCCGCCACGCACCGCAATCTCGACAAGGCGATGCATGACGGCGATTTCCGCGAAGACCTCTACTACCGCCTCAACGTGGTCAATCTGAAGCTGCCCGCCCTGCGCGAGCGTGCCGAGGATGTGCCGCTGCTGGCCAAGTATCTGATCAGCCAGGCCGCCGCGCGCCACAAGCCGTTCGTGAAGGGCTTCTCGCCGGAAGCGCTCAACCTGCTGGCCTCCAGTGCCTGGCCGGGCAACGTGCGTCAGCTGGTCAACGTGGTCGAGCAGTGTGTCGCGCTGACCAGCTCCTCGATGATTCCGGAAGCGCTGGTCTCCCAGGCGCTGGCCGCGGAAGAGAACGCCTTGCCGTCCTTCTCCGAGGCGCGTGCCGGTTTCGAGCGCAGCTACCTGATCAAGGTGCTGAAGATCACCGAAGGCAACGTGACCCAGGCGGCGCGTATCGCCGGACGTAACCGCACCGACTTCTACAAGCTGCTGGGACGTCATGACCTGGAGCCGGGCGTGTTCAAGCCGGGCGCCGAGCAGGGTCCGCCTGACTTTTGATCTAACGCGTCCGAAGCCACGCGAAGGGCATGAGGTCAAAAGCGGCCCGGCGCCACGCGAAGGTCGTAAGGCCAAAAGTGGCCCGGTGTGTCGGACGTGAAGCGCCCAAGAAAAAGCCCCGTTACCTGTTCAGGTAGCGGGGCTTTTTTCGTCTTGTTCTCGTCTTGTTCTCGTCTTGTTCTCGTCAGTCCGAGGCAAGACAGGGCTCAGGGGCGCGGCTTGTAGCGGCGTTTGACCTCGACGGCCAGGCGGCCTTCGCCGAGGCGGATCGAGAGCATCTCGCCGGGCTGGGTCTGGTGGGCGGCGCGAATCACCTTGCTGTCGCCGTGTGTCGGCGTCTGGCTGCCGACGCGTTCGACGATGGCGTAGCCACGGTTGAGCACATTGAGCGGGCTGACCGCATTCAGTGCGCGCATCGCGCCTTCCAGGCGCTCACGATCAGCGGCCAGGCGACGTGGCAGGGCGTTGTTGAGGCGCGGGGTCAACATCGCCAGTTGCTGACGATGGCGCTGGATGTCGCGCGCGGGGCTGGCCTGCTGCAGGCGGCGGGTCAGCTGATCGGCCTTCTGCTGCTCACTGGTCATGCGCATGCGCACTGCGGTGTGCAGGCGGCGTTCCAGCTCGCGGGCACGCTGGCGCTGGGTTTCCAGCTCACGGGCCGGATGTCGAAGGCGCGAGCGGGCATGATCCAGCCGCTGCGCCGCCTGGTCGAGGCGGGCACGCTGCGCGCGCCACAGGCGCTGCTTGAGGGCGGTCAGTTGCTGCACCTGGGCGCGTTGGTCCGGGTACAGTGCCTCGGCTGCGGCGGAGGGCGTCGGTGCGCGCAGGTCGGCGGCCAGTTCCGCCAGGGTAGTGTCGGTCTCGTGGCCGATGGCGGCGACCACCGGCAGGCGCGAGTGGAAGATGGCGCGCGCCAGATGCTGGTCATTGAAGGCCCACAGGTCTTCCAGGCTGCCGCCGCCACGCGTGATCAGCAGCGCATCACAGTCGCTGTCGCGATTGGCCATCGCCACCGCGCGAATCAACTGCGGCACCGCCTGTGGCCCCTGCACGGCGACCGGCAGCACGCTCAGATGCGCCTGCGGCCAGCGCTTGCGCGTCACCGCGATCACATCCTGCAGCGCCGCGCCGGTCGCGGAAGTGATCACGCCCAGATGGCGCGGCGGATGGGGCAGGGCGCGCTGATTGGCGAACACGCCCTCGGCCGCCAGTTGTTCTCTCAGGCGTGCCAGTCGCGCCAGCCACTCCCCCAGTCCCGCCTGCTGCAACGCCTCGACTATCAGCTGATAGTCGCCACGCGCCTCGAACAGCGACACCTTGGCGCGTACCCGCACCCGGTCACCATCCTTGGGCTTCTCGCGCAGAAACTGGGCGCGGCTCTTGAACAACGCACAGCGTACCTGGGCGTTGTCATCCTTGAGCGTGAAGTAGCAGTGGCCGGAGCGCGGCTGCGAAAAGCCCGAGATCTCCCCCTCGATCCAGAGCTCCCCCAGGCCTCGCTCCAGCAGGCCCTTGGCCTCACGGTTGAGCTGGGTCACGCTGATGGCGTTGGCGGCAGACGAGGTTTCGAACACGCGACATTCCTTGTGCTGGAGCTGACGGGGAGCTTGAGTGAGGGCGACTATTGTAGTTGTGAAACACTGAAGCTGGTGAAGCACTGAAGCTGGTGAAGAGAACAATACAATGATGCCACAGGCGAGGGCGCTGCCACCAAAAAGCCCCCGCACTCCAGAGGGAGAACGGGGGCTTGGGGATTGCTACAGGGCGTACCTTGATCAGGCCGTCTGTGCCTTGCGCTTGCCGAGGCGTGACAGCAGGAAAGGCCCGAGCAGCAGCAACAGCGAGGCCAGCCACAGGCCCTGCGAGATACCCGATTGCCACAGGATGCTGCTGTCGCCACCGCTGATGGCCAGGGCGCGGCGCAGGTTCTCTTCCATCAGCCCGCCGAGCACGAAGCCCAGCACGATGGTCGCCAGCGAGAAGTTCAGCTTGCGCAGCAGGTAGCCCAGCACGCCGATACCCAGCATCAGATAGATGGCGCCCATGTCGGAATGCAGTTGATAGACCCCGACGAAGGACAGGATGACGATGCCCGGCACCAGCGCCCAGCGCGGGATGGTCAGCACGCGAGCGAAAAAGCCGGCCAGCGGCAGGTTGAGCAGCAACAGCACGATATTACCGATATAGAGTGAAGCGATCAGGCCGCCCGCGACCTTGGGATGCTCGCTGAACATCATCGGGCCGGGCGTGATGTTGTAGAGCATCAGTGCGCCAAGCAATACGGCGGTGGTACCGGAACCCGGGATGCCCAGGGTCAGCATCGGCACGAAGGAGCCCGCTGCGGACGCGTTGTTGGCGGCTTCCGGTGCGGCAAGGCCGCGCATGTCGCCGGTACCGAAGGTGTTGTCCTTGTCGCTGACACGCTTCTCGGTGGTGTAAGAAACAGCACCCGCCACCGAGGCGCCGGTGCCCGGCAGCACGCCGATCAGGAAGCCGAGCAGACCGGAGCGCAGCATGGCGCCTTTGCAGTAGAGAATTTCCTTCATCGTCACGAAGACGCGACCGATGACAGGCAGAGCGCCGGACTTGCCATGCTGCAGGCGGCTTTCCAGCATCAGCAGGATTTCGCTGATCGCGAACATGCCGATGATCAGCACCACGAAATCGATGCCGTCGTAGAGATCGGGGATATCAAAGGTGAAGCGCTGGATACCGGTGCCGGAATCGACGCCGACGGTACCGATCAATACACCGAGGATGGCGCCCAGTGCGGTCTTGACCGGGTCATTGCCCATCATCACCGACATGGAGGCGAAGGCGAACACCATCATGGTGAACAGTTCCGCCGGACCGAACTGCACGGCCACCGTGGCCAGCAGCGGGGCGAATAGGGTCAGACCCAGGATCGCGATACTGGCGCCGACGAAGGAGCTGATCGCCGAGATGCCCAGCGCCGGCCCGGCCAGTCCGCGCTTGGCCAGCGGATAGCCGTCGAGGGTGGTCATCACGGCACCGGCATCGCCCGGCACATTGAGCAGGATGCTCGACATCCGGCCGCCATATTCGGCGCCGGTATAGATACCTGCCAGCAGAATCAGCGCCGATTCCGCCGGCAGACCGAGGGTATAGGCCAGCGGCATCAGAATGGCGATGCCGTTGATGGGGCCGATGCCCGGCAGGGCGCCGAACAAGGTGCCCAGCAGTGCGCCACTGAAGGCCAGGCCAAGGTTGAGTGGCGTCAGTGCGACGCCAAAGCCCTGGATGATGAAATCAAACATGAGAAAGCCCTCTCGGAATCAGGAAAACCACAGCCCGGTCGGCAGCGAGATTTCCAGCACGGCGGTGAACAGCACATAGCTTGCTCCGGCCATCAGTACGCCGGTCACGCAGGCGGCGCGCCAGCTGGCACCGAACAGTCGTGCGATGGCGGTGATGGCGGCGACGGCCGTGATGGGGTAGCCGAGACGAACGAAGAAGAAGGCGAAGGCGATCAGGATCACCATCACCAGTCCCAGCTGCAGCATCACGCTGGCCGATGGCCAGTCACCTTCCGGGCCGGGGCGCAGGATCAGCACCAGCGAGAAGATGGCCATCAGGATCGAGAGGCCGATGGGAAAGGCCTTGGGGCCTACCGGGTCGTAGGCGAAGGGCACTTCGATACTCAGGGACTGGGCGACGATGAACGCCGCCAGTCCCATCAGGGCGAAGCCCAGGATGCGATCGGCGGCGAGTCTCATTTTGTCAGTCCCACTTCCTTGGCGAGGTTCTTGAAGTCGGCGACCTGGTCTTTCACGTAGGTATCGAAATCAGCGCCGAATTTCTGGATCGGGAACAGGCCGCGGGCTTCACGAATCTCGGCGAATTCCGGCTTGTCGTTCAGCTGCTTGAGGCGCTCGACCCAGTTGTTGTAGTCGGCGTCACTGACGTCGTTGCCCATGTAGTAACCGCGCCAGATCGGCCAGGTCACGTCATAGCCTTGTTCCGTGGCGGTGGGGATGTCGGCATAGGGGCCGCCCATGCGTTCTTCGGACAGCGCGGCCAGCACGCGAATCTTGCCGCTGGAAAGCTGGGCCTTGAGCTCGGACAGGTCGCCGGTGAAGACCTTGATGTGATTGCCCAGCAGAGCGGCCAGTGCTTCACCGCCGCCTTCGAAGGACACGTAACGCAGCTTACGCGGAGAGACGTCGACGGACTTGGCGATCAGCGCGGCCTTCATCCAGTCCTGGCTGCCCACGGTGCCGCCGGCGCCGAAGGGAATCTCACCGGGGTGGTCCTTGAGATCCTGCATCAGCTCATCGAGGGTCTGCCACGGGGCATCGGCGCTTACCACCACCGCGCCGTAATCGACGCCCAGCGCGCCGACCCAGCGCACGTCATCGGCGCTGTACTTGCCGAACTTGCCCAACGCCAGATTGACGGCGGCGCCGGTACTGGCGGCCACCACCAGATTCGGGTCATCGCTGCGCACGCCGATGATGTGGTTGTAGGCGACCGCGCCGATGCCGCCCGGCATGTAGGTGACCATCATCGGGGAATCGATGACGCCGGTTTCCAGCAGGCCGTTGGCGGCCAGGCGGCAGGTGAGGTCATAGCCACCGCCGGGCTTGGCCGGGGCGATGCATTCACTCTTGTCGGCCGCCGCCGCAGGCATGGCGACCAAGCTTGCAGCGGCCAGCGCGATGGGGGCAGTCATCGCGGCGACGAGGCGCAGCGGCGTGAAGTGGCGCAGTGATGAAGGCAGGCGTCGAGTCTGGGGCATGGTGTGCTCCTGATGGCTGTTGTTTTTGTCTTCGCAGCGCCTTTTGCTTTATGTTCTTGGCGGCAATGGCGCTGGCTGGGTAATGCATCGCAGGCGTGGATGCGATACCGGCATGGTATGAGCGCGACCTTTCATCAACCTGTCACTTTCCCTTCACCTTACTGAGACTTTGGACGCATGCGCCTGCTCGTCGTCGAGGATGACCCCCTCATTTCCAGTACCCTGCAGCGCAGTCTGACGGCGCTGGGCTATGCCATCGATGTCTTCGATAGCCTCGCCCCCGCTCGGGACGCGGCGCGCCAGGGCGGCTTCGATCTGATCCTGCTCGATCTCGGCCTGCCCGATGGACAGGGCATGGACCTGCTGGCGGAACTGCGCCAGCGCAATGACCTGACCCCGGTGCTGATCATCACGGCGCGGGACGGCGTCGATGACCGCGTGCGCGGGCTGGATCTCGGCGCCGATGACTATCTGGCCAAGCCGTTCTCGCTGGTGGAGATGGAAGCGCGCGTACGTGCCTTGCTGCGGCGCAGTCAAGGGCGCAGCGACAACAGCGTGCGCTTCGGGCCGCTGTCGCTGTCGACCAGCAGCGGCATGTTCACGCTGTGCGAGACGACGCTGGACCTGCCGCCGCGCGAACGCCGCCTGCTGGAAAGCCTGATGCTGCACGCCGGCAAGGTGGTGTCGCGCGAGGTGATCGAAGGCAAGGTGTTCGGCTATGGCGAGGTGGGCTCGAATGCGCTGGAGGTCTACATCAGTCGGCTGCGCAAGCGCCTGACGGGCAGTGAGATCCAGATCCGCACACTGCGCGGGCTGGGCTATCGGCTCGAGCTGATCGACGCCGGATGATCATTCACGGCAAGCTGCGCAATCGCCTGCTGGCCTGGCTGCTGAGCATGATGCTCATCGTCGGTGGCCTGTTGATGATGGACGCCTGGGTGACCAGTCAGCGCTCGGCGCAGCGTGCCTTCGACAGCCAGCTTGAAGATGCGCTACTCACCATGACCGAGGCCATCCAGTGGCAGGATGATCAGCCGCGCATCATGATGCCGCCCGCCGCGCTCAAGATTCTCTCCACGCGCCATCAGGAGCGCGTCTTCTACCGTCTGATCGATGATGAGGGTCGGGTACTGGCCAACAACCTCGACATTGCGCTCTCCGCGAAGCTGCAGCGCGAGGCCGCCGAAGGCGATGTGTGGCACAACATCCACTATCAGGGCGTCGAGTGGCGTCTGCATGCGCGTAGCGTGCGCTCGGCGGGCTGGGAGCGGCAGTTCCGCGTGCAGGTCTGGGTCGGACATACCATCGAAGGGCGTGAGCAGCTGGCGCGAGAGCTTCTGACACGTGCCATGGGGCGCATTCTGGTGATGGGGCTGTTCGCCGCCATGATGATCTTCATCACCCTGCGCCTGGCGTTGACGCCGCTCAAGCGTCTGCGTCATCAGCTGCGTCGCCGCCAACCGCAGGATGCCAGCCCGTTGTCTGGCACCATGCCCGAGGAGATGCGTGAGCTGACCGATACCCTGGAGCAGCTTTTCCACCGCCAGGGGGAATCCCGCGATGCGTTGCTGCGCTTTACCGCCGATGCCAGCCATCAGCTGCGCACACCGCTGGCCGGCGTGCAGAACGCTGCTGAATTCGCGCTGGGCAGTGACTCGCCGGCGCAGTGGCATCAAGCCTTGAGCGATATCCATGCCAGCGCCGCGCGCACCAGTCGTCTGGCCGGGCAGTTGCTGAACCTGACGCGGCTGCGCCATCTGGCATTGCCCACGGAGCAGGACGCGCTGGATCTCGCTGACTTGCTGCGCAGCGTGGTGCTGGAGTGGGTCGATCACGACCTCGCGCGCCAGCATGATCTGGGGCTGGCCGAGCTGCCGGCACAGCCAATCTGCGTGATTGGCGAGCCGTGGGCGCTGCGCGAGATGATCGGCAATCTGATCGAGAATGCGCTGCGCTACACCCCGGCGGGCAGCGAGATCACCCTGGGGCTGAGCCTTGAGGCAGAGGGCGGGGGAGTGGTGCTGAGCATCGAGGACAACGGCCCCGGCGTCGACCCGCAGATGCTGGAACGACTCTGTCAGCCCTTCGAGCGTGCAGGGCGTCAGGACACCGATGGCTCGGGGCTGGGGCTGGCGATCGTCGAGACGATTGCCCTGCGTCATCAGGCCGAGTTGCAGGTCAGCAATCGCGATGCGGGAGGGCTGTGCGTGCACATTCGCTTTCCGGGGAGACAGTCATGAAGTTCACGCCTGACAGGCCGCTTGTCATGGCCTTCGCTATCATTTCCTCCATCGTTCATATCATCGCTCCCACACGGGTACGCCGGGCCATGTATCGTCTGCTGCTCGCGCTGTGGGCCAGTGTGGCCATTCTCGCGGCGGCGATGCCAGTCAAGGCGGCTGCGGCGTCCACCCAGGCTCGTCTGGTGATCGAGGCGGCGATGGATCGTGAGGTGGCGGCGCCCCTGCTGGCGGCCTTCACGCGCCGCTATCCCGACGTCGAGCTCGATTACCGCGACCGAAGCTCGATGGCCGTCAATGCTCGAGCCCAGCAGCCAGACCCTCGGGTTGACGTCATTCTCAGCTCCGCGATGCCGTGGCAGGTGGCGCTGGTCAATCAGGGGCTGGCGCAGCGACTCGACAGCGACGAGGCGCGGCAATGGCCACAATGGGCCAAGTGGCGCGATGAGGTCTTCGCCTTCACCTTCGAGCCCATCGTGATGGCCTACCGGCTGGACCTCGCCGCCAGGATGCTGCCGCCAGTCTCGCATGCCGATGTCCTGAATCTGTTGACGCAACACGCCGAGACGCTGGCCGGGCGGGTAGTGGCCTATTCGCCCTCCAAGAGTGCGCTGGGCTATGCGCTCTACCTGCAGGATTCCCGCTATTCGGGGCGCTTCTGGAAGCTGGTCGCGGCGTTGGGGCGGGTCGATGCCACCCTCGAGACCAGCACCCAGCGCATGCTGGCAGGCCTGAGTGACGGGCGCTACTGGCTGGGTTACAACCTGCTGGGCTCCTATGCGCTGCAGTGGGCGCAGACGCATCCTGACATCATCGTGCAGATGCCTTCTGACTATGCGCTGATCTCGATGCGCACCGCCTTCATCCACCGCCATGCCCCGCACCCGGAGCAGGCGCGCGCCTTCATCAACTTCCTCATCGGTCGCGAAGGTCAGCATGTCGTGGCTGGCGAGACGCCGCTCTACAGCATCCGGGACGATATCGTCGGCCCTTTCACCGCCCAGTCACTGCGTGATCAGGTCGGTCAGCGCCTGTATCCGCAGCCGCTGGATGCCTCTTCGCTGAGCATGCTGGACACCGCGCGTCGCAATGACTTTCTGGCTCGCTGGTTCGATGCCTATTCGGGTGGCACCCGACGCCCTGATGGCCGCCTTCGCAGTGGCAGGCAGTCGTTACGCTCTCACCGCCCGCCAGCCCGCAGGCCGCGCCATCCGTGGCTTTAGTTGACCAGATGGTTAGTGTCGCCGGGACGTGAAGTTGCGAGTTTGATAGCCTGCGACGTTTGTCTCGGGCGGGGCGAATGGGTTATCATGGGTGATTACCTCGCAGCAACCGCTAGAACCGTAGTCATGGCGCCTGTCCATCGGGCCCTGCACTGCGGCTTTCGCGCATCCCTCATAAACTGCTACTGGGCGTTCGACATGCTACGTATAGCGCAAGAAGCTCTGACGTTTGATGACGTTCTTCTCGTCCCCGGCTACTCCGAGGTCCTCCCCAAGGACGTCAGCCTGAGATCACGTCTCACACGCGACATCAGCGTCAATATCCCGCTTATCTCCTCTGCGATGGATACCGTCACCGAAGCTCGCCTGGCCATCGCCATGGCGCAGGAAGGTGGTGTCGGCATCATCCACAAGAGCATGAGCATCGCCCAGCAGGCCGCGGAAGTCCGCAAGGTCAAGAAGCACGAAAGCGTCATCGTGCGTGACCCGGTCACTGTCAGCCCGAAGGCCAAGATCCAGGATCTGCTGGCAATGTCCGAGGAGCATGGCTACTCCGGCTTCCCGGTGGTCGAGGGTGAATACCTGGTCGGCATCGTGACCGGTCGCGACATGCGCTTCCAGCCTGACTTCAGCGATACCGTCGCCGGCATCATGACCGGCCGCGAGAAGCTGGTCACCGTGCTGGAAGGCACGCCGCTGGACCAGATCAAGGCCAAGCTGCAGGAAAGCCGCATCGAGAAGATGCCGATCGTCGATGACGAATTCCGCCTGCGCGGCCTCGTCACCGTTCGCGACATCGAGAAGGTCAAGACCTACCCGAACGCGGCAAAAGACAGCAACGGCAGCCTGCTGGTCGGCGCCGCCGTCGGCACCGGCCCGGAAACCCCGGACCGCGTTGCTGCACTGGCCGAAGCCGGCGTTGACGTCATCGTCGTCGACACCGCTCACGGTCACTCCAAGGGCGTGATCGACCGCGTCGCTTGGGTCAAGGAGCACCACCCGAAGATTCAGGTCATCGGTGGCAACATCGCGACCGCTGAAGCCGCCATCGCCCTGGCAGAAGCCGGCGCAGACGGCGTCAAGGTCGGCATCGGCCCGGGTTCCATCTGCACCACGCGTATCGTCGCCGGTGTCGGTGTGCCGCAGATGAGCGCCGTCGCCAACGTCGCGGCCGCCATGGCCAAGTACGACGTGCCGGTCATCGCCGATGGCGGTATCCGCTTCTCCGGTGACATCGCCAAGGCCATCGCCGCAGGCGCCAGCATCGTCATGATCGGCGGTCTGCTCGCTGGGACGGAAGAAGCGCCGGGCGAGGTCGAGCTGTTCCAGGGTCGTACCTACAAGGCGTATCGCGGCATGGGTTCCATGGGCGCCATGTCCCAGACCCAGGGTTCCAGCGACCGTTACTTCCAGGACAAGAATGCCGGCGTCGAGAAGCTGGTACCGGAAGGCATCGAAGGCCGCGTGCCCTACAAGGGCATGATGAGCGCCATCGTGCACCAGCTGATGGGCGGCCTGCGTGCCTCCATGGGCTACACCGGTAGCCAGACCATCGAAGAGATGCGCACCGTGCCGCAATTCGTGCAGATCACCGGTGCCGGCTTCGCCGAATCCCACGTCCACGACGTGCAGATCACCAAGGAAGCGCCCAACTATCGGCGCGACTGATACATAGCGAAGCGCGACGCAAAGCGGGAGCCCAACACGGGTTCCCGCTTTGCTTGGGTCGAACGAACTTTCGGTATCGGCTACCCTCGACGCCAGATTGTTTCGGCCCTGCGCTCCCTCGCAGCTCCGAAGCGGGTCTCACGACTCCCCAATGAGAGACTGAAGATGCAAGACATCCATTCCCACAAGATCCTGATCCTCGATTTCGGTTCCCAGTACACACAGCTGATCGCGCGTCGCGTGCGTGAGCTGGGCGTGTTCTCCGAGGTGCGTGCCTTCGACATCACCGAAGAAGAGATCCGCGAGTACAACCCCAACGGCATCATCCTGGCCGGTGGCCCGGAATCCGTCACCGAGCTGGACTCGCCGCGTGCGCCTGAGTGCGTGTTCGAGATGGGTCTGCCGGTGTTCGGCATCTGTTACGGCATGCAGACCATGGCCGAGCAGCTCGGCGGCAAGGTCGAAGGCTCCAACGTGCGCGAATTCGGCTATGCCCAGATTCGTGTCGACGGTGAGTCCGCGCTGTTCAAGGACATCAAGGACCACCTGGACGACGAAGGCCGCCCGCTGCTCGACGTCTGGATGAGCCACGGTGACAAGGTCGCGCAAGTCCCGGAGACCTTCACCGTCACCGCTTCCACCCCGAGCTGCCCGATCGCCGCCATGGCGTGGGAAGAGAAGCAGTTCTACGGCGTGCAGTTCCACCCGGAAGTCACCCACACCCTGCAGGGCCAGCGCATCCTCGAGCACTTCGTGATCGAGATCTGCCAGTCCGAGCGTCTGTGGACCCCGGCCAAGATCATCGAAGACCTCACCGATCGCGTTCGCGCTCAGGTCGGTGACCGCAAGGTGCTGCTCGGCCTGTCCGGCGGTGTCGACTCCTCCGTGGTCGCGGCGCTGCTGCACAAGGCCATCGGCGACCAGCTGACCTGCGTCTTCGTCGACAACGGCCTGCTGCGCAAGAAGGAAGGCGACCAGGTCATGGAAACCTTCTCTCGCCACATGGGCGTGAAGGTCATCCGTGTTGACGCCGAAGACCTCTTCCTCGGCAAGCTGGCTGGCGTCAGCGACCCGGAAGCCAAGCGCAAGGCCATCGGCAACACCTTCATCGAAGTGTTCGATGCCGAAGCCGCCAAGCTCAAGGATGTCGACTTCCTCGCCCAGGGCACCATCTACCCGGACGTGATCGAATCCGCTGCCAGCAAGACCGGCAAGTCCCACGTCATCAAGTCCCACCACAATGTCGGCGGCCTGCCGGACGACATGAAGATGGAACTGGTCGAGCCGCTGCGCGAACTGTTCAAGGACGAAGTCCGCAAGGTCGGCCTCGAACTCGGCCTGCCCTACGACATGGTCTACCGTCACCCCTTCCCGGGGCCGGGTCTGGGCGTGCGTATCCTCGGTGAAGTGAAGAAGGAATACGCAGATATCCTGCGTGAAGCCGACGCCATCTTCATCGAAGAACTGCACAACTTCGACTGGTACCACAAGACCAGCCAGGCGTTCGCCGTCTTCCTGCCGGTCAAGTCCGTCGGCGTCGTCGGCGATGGCCGTCGTTACGAGTGGGTCATCGCCATTCGTGCCGTCGAGACCGTCGACTTCATGACGGCCCGCTGGGCGCACCTGCCGTATGAGCTGCTGGAGAAGGTCTCCAACCGCATCATCAACGAGCTGGAGCACGTCTCGCGCGTCACCTATGACGTCAGCAGCAAGCCGCCGGCCACCATCGAGTGGGAATGATCGTCTGACGATCACCCCTCGCTGAGCTGACGCAGCGTTTCGTCCTGACGGTCTCTTGAACTGATCGAGACGAGAACGCAGCAAGCAAAAAGCCCTTCTGGCCAATGGCCGGCAGGGCTTTTTTGTGGGCGCGATTCAGGAAACGCAAACCGCCTTGTTTACTCCAGCTCGGCTCACTCCTGCTCGGCTGGTCCCTGCCTGGCCTTCTGTAAGTTCAGTCGGACACCGTGGGCGGAGTGGAAGAAGCCGAAGTCGGCCATCAGGCGGGTGTCGCCTGCGGGTGTTTGCCATTCGACTTCGGCGCGGTGATTGCGGACCTCGTGCATCACGGCGTCGTATTTCAGCAGCAGTGAGTCGGGCGTGGCACCTTCGTAGCTCAGGTTCCACTGGGTGACGACCAGCAGGTAGTCGCCGAGTTGTGGCTGATAGGTGGAGGTGAGATGCACCTCGGTGAGTGTCAGCGGCAGCGCGTCGCCATCCTTGGAGAGTGCCAGATGCTGACTGAGATAGTCGCCGAGTTGATCTGTCAGCGCCTGCGGCAAGGGGGCATCGGGCTTGGCGTCACCAAGCGCTGCCAGTTGTGGCGCGGCGATCAGCAGATCTTCACGCGGGAACTGGAGAGTGAGCTTGAGCGTGTGCTGTGGCTGCTGCTCAAAGATGAGCGTGCTGCCGGGCAGGGCATGGGCGTGAGCCGTCTGGATGATGCCCATGCCGCTGATGCCCATACCGCTGATTCCCATACCATTACCGCCAAGCGTGGCCCCGCCGATCATCACCGCGAGCGTGAGCAGCGCCGCGCGCCACGGCGAGC
>JGI24005J15628_10000525_pt1 | contig 22028 bp, 19 predicted proteins | sample LinPmetageLP40_FD_15628 | JGI IMG/M metagenome (IMG submission 15628)
CGGGATCGATCCGCGACAGCACCACGATCGAGAAGACGAGGCAGAAGGTCAGCCCGGCAACCGAGACGCGGGTAAGCACCTTGTCGAGCCAGCGATCGACCAGCCGTACGCCCAGATTGGCCGTGGCCAGCGTCAGCACGATCAGCGTGACCGACCAGTAGAGCGTCAGCAGCGCCGCGTTCACCCCGACAATCGCGATCGCGAGGTCCTGCGCCGCATCGCCGGCGACGAGCAGGGTGACTCCACGTTCGAACAGCCATTCCCCGGCAAAGGCGCGGTCCGTCCACAGAACTGCCGCACCCAGCAGCGGGGCTCCGAACACGGCGATCAGCGGCAGCGACCAGTAATTGGCCACCAGCCGGTGGATCACATATTGCGAGATGCCGCGAAGCGGGCCCTTGGCGGCCAAATGCCGTTCCTTCTCATAGCGGACGTCCCTATCCTAAAGGACAGGGACAGTAACGCGCCAGCCCGGAATGCGTGCCTTACTGCGCGCCCGTCCCGATCTCGCGATTGAGATAGGCGAGCAGCAATGCAGCGCGTTTCGCATCTTCCTCGTGGTCCGATCCGACCGAATGTCCGCCCTCGCGATATTCGTGATAATAGAAGGTCTGGCCCCAGGCTTCGTGCTTGGCCGCCGCCTTGCGCGCGTGGCCGGGGTGCACGCGGTCGTCGAGCGTCGACAGATAGTAGAACGCCGCGGGGACGTCCGGCGTATCGCGCATGTTCTGGTAGGGCGACCATTCGCGCATGAAGGCCCAGTCCGATGGTACGTCGGGATTGCCGTATTCGGCCATCCACGATGCGCCCGCGAGCAGCTTGTTGTAGCGCTTCATATCGATCAGCGGGCTGCCCGAAATGATTGCGCCGTATAGATCGGGGCGCTGGTTCGCGACCGCGCCGACCAGCACGCCGCCGTTCGAGCGGCCCGAAGCGGCGATGCGGCCCGGGGAAGCCAGCCGGTTGGCGACGAGATCGTCGGCCACCGCATGGAAATCGTCGAAGCTGTTCTGGCGTTTTTCGCGCAGCGCGTCTTCGTGCCAGCGCGGCCCGTATTCACCGCCGCCACGGATATTGGCGAGGACATAGGCATTGCCGCTTTCGACCCAGAACAGGCCAAGCGGACCGCTGCGATAGGGTTCGGCGGTAAGGTATTTGGGCGTCTGCGCCGCGCGGAACCCGCCATAGGCGTGAATAAGCGTGGGCAGCGGACCTTCGGCATCTTTCGGACGAACGAGGTAATAGGGCACCTTGGTACCGTCTTTCGAAATGGCGAACTTCTGCTCAACGCTGAACTTGCTCGCATCGAACTGTGCCGGCTCGCTGGCGATCGCGACGGGCGATCCGTCGCTGGGCACGGCATAGAGCGTCGGCGGGGTCAGCATGCTTTCCACGGTGACGAAAGCGGTGTCGCCCGTACCGGTGGTCTCGGCAATCTGGATGGTGCTGTTGGCGGGCAAGTCCATGGCCCGTGCGGACCATCCATCCGAACCCGGCGTAAGCTCGATCAGCTTGCCCGACACATCGTCGAGCACCTTGACCCACAGCTTGTTTTCCGACGCCGCGACCTGTTCGACCGCCTGCGTTTCGCTCGGACGCAAGACCGCAAAGGGCTGCGGATCGCCCCCGTCGAGCACGTCGTCGAGCGACCAGGCGAGCAGTGCGCCGGGCTGTTCGGTGCCCGCAGATGTTTCCATCGGGGAATTGAGCTTGCCGATCACAAAGCCGCCAAGCACCGCTTCGAACTCGGCATCCTCGGGCATTGGCAGCGCGACGGTGTCGCCGCTGTCGGTCACCAGCGCATATTCGCTGGTCCAGAAGCTGGGGCCGCGGCGCACGAAACGATAGCGGGTCTCGCCGTCGAGCACCGAGAAGCCGCTCATGCTGATATCGGTCTGTTCGCCCTCGGCAATCAGCCGGGCTTGCGCAAAATCGGTTCCGCGCTCCCATAGCTTCACAAGGCGCGGATAGCCCGAATCGGTCAGCGATCCGGCGCCTTCGTCCGTGCCGACGAACAGCGTGTTCTCGTCATACCAGGCGACGTTCGACTTGGCTTCGGGCAGCGTGAACCCGCCTTCGACAAAAGCGCCGGTCGAGATGTCGAACTCGCGGACCACGTCGGCATCCGTGCCGCCCGGGCTGAGCGAAACGAGGCAGCGGGTGTATTCGGGTGCGAGGCAATCGGCGCCGTGCCATACCCAGCTTTCGCCCTCGTCCTCGCCCAGCTGGTCGACATCGATGAGCGTGCGCCATTCGGGGGCGCCCGCCAGATAGCTCTGCAGCGTCGCGGTGCGCCACAACCCACGCGGATTGTCCGCATCGCGCCACAGGTTCGTGACCTGATCGCCCATGATCGCATCGGGCATGGCGATCTGCCGCGTATCGTCGAGGATCTGCCTGGCCCAGGCCTTTGCCAGGGGATATTCGGCCTGCGCGGTCAGCACCGCCTCGGTATCGGCATTCCACTGGTCGACCTTGGCCAGTGCGCGTTCGCCCTGGATTTCCTCGAGCCAGATATACGGATCCTCCGCATCGCTCTCCTGCGCCGCAATCGGTGCGGCGGTGAAAACGAGCGCGGCGGCCAGCGCCAGGCGTGCGACCATCAATTCTCTCCCTGAGGTGTTCAGACCTTGCCCAGATCGCCTTGGCCGATCGTGCCGCTGGCCATTTCGAGCATGCGGTCGAGGCTCTGCTTGGCCTTGAGGCGCAGCCCTTCCTCGATCTCGATCCGCGGTTCGAGATCACGCAGGCAGGTATAGAGCTTTTCCATCGTGTTGAGCGCCATGTACGGGCAGATGTTGCAGCTGCAATTGCCGTCGGCACCGGGCGCGCCGATGAAGGTCTTGTTGGGCAGCGCCTTTTCCATCTGGTGCATGATGTGCGGCTCGGTCGCCACGATCAGCGTGTCGCCCTCGAAGGTTTCCGCGAACTGCAGGATGCCGCTGGTCGAACCGACGTAATCGGCATGATCGACGATGGTCGGCGGGCATTCGGGGTGCGCGGCGACCGGCGCATCGGGATGCTGCGCCTTGAGCTTCAGAAGCTCGGTCTCGCTGAAGGCCTCGTGGACGATGCACACGCCCGGCCACAGCAGCATCTCGCGGTTGAACTTGCGGCTCATATAGCCACCCAGATGCCGGTCGGGGCCGAAGATGATCTTCTGGTCCTCGGGAATCTGGCTGATGATCGTTTCCGCGCTGGAGCTGGTGACGATCACGTCGCTGAGCGCCTTAACCTCGGTCGAGCAATTGATGTAGGTCAGCGCGATATGGTCGGGATGCGCTTCGCGGAAGGCCCTGAACTTGTCCGGCGGGCAGCTGTCCTCGAGGCTGCAGCCCGCGTCCATGTCGGGCAGCACCACGATCTTTTCGGGGCTGAGGATCTTGGCCGTATCAGCCATGAACTTCACGCCGCAGAAGGCGATGACATCGGCATCGGTTTCGGCGGCCTTCTTGCTCAATTCCAGACTGTCGCCGACGAAATCGGCAAGGTCCTGGATATCGGCGGTCTGGTAGTAATGCGCGAGAATGATCGCGTTCTTCTCCTTGCGGAGGCGATTGATCTCGGCGAGCAGGTCCTGGCCGGTGGGCAGGTCGGTCTGTGCGGTCATGTGGGGTCCCGTCTGCTGCGTTTGGGGCGCTTATAGACTGAACGGCCCGGAAGGCGAGGGCGTTCCTACATTGTGAAGCCGGGCGGCAGAAACGCCTCCATCGGACGCAGTTCGCCCGGCGTGTCCGCGATGACGCTGCGGGTAATCGCCATGCCCGCTTCCGAATGGGCGAGCAGCAACGACAGGACGAACACGGCGGCGTAGATGCCGAGGCCCCACAGATAGGCGGGATGCACGCGTCCGTTGGCGCGCTTGTCGGCGATCATGCCGATCACGGGAAACACCATCGTAGCCAGCGTGGTGATCGTCCAGGCATGCGGGATCATCAGCGGCAGGGGCAGGATCCGGCCGAGACCGGGTCCGGTCAGGATCGCCATGGCGCACAGCATCAAGCGCCTGTGCCAACCGGTGTAGCGCCGCCGGCGCAGCGCCCAGAAGGCGAGCCCGCCGAAGCACCACAGCAGCATCATGTTGCTCCACAGGAACTCGCTCACGTGGAAAAAGAACGGCCCGCCGGTGCGCCGCGCAACCACCACCATCAGCACGCTGCCGAAGACCAGCATCAGCGGGATCCAGAGATAGGCGATCCGGCCCAAACCGGCATGCCATGCCCATTGCCCGCGCAGCGCGGTGACGTGCTGCATCAGATAGATCCCGATCCAGCCCATGAAGACCGCGGCATGCAGGTGATAGGCGGCAGGGACCGCGAAACTGGACCGGCCCATCGCCAGCTGGAGGGTGAAGCCGCCCACGATCACCAGCGCCATGACCAAAGCCATGACAAAGAAAAACCGCGTCTGTTCGCGCGGCGCTGCAACCTGCGGCGGATGAATGGTCGCCATGATCCCGTATCTCCTCCAAAAACGCGACCTGGCTATTTTTGGAGGAAGCTACCCGGCGGTTCGGGAGGCGTCAATTTCCGGGAGGGGCTTCCCCGTCGAACCGGACTGCGACCGTCACATCGCCATAGCCGGCGATCTGTAACGGAATGGCGAGGTTCTGCCGTACCGCATCCTTTGCGGCCTGCCGTGCCAGTGCGAGCACTTCGGGGTTCTTGGCGAAGGCAGCGGCCTTGCGTTCGGCCTGCTGCGAATTGTTGCGTGCAAGGTCGGCGCTCGCATCGCGGCTGACATAGGTGCCTTCGGTGAAGGTTTTCTGCGCCGCCTCGTCGAGATTGGGCCGCGAGATGCGCAGCGCCGGCAGCACCACCGAAAGGGTTTCGCTTTCCGCGTCCCAGGCGAACCGGTCGCGGTCCATGGTCGACAGGTCGAGGCGGTATTCGACCGTCGCTGGAATGATCGCCGCCTGCCGGCTTTCGAGCAGGTCGATATTCAGCACGCCGCGCCGGTCGACGCTCTCGGCAACAACCTCGAAGCGGCTGGAAAAGACGGTCAGCGAATTCTGCTTCTCGAACGCCAGCATCGCGCTGCCCACCGGGTCGCCTTCTTCCTCGTAGAAGAAGGCCCGCCAGCCGAGCCAGGCGACTGCCGCAAGCAGAACGATGACGATCAGCCACGGCACCGCCTGGACGCGCGCCAGCGGGCGCTCCTCGCCCAGTTCAGGCGCGATGGTCTGTTCGGCGGTTTTCAGATCGTCTGCCATGTATTGCCCGAACGGGCGACAAGGCCGCGCTGTTCCAGATCGATCAGATGCGCGGTTACCGACATTTCGGCCGCCTTGTGCAGTTTGGGGTCGAGGCCCTTGTACATCTTGCCGACGAAATCGGGGGCTTCGTGCGGGCCGTCACCCAACAGGCGGACGATCTGGTTCTCGCGCTGGCGGCGGTGCCCGATCATCCCGCGCACGAGCTGACGCGGCTTGTCGACTGCCTCGCCATGCGCGGGGTAGAAGACCCGATCCTCGCGCCCATAAAGCCGCTCGAGGCTCTTCATATAGTCGCCCATGTCGCCATCGGGCGGGATCACGACGCTGGTCGACCAGCCCATGATATGGTCGCCGGTGAACAGCGCGCCGCTTTCCTCCAGCGCGAAGCACAGGTGGTTCGACACGTGTCCGGGCGTGGCAACCGCGGTCAGCGTCCAGCCGGGGCCGGTCATCTGTTCGCCATCTTCCATGACCCTGTCGGGTTCATAGGTGCGGTCGAAGGAGGCATCGGCGCGCGGGCCGCTGTCGTCGAGCACCAGCGGGGCACAGCCGACGATCGGCGCACCGGTGCGCGCGGCGAGCGTCCTGGCTGCGGGCGAATGGTCGCGGTGCGTATGCGTGCACATGATCGCGCAGACGTGCTCCTCGCCGATCGCGGCATCGAGCGCGAGCAAGTGCTCGGTCTCGTCCGGGCCGGGATCGATCACTGCGCAGCCATCGCCGATACCGACGATGTAAGATTGCGTCCCGGTGTAGGTATAAGGCGAGGGGTTCGGCGCCAGCACGCGCCGCACCAGCGGCTCGAGTTGCATCGCCTTGCCGGTCGGCCACGGTTTGGGAGGAGGTCCAGCCATGCCCTTGCATATGGGGACTAGGCTGCGCCATGTCACGTCTCGCCGCTTGCATGGGAGACAGCATGGCCGATTGCATCCTCGTCCTCGACGCCGGGACCACCTCCACACGGGCCATGATGTTCGCCGCCGACGGCACGATGGAAGCGGTCGCGCAGCAGGCGCTGACGCAGCATTATCCCAGGCCCGGCTGGGTCGAGCACGATGCCGCCGAGATCTGGGACAAGACGCTCGCCTGCGCGCGCGAAGTGACCGGAGACGATGTCGGCAGGATCGCCGCCATCGGCATCACCAACCAGCGCGAGACGGTGGTTGCCTGGGACCGCGAGACCGGCGAGCCGCTGGCACGTGCGATCGTGTGGCAGGACCGGCGGACCGCGGGCTTCTGCGCGGGCATGAAGCAATATGGCCATGAACCGGAAGTGCAGCGGCGCACCGGCCTGCTGCTCGATCCCTATTTCTCGGGCACGAAGATGCGCTGGATGCTCGACCATGACGAGGGTGTCCGGTCGGCTGCGCAAACCGGCACGCTGGCCCTCGGCACGGTCGAGAGCTGGCTGGTCTACAAACTGTCGGGCGGCGCGCATTTGAGCGATGCGAGCAATGCCAGCCGCACGCTGCTGCTCCCGCTCGACGGGGCGCAGTTCGACGAGGATCTGTGCGAACTGTTCGGCGTGCCGCGCGCCGCCTTGCCCGAAGTGGTCGACACGCATGGGCAGCTGGCGACCTGCGCTGCGCAGTGGCTGGGCGCGGCGGTTCCGATCTGCGGGCTGGCGGGCGATCAGCAGTCGGCGACGATCGGGCAGGGGTGCCTTGGTTTCGGCGAAACCAAGGCGACCTACGGCACCGGGGCCTTCGTGCTGACCAATATGGGGCAGGACATCCCGCGCTCGGAGCATCGGTTGCTCGGCACGGTGCTCTATCAGCAGGACGGTGTGCGAACCTACGCGATCGAGGGTTCATGCTTCGTCGCGGGCAGCCTTATCCAGTATTTGCGCGACCAGCTTGGCCTGATCGGCAGCGCTGCCGAGACCGAGGATCTGGCGCGCTCGATCGAGGATAGCGGCGAGGTGGTGATCGTGCCCGCACTCGCCGGGCTGGGTGCGCCGCATTGGAACCCCGATGCGCGCGGGGTCATTTCGGGCCTCAGCTTTGCCAGCGGGCGCGCGCAGATTGCGCGTGCGGCGCTCGAGGCGATGGCACACCAGACGCATGATCTGGCAAGCGCCTTCGCCGCGGACGGGGCCCCCTGGTGCCGCCTGCATATCGACGGCGGGATGAGCGCCAACGACTGGATGGCGCAGGACTTGGCCGATATTCTCGCTCTCGAAGTCGAACGGCCCGATTTCGTCGAGACGACCGCGCTCGGCGCCGCCATCCTCGCTGCTGTGGGATGCGGGATGCAGGTTAGTCTCGAAAAGGCCGCGCAGGCCATGCGCGGCGGCGGAAAAACGTTCAATCCGCAGATGACCGGGGACGTGCGCGAAGCCCGCCTGGCACGTTACGCGCGGGCACTGACCGCCGCCTGATCAGCCGGTGGCAAAGGCCTGCGCAATCCGCCCTTGCAGCGAGGCAACCGGCGTGGCTGCCACGACTTGCGAGCGCCGGTGGCGATCGAGCCGTGCCACGCGCGCATGCAACCGCTCGCTGTCCTCGATCAGCGCGCGGGTGCTCGGTTCGAGCCGGGCAAGATTGTCGGCATCGGCTTCGCGTTCCTCGGGCAGGGTGCCGCAGCGCTCAAGCTGCTGCTCGGACAGCTCGCCCGCCATATAGGCACGCTGGTTGAGCAACCACGCGAGCACATGCATCAACCGGGTGGTCGCGCGCAGCCCCTCGATCGACAGCGCTACGCGCGTCAGGTCGTCGGGATCGGCGCTGGTATCGTCACAGCGCAGGTCGAAAGCCGCGCGCGCATCATCGGCGAGCATAAGCGCTGCGCTGTAGAGATCTTCGATGATCTCTTCGTTGATATCGCGGGCCGACATGCGCTTTTCTTACGCATTTCGCGTCATTCCTTCCAGCGGATTAACCACGGCGCCGCTCACAAGACAGCGGGTGCGGCGCAAGCTACGGGAATCAGGCGATAATATCGGGCAGCAGCACATCCTCGATCGCGGCGATCCGATCCTTGAGCACGAGCTTGCGCTTTTTCAGCCGGGCCATCTGCAACTGGTCGGTAAAGCCCCGCTGCTCGCCCGCGTGAGTCAGTGCCGCGATCGCGACATCGAGATCGCGATGCTCGCTGCGGAGCAGCGCGAGCCTCTTGCGCAGTTCCTGTTCGTTCACGCCGACCTTTCCGGACAATCGCCCCTCGCGACCGCTTTGTCGCATGCCCACAACAAGGCTCTTTGTAAATTGGCAATCCTGTGGTTTGTTACCTGGTCTGCGGCTCGTTCCGCGCAAGCGTACGAGTCGCTCCTGGGGTCAAACAACCGTCAAGGAGACAACCCGATGCAATCATCCCATGTCGACGCGCTCAAAGCCAAGCACGCCGGTCTCGAGGTCCGCCTGCACGAGGAACAGATCCGACCGGCACCCGACATCGCGATGATCCAGCAGATCAAGAAGCAGAAACTCCGGATCAAGGAAGAGATCGCTTCCTGCTGACAATGGCAAACGGGGGGCGGGGCCACGTGCCCCGCTTCCGCCCGACCAGTTATTTGCTATAGGCTGAGGCATGTCCGCAGTTGCTTCCGCCCGCCAGATACTTACGCGCCTGCACGAGGTCATGGCCGGGCGTACCCATGCACAGCACAAACTCGACCGCGTGGTCGAGATCATCGCCGAGAGCCTGTCGAGCGAGGTCTGCTCGATCTACCTGCTGCGCGAAGGCGCGCTGGAGCTGTATGCGACGCAGGGCCTCAATGCCGAAGCGGTCCACGTCACGCGGCTGGCCGTGGGCGAGGGCCTTACCGGGACCATCGCCAACAATATCGAAACGCTCAACCTGGCCGAGGCCAAGGCCCACCCCGACTTCGCCTATCGCCCCGAGACGGGGGAGGAAAAGTTCCACTCCTTTGCCGGTGTGCCGATCGTCTACCGCGAACGCGCTGTGGGCGTATTGTGCGTCCAGCATGTCGATCCGCGCCGCTACGAGGAAATCGAGATCGAGGCGTTGCAGACCACCGCCATGGTCCTGTCGGAACTGATCGCGCACAAGGAACTGGTCGATGGCGAAGGGCCGATCGACCTCGAGGTTACGCATGTCGAGAACGATGTGCTCGAGGGACTGGCACTGGTGAAAGGCCTTGCGGCAGGCCACGCGGTTTTCCACCAGCCGCGGATCGAGATCGATCAGGTCGTGGCCGAGGATATCGAAGCCGAGCGCCAGCGCGTCTATCGCGCCTTCGACAAGATGCGCGACCAGATCGACGCGCTCGGCAAGGAAGCGGAATTCGGCAAGGGCGGCGAGCATGTCGAAGTGCTCGAGACCTACAAGATGTTCGCCTATGACGAAGGCTGGAGCCGCCGGATCAACGAGGCGATCGACAGCGGGCTGACCGCCGAGGCGGCGATCGAACGCGTCCAGCAGCGCACCCGCATGCGCATGCGCGAGATCGACGATGCGCTGCTGCAGGACCGGATGCACGATCTGGAGGACCTCTCCAATCGCCTGCTGCGGATCGTGTCTGGCCAGCTTGGCACGGCGGCGACGCAGGGGCTGCGGCGTGACACGATTCTGTTCGCGCGCAATCTCGGTCCGGCCGAACTGCTCGAATACGACCGGCGCCGGCTCAAGGGTGTGGTGCTGGAGGAAGGCTCGCTCACCGCGCATGTCGTGATCGTGGCGCGCGCCATGGGCGTTCCGGTACTGGGCCGCGTCACAGGTATCCGGACGCGGGTGGCCGAAGGCGACGAGGTGATCCTCGATGCCGACAGGGCGCGGGTCACTCTGCGCCCCAACCAGCAGGTGCTCGAGGCATTCGAGACCCGCTTCGCCAGGACGCGCGAAAAACAGGCTGCCTACGCCGAACTGCGCGATGTCGAGCCCTTCACCCGCGATGGGACGCGCATCACCGTGATGATGAATGCGGGCCTGCGCGACGACATGAGCGCGCTGGCGATGAGCGGCGCGGACGGCGTCGGGCTGTTTCGCACCGAATTCCAGTTCCTCGTGTCCTCCACCCTCCCGCAGCGCGACCGCCAGATGCGGCTCTATCGCGATGTGCTCGACGCGGCGGGCGACAAGCCGGTTATCTTCCGCACGGTCGATATCGGCGGCGACAAGGTGGTCCCCTATCTCGCCAATGCCGTGGCCGAGCGGGAAGAGAATCCGGCGATGGGCTGGCGCGCGCTGCGGCTCTCGCTCGAACGCGAAGGGCTGCTCAAGGCCCAGGCGCGGGCGCTGCTTGAAGCCGCGGCGGGCCGCACGCTTTCGGTGATGTTCCCGATGGTCAGCGAGCCATGGGAGTTCGATGCCGGGAAGAAAGTGTTCGACGAACAGCTCGCCTTCCTGCGCGACCGGCGCAAGCTGGTGCCCGAAACGATCGAATATGGCTGCATGCTCGAAGTGCCGGCCTTGGCCGACATGCTCGACGTATTGGCGCCCAAGCTGTCTTTCATCTCGGTCGGGACCAACGATCTCACGCAGTTCCTGTTTGCAGCCGATCGCGCCAACCCCAAGCTAGCGGAGCGCTACGACTGGCTCAGCCCGGCTATCCTGCGCTTCCTAGCACGCGTTTCGCAGACGCTGGTCGGGCAGAATGTCCGGCTTGGCGTCTGCGGCGAAATGGGCGGGCGGCGGCTCGAAGCGCTGGCGCTGCTCGGGATCGGCTATCGGCGGTTGTCGATCACGCCCGCCGCGGTGGGCCCGATCAAGGAACTGGTGCGCAAGGTCGATCTGGCCGAACTGACCGAGCATATGACGCGCCTGCTGGCTTCCCCGCCCGAAGACATGCGCGCCGAGTTGCACAAATGGGCGAGCGAACGCGATATCGATCTCGACTGATTTCGTCGCGAAACCGCCTCTTCTCGTCCATAGATACCAACTGTGTTATGATGCATGCTTGACAGGCGTACCGCGGGTTCGCTTTTCCTGCGTCAAGACCACATGCGGGAAAACCGCAGGATCGCATTATCGGGGATCGCATGAGCGACGAAGAAATTCTTGAACAGGAACCGGTTGTACCAGCCGGCACCGTCGGCGCGCGGCTCAAGCAGGCGCGCGAGGACGCGGGGATGGAGCTGACGCAGGTCGCGGCAGAGACTCGCATACCGCAGCGCCATTTGCTGACTATCGAGAACGGTCGGCTCGCCGATCTCCCCGCACGAACCTATGCGGTCGGTTTCTCGCGCACCTATGCCCGGCTGGTTGGGCTCGATGAACGCGAGATCGTGGAACAGGCCCGCCTGGAGCTGGCCGATGGCGAAGATGCCGGCGATGCGCCCGCCAAGTTCGAGCCCGGCGATCCGGCGCGCGTCCCGGGGCGCGGACTGGCGTGGTTCGCGCTGTTCGCAGCCGTGCTGCTGCTGGGCGGGATCTACGCCTTCTACAGCAGCTATTTTGCCCCCGGCATGGGGCCTGCGCCGCTGCAGGACCCGAAGGCCGAGGTTGCGGACACGGCCGCGAACGGCGATGCACCCGCGCAGGCAGCGGCCCCCGCGGCTGCGGGTCCGGTGGTCTTCACCAGCGAGATGGATGGTACCTGGGTCAAGTTTTACGACGCCAATGGCGAGCGTCTGTACGAGGCGCAGATGGCCGAGGGTGACAGCTTCACCGTGCCCGCCGATGCCGAAGGGCCGCAGGTCTGGACCGGTCGGCCCTATGCGCTGGCGATCACCGTGGGCGGCCGTTCGGTCCCCAAGCTGTCCGAAGTAGACGAGGTCATCAAGGACGCGCCGATCACCGCCGAAGCCCTGCTGGCGCGCGCCGAACGACCGGCAACTCCCGCCTCTCCTGCCGCCGACGGCGGTTAATTTTCCCCTTCCGAAGGGGGGATAAGCGCGTTTCATGGCCTCGACAGATTCGCGGGGCTAGGGCAATTTCCGCCGCCTACGGACATCCCACCAGGAGCCTCCCGATGACTTTCGGATCGATTACCCGCAACCTGTCGTTTCTCGGGGCGGGTTTTGCCTTGCTGGCGACTGCGACGCCGGCGCTGCCGCAGGACGGCAATGACGAAGCGCGCATGCGCCGGCTCGAAGCCGAGGTGCGGGCGCTGCAGCGCAAGGTCTTCCCCGGCGGTGACGGGCGCTTTTTCGAACCCCAGATCTCGGCGCAGCCGACTGTTTCCTCGACCGCGCCGAGCACGTCGACCACGGCGGTGACCGACATTCTGACGCGGCTCGACGCGCTCGAAGCGCAACTCCAGCGCCAGACTGCGCTGAACGAGGAAAACGCCAATGCGATCCGCCTGCTGAGCGAGCGGATGGATACGCTCGAAGGTGGTAGGGGATCGACCACGGTCGCGGCGCCGACGCCCACTGCCACGCCTGCCGCGAGTACGGGCGCAACGCGCAATGTTGCCGCGACGGCGACGCCCGCTGGGCCGAGCGAGGAACGTGTCGCCGCAGTGCAGGCGATTGCCAAACCGCAGACCGACGATGCGGCGGACGACGAATATTCCTATGGCTTCCGCCTGTGGGATGCGGGCTTCTTCCCCGAAGCGCAGCAGCAATTGACGCTGTTCGTCGAGCAGAATCCCGATCACTGGCGCACGACCTATGGCCGCAACCTGCTCGGCCGGGCCTATCTGGATGACGGCAAGGCCAAGGAAGCGGCGCCGTGGTTCCTCAAAAACTACCAGGAAGACAAGACCGGCGCGCGCGCGGGTGACAGCCTCCTGTATCTTGCCGAGACCATGATCGCGCTCGATGACACGCGGCGTGCCTGCATCGCGCTGGCCGAATTCTCCGAAACCTATCCCGCGCTCGCCGCGGGCCGCTTGCAGAGCCAGTACGAGGCCAATCGCGGCAAGGTGACGTGCAATTGACGGGGATATCGCTCCCGCGCTGCTAGCGCGCTTCGAAGCGGCTTTTGACCGCTTCCAGCTGAACGGAAAGCTGGGCCTCGCGGTATCGGGCGGGCCCGACAGCATGGCGCTGTTGGCATTGGCGCATGACCTGCTCGGCGATGCGATCGAGGTCGCGACGGTCGACCATGGCCTGCGCGCCGAGGCAGCCGAGGAATGCGCGCTGGTCGCGCGGGTCTGCTCGGACCGGGGCATCCCGTGCCGTTTGCTCAATGTCAGCGTGGATGAGGGCAATGTGCAGGACCGCGCGCGTGCGGCGCGCTATGCGGCACTGGGCAAATGGGCGCAGGCGCGCGAACTGGCCGCGATCGCCACGGCGCACCATACCGACGACCAGGCCGAAACGCTGCTGATGCGCCTCAACCGCGGAAGCGGGTTGGCGGGGCTTGCAGGCATCCGCTCGTCGACGATGATCGCGGGCTGCGCGGTTCCCGTGCTTCGCCCGCTGCTCGCGTTCCGCAAGCAGGAGCTACGCGATCTCGTCGAGCGTCTGGGAACTCCATTTGCCGAGGACCCGAGCAACCGCGACCAAAGCTACGATCGGGTGCGTATCCGGCGTGCGCTGGAGGCAGCCGACTGGATCGACCCCATGGCGCTGGCCCGTTCCGCGTCGCATTTGGAGGAGGCGGAACAGGCGCTAGAGATAGTCGCGGACCAATTGTGGGACGATGCGGCTGTGATCGGCGATGCACGCGTTGCGGTGCCGGTCGGCCCCACGCGCGATACCTCCGCGCGGCTGGTCGCACGTGCCATTGCCATTCTTGGCGGCGAGATTTCGCACGGCGAGGTCGCCGCATTCCTGAAAGCGGCGGATCGGCGCGGCAATATCGCGGGTGTGCTGGTCGAACGGCGCGGCGATAGATTTATCTGTACGCCCGAACCGCCGCGTCGCAGCGGCTGACACACATCAGATGATGCTGTCGCCGACGGTCATCTGCTCGCCCCTGGTGATCACGATCTTGTCGCCCTTCTTGGCGATCGCGAACAGACGCTTGGCGATGTCGTCGGGCACGCCGATGCAGCCATGGCTGGCATAGCCGTTTTCGACCACGCTGCCGCCATGGATGGCGACCCCGTCGGTGGTCAGGAACATGCTCCAGGGCATCGGCGCATTGCCGTATTTCTCGGAGACATTGTGCCGCTGCTTCCACAGGATCGGGAAGACACCGGTCGGGGTCGGATGCTCGTCCGTGCCGAGCATCACCGCCGCGGCGCCGATTTCATACCCGCCGCGAAAGATCGAGATCACCCGCGCTTCGAGGTCGACGGTCACCAGCAGCGGGCCATCGGGGACGCCTTCGTCGTCCCAATGCCACTCGCCATATTTGATCGGTCCGTCGATCGGCAGGATCCTGCGGACAGTGTAAAGCCGCTTGGCATCGGCCACTGCCTTGGCTGCAAGCGCGCCATGGACTTCGACCGGTTCTACCGCCGGCTCGGGCGCGGCGGCCACCACATCGGGCGTTTCCGCTTCGGCGGTTGCACGGCCACCCACAGCGACGCCCGCCAGCACCAGCGCTGCGACGACGGTTCCCCCGCCGATCCATTTCAGAATCACGTCCATCTACCCATTATGCGCATGAATGGGTGAATTTTCCACCTAGGCTGGAAAGAACGCCCCGCACAGGGACGGATCGGCGGTGGTACTAAGCAGCCAGCGCGGCGGCTTCGCGCGCCAGACGCTCGACTTCCGCTTCGTCGACGGCGCCGCGCGGGGCGACCCAGCTACCGCCGACGCACAGGACCGGATCGAAGCCGAGCCATTCGGGCGCATTGGCCAGCGAGATACCTCCGGTCGGGCAGAAGCGGCATTGTCCGAAAGGTGCGGCCAGGGCCTTGAGCGCGGGCAGGCCGCCGGCGGCCATCGCGGGGAAGAATTTGAAATGAGTGAGTCCCATATCCAGCCCGCGCATGATGTCGCCCGCATTGGCGATGCCCGGCAGGAAGGGAATATCCGCGCGAATGGCAGCCTTGCCCAGCGGTTCGGTCAGCCCGGGCGAAACGATGAACTGGCTGCCGGCATCGACTGCAGCGGCAAGCTCGGACTGGTTGGTGACCGTCCCCGCGCCGACCACAGCGCCTTCGACCTGGCGCATTGCGCGGATCGCATCGAGCGCGGCAGGCGTGCGCAGCGTCACTTCCAGCACTGGCAGCCCGCCCGCCACCAGCGCGCGCGCGAGCGGTTCGGCATGCTCCAACTCATCGATCACAATCACTGGAATAACCGGCGCGGTCTGCATGATGTCGGCAATGGTCAAGCGTGTCTCCTGGCAAAGGCTGCAGCCGCGCCGAACAGGCCCGGTTGGGGATGGGTGATGAGCTTGACCGGAATGGTCGCCATCAATTGAGCAAAGCGCCCCTTCGCGCGAAAACGCTGGGCGAAACCCGATTTGGGCAAATGGTCGCGCAGACGATAGCCGAGTCCGCCCGCGATCACGACACCGCCAAAGCCGCCCTGCGCCAGCGCGATATCGCCCGCGACGCTGCCCAGTGACAGGCAGAACCGGTCTAGCGCTGCGGCGGCGAGGCTTTCTTCGTCGCTCATGGCGCGGGTCCAGATCGCGATATCTTCCTCGTCCCGCGTCTTGCGTTTTTCCATTGCGGCCAGCGTTTCGTAGATGTCGACGATCGCCGGTCCGGAGACGACCCGCTCGACCGATACGCGCGTATGGCGCTTGCGCAGCCGGGCAAGGATCGCATCCTCGATACTGTCGAGCGGGGCGAAATCGATATGGCCGCCCTCGGTCGCCTGCACGCGGTAATCGCTGCCCGAGCGCCACAGGTGGGCGACGCCCAGACCGGTGCCGGGACCAAGCACGCTGATCGTGCCATCGGCAGTAAGCGGTTCGTCGGGCCCGGCAAGGTGCAGGAACTGCTCCTCTGGCGCGCGCGCCACTGCATGTGCGACCGCTTCGAAGTCATTGACGAGGAAGTAGTTCTCGACGCCCAGCTTCTGCTTGATCAGCGCGGGGCGAATGATCCACGGATTGTTGGTAAAGCGGATGACATCGCTCCCCACCGGCCCCGCGATCGCCATCGCCACGCGCGGGGGCAGGGTGCCGCCCATCCGCTTGCGGAAATCCTCCCATGCGGTCTGGAAGCTGGCATATTCGTCGGTGTGCAGCGTTTCGGGTTCGCCGAGAACGATCGTCCCGTCGTCATGCACGGTGGCCAGTGCGAACCGCGCATGGGTGCCCCCGATATCGACGCTGACGAGATCCACGCTCACAGCCCGGCCAGCGCCAGCATCGAGGAGGCACCCTGTTCGGCGCCATCGGCATTCGCGCGGAACATCGCGAAAAACTCGCGGCCCATGCCGGTCTCGGGCGGGGGCGCCATGGCGGGATCGCGATTGTCGAGATCGGCCTCGGTGGATAGCGTCCCCGTGGCGGCGCAGACCCGCACGATATCGCCATCGCGCAGCCGCGACAGCGGACCGCCGCCCCGCGCCTCGGGTGTGCAGTGGATCGCCGCCGGGACCTTGCCCGATGCGCCCGACATGCGGCCATCGGTGACCAGCGCGACGCGGTATCCGCGGTCCTGCAGGACACCGAGCGCGGGAGTGAGCTTGTGCAGTTCGGGCATGCCATTGGCCCGGGGACCCTGGAAACGGACCACGACGACAACGTCGCGGTCGAGCTCGCCCAGCTTGAACGCCTCGTTCACCTCATGCTGGGTCTCGAACACGCGGCACGGTGCCTCGACGATCCAGCGCTCGCGTTCGACGGCGGAGGATTTGAAGCAGGCACGGCCAAGGTTGCCCTCGACCAGACGCATGCCGCCGTCGGGTTCGAACGGCGCGGAGGCCGGGCGCAGCATCTCGCTGTCGCCCGAGGGGCCCGGGTCGCGCCAGGTCAGCGCATCGCCGTCCATGCCGGGTTCGCGCGAATAGCTTTCGAACCCGCCATCCCAGATGGTCATGATGTCGGAATGGGCGAGGCCCTCATCCAGCAGCGTGCCGATCACATAGCCGATCCCGCCCGCCTCGTGGAAATGGTTCACATCACCCGAACCATTGGGATAGACGCGTGCGACGAGCGGAATGACAGAGGACAATTCCGCCAGATCGGCCCAGTCGAAGCGGATGCCTGCCGAGCGCGCCATCGCAGGGATATGGATCGCGTGGTTGGTCGATCCGCCCGTGGCCAGCAGGCCGATCGCCGCATTGACGATCGACTTTTCGTCGACCACGCGGGCGAGGGGGCGGTAATCGTCGCCCGACTTGCCGATCGCCGCGAGCCGGTGCGTGGCCGCGCGGCTCAGTTCCTGCCGCAGCTTGGCGCCCGGCTGGACGAAGGCCGCACCGGGCACGTGCAGGCCCATCATCTCCATCATCATCTGGTTGGAATTGGCAGTGCCGTAAAAGGTGCAGGTGCCCGCGGAATGGTAGCTGCCCATCTCGCTTGCCAGCAGTTCCTTACGGGTCGCCTTGCCCTCGGCATAGAGCTGGCGGACGCGCTGCTTTTCCTTGTTGGAAATGCCGGTCCCCATCGGGCCGGAGGGCACGAAGATAGCGGGGAGATGGCCAAAGCGCAGCGCGCCCATCAGCAGGCCCGGCACGATCTTGTCGCAAATGCCCAGCAGCGCGACGCCATCGTACATGGCATGGCTCAGCGCGACGACGGTCGACAGCGCGATCGTGTCGCGGCTGAACAGCGACAGTTCCATCCCCGCTTCGCCCTGCGTCACTCCGTCGCACATGGCGGGGGTGCCGCCGGCGACCTGAACGGTAGCGCCCACCTCGCGCGCCCAGATCTTCATCCGCTCGGGGTAGCGGTGGTAAGGCTGATGCGCGGAGAGCATGTCGTTATAGGCGGTGACGATGCCGAGGTTCGGCCCCCGCGCGGCCATGATCGCGGCCTGGTCTTCCTCCGCCCCGGCAAAGGCGTGCGCCAGGTTCGAGCAGGATAGCGAGCCGCGGTTGACCTGCCGGTCGCCTTCGCGGTCCATCAGGTCGAGATAGTCGCTACGGCTGTCGCGCGAATTGTCGATCACCCGCTGGGTGACGCGGTGGATCGTGTCGTTGAGCGGTTTATTCGTCATGCCAGGTCACTCCGTCGCGTTCGGCCAGCGCGATGGCCGCGCTGGGCCCCCAGCTGCCCGCGCCATAGGGCTTGGGGGTGATTTCCCCATGCTCCCACAATGCGCGAATCGCATCGATCCACTCCCATTGCGCCTCGACCTCGTCCCGGCGGACGAACAGCGTCTGGTCCCCTTCGATCAGGTCGAGCAGCAGGCGCTCGTAGGCGATCCGGCGGACCGTGCCCGAAAAGGCGTCGGGCATGGCGATATCGAGCGGGACCTGCCGCAGGCGGATGCCCTCGCGGTCGAGCCCCGGCACCTTGGCCATCATCGACAGCTGGACGTTTTCCTCGGGCTGGATGCCGATAACCAAGCGGTTGGGCTTGGTACTCGCACCGCGCCCTTCGAAGATCGAATGCGGGACGCAGCGGAACTGGATCACGATTTCGGTCACGCGTTCGGGCAGGCGTTTGCCGGTGCGCAGGTAGAAGGGCACGCCCTTCCAACGCCAATTGTCGACATGCGCCTTCAATGCGACGAAGGTCTCGGTGTCGCTGGGCTTGCCTAGTTCCTCGTCATAGCCGGGGACCGCGGCCCCATCGACCGCGCCCGCGCGGTACTGGCCGGTCACGGTTTCGCCCTTCGCGATCGGTCGCAGAGCGCGCAGGACCTTGACCTTCTCGTCGCGCACGGCGGTGGAATCGAAGCTCGTCGGTGGCTCCATCGCTACCAGCGCGAGCAATTGCAGCATGTGGTTCTGCACCATGTCGCGCAAGGCGCCGCTGTCGTCATAATAGGCGACGCGCGATTCCAGCCCGATCGTTTCGGCGACGGTGATCTGGACGTGGTCGATATAGGTCGCGTTCCAGACCGGCTCGAACAGCAGATTGGCAAAGCGCAGCGCGAGCAGGTTCTGCACCGTCTCCTTGCCGAGGTAGTGATCGATGCGGAAGATGCGGTCTTCGCTGAACGCCTTGGCGACCGCATTGTTGATTTCCTCGCTGCTGGCGAGATCTGTGCCGAGCGGTTTTTCCAGCCCGATGCGGACATTGCCTTCGGTCAGCCCGGCATGGACGAGCCCGTCGATGGTCGGTTCGAACAGGCTGGGCGCGGTCGACAGAAAGATCGCCAGACCCTTGTCATAGGCGCCGACTTCCTTGGCGAGCTCGTCATAGCCATCGGGCGTCGTGGCATCGACGGGTACGTAGCTGAGCCGGTTGAGGAAGGTGGCGACACCGCCGCGGCGGTGGTCGGGGAGATTTTTCTCCAGCGCGGCGCGCGCCCAGTCGCGATATTCGCGCGTGGTCATTTCCGAGCGGGCGGTGCCGACGATTTTGAGGTCCGGCTCGAGCAGGCCGTCGGCATCCAGCGCGCAGAGCGAGGGCAGCAGCATGCGCTGCGCGAGGTCTCCGGTCGCGCCGAAGAGCAGCAGGCGGTCGGCGTTCACACTCATGCGCGGGGGCAGGCAATCATCGGTTGGTCACTCCTGGTCGATGCGGTTACCAGCGCCAACTCATGCACACCAGCCGCCTGCATTCCTATTCTTTCTTCACGCTGACCGAGCTGGAGCGGAAGTCGTTGGGGCCGAAACTGGTGAGAAAGCTGACATCGGCGGCGTCGCGGCCGACGCCGATTTTTACGGTTTCGGCCGGGTCGGCCATGTCGGTCGCATCGACCAGCTGCCAGGTCCCCCCGTCGGCGCGGCTTGGGTCGGCCAGGAAGACCTCTGCTATCGCATGGAAATCGGGAGGCTGCACGCCGGGGGCAAAACAGGCGACATAGCGCGCGGGGATCGTGCTGGCGCGCGCGAGCGTCACCAGAACATGCGCATAGTCGCGGCAGATGCCCTTGCGCGAGATGAAGGTTTCCGCCGCCCCGGTTTCGGTGGTCGAACTGCCGGGCGTGTAAGTGAAATGTTCGGCGATCCAGTCGCGGATCGCGGCCACCCGCGCACCGCCGGTGGTGCCGGCAAACTGCGCTTCGACGAAGGACTGGAAATCGTCGGCCGGGCAATAGCGGCTGTCGAAGAGGTATTCGACCGCTTCGCCGGGCAGCTCGTGCGGGGCGAGGGCGGCCATATCTTCCAGCGTATCGAGTTGCCGGTTGAGTTCGACGCGTGCGCGATAGTCGACTTCGAAATCGCCCTCGGCACGGATCCAGATCCGTTCGCCGATATGGTCGCGCGCGGGGACGCGGGCACAATGTTCGCTGTCCCCCAGCCGCGTCTCGCTCGACAGGATCGTCTGTTCGGGGATGGCAGCCACCTCGAATTGCAGCAGCACATCGGTTGGTGCGGGCAGGTGGAAGGCGAAGCGGGTTTCGATGGAGATCGGCATATGAAGGGTCAACGCCGCAGCCGCAGGTTCGTTTCGCACCTGCTAAACGAAAAAGGGCCCCGTAAACGGGGCCCTTTGAATCACTTAAGTTATGAAATTCAGCCGTCGAACAGCCATTCCCAGAAATTCCACATGGTCGTACCTCCTGATTGCTCAAGAGTTATATTTCATTAACCATGTCTGTTTGTAAAGTCTAAACCATGTTTGCGATGGCCCTGTCTGACGTAAAGTCTTGATATTCCAAAAGATTGGACAATGAGAGAGGACGAGAAAACGCGAAACCCTGCACCTGCTGGCACCCGACATGCTCGAGCAAGGCGATGTCCTGCGGGTTCTCGAGGCCCTCTGCCACCACAGTGATTCGCGCTTCGCGACCCATTGCCGCGATGCTCGACACGATGGCTCGAGCCTTCGGGTCCTTGGCGATATTGGTAATGAAAAGCCGGTCGATCTTGATCTCGTCGAACGGCAATTCGTAGAACGCTTCGTAGCTGGCCGCACCGACGCCGAAATCGTCCATGGCAATGCGCACGCCAATCGAACGCAGTTCCTGAAGGATGCTCGAAGCCACGTTGTGATCGGAGATGCGCGCCGTCTCGGTGATCTCGAGCGTCAGATACTGGGGATCGAACCGCGTCGCCTGGAGCACATTGCGCACCAGTCCAACCACGCGCATGTCGCCCAGCAGGGTGGCCGAGATGTTGACCGACATGGAGATGGTCCGGCCGCGGAAATGCAGGAGCTGACCAGCGGAGCAGGCGCTTTGCAGGACGTAGCGGGTCAGGTGCTCCATCCGCCCGGCCTTTTCGCACTGCTGGATAAAGTGCAGCGGCGAAATGAAACCGCGGGCCGGATCATGCCAGCGTACCAGCGCTTCGACCCCGACCATGGATTTCGACGCGAGGTCGATCTTGGGCTGGTAGACGCAGTAAATCTCGCCGGCTTCCATCGCCTCGTCGATCCGCGCGCGGAGCGAGATGTCCCACAGAAGGTCGGTTTCGGTTCCGGTTTCGGCGATGGCGATCGGATTATGGGCTTCGGACGTTTCCTCGGCCGCCGCGACGGCAGCAGCCAGGCGCGCGGGCGGATCGCCCTCGATCGATGCGACCCCGAAGGTAATCCCTACGTCGACCGAGAATCCGCCGACCTGGACCGGGGCGGCAAAGATCGCGCGCAGTCCTTCGAGATGCTCTACGACTGCATCGGTTTCGTCGCTCGCCACATGCCAGCCGAGGCTATGGCCTTCGCTGTAAACCGCGAGGTTTGGATCGGCGGCGCGCAGCCGGTCGACGAGCTTGAGAACATAGCTGCCCTTGTCGTCCGCCCGTAGCGTTTTCAAAACGCGTTCGTAATTCTGGATCTTGGCGATGACGATGTGACCGTTGCCGATCGAATCGCGCACCAGCCGCGCCTCGAGCGCGCGCAGTTTCGGCAGTCCGGTGTCCGGATTGACCATTTCGACGCGACGCTTCCAGCGCATGCGCGAGCGCAGGACGGCGTAAATCGCCAGAAATGCAAGAGCGTAGGAAAGTTCGACGCGGACGCCGATCTTCGCGGTCAAAATAAGGATCGTCGGTGCAACAAGGACGATCCCGCCATAGGCAACCCAGCGATGCTTGCGGCTCGCGCAAAG
>JGI24005J15628_10000530_pt1 | contig 21985 bp, 21 predicted proteins | sample LinPmetageLP40_FD_15628 | JGI IMG/M metagenome (IMG submission 15628)
AACCGCCCTGTACGGAACCGTACGCAGGGTGGTGTGCCCCAAAGGGATGCCCATGGCAAGAGGACAGATAGGGAATTAATCCCTATCTTCCTACTCGATTGGTTATAATATATGATGAACAGGTCAGAAAAATCTAGTTGGCCAGATAATATTCAATATCTTGAATCATGTTTTTAGATAATCTTTTCATTTTTTCTATTTCTCCACCCAATTGGGCTGAAAACTCTTTTTGATTGATAAGGTCAACCAATTTTGATATGGAATCTTTCAGTAAATCAGTCGCTACATGTTGATAGGCTGATTGAATAAACAGGATGGTATCTTTTAGCTCTTCCCATCTTCCTGACGTGTAGTATCTTTCTAAATCTGGTGCCTTTTGATGAGCGGTCACAATAAGCCCATGCATGACCTGCTCCATGATGTCTGTATTGTTTGAAAATATCTTTTTCAGTTTCTTGAAATCAATCACTCTATTTTGATTTTCTACTGCTACCATCATCTTAGGATTTATATAAATAAATAGGATGGTGCATGCATTGTGCCAAAACGAAAATGCCCCCTCATTTACGGGAGAGTAATTTCCTTAATTTCCTTATTCTCATATCGAGAAAAATATTTTCACATAGAGATTTTTACGTATAAAAAAAGCAGTCATTTTTGATGACTGCTTTTGAGTATTACTTCGATTGACTGATCAATCTGCTTGCAAGTATGGATACCTGTAATCAGTTGCAGGTACAAATGTTTCCTTGATTGTTCTAGGAGAAACCCAACGCAATAAATTGATATATGATCCAGCTTTATCGTTTGTTCCTGAGCCTCTTGCTCCTCCGAATGGCTGTTGTCCAACTACTGCACCAGTTGGCTTGTCATTGATGTAGAAGTTTCCAGCTGAATTCTCTAGCTTCTTAGTCGCAAAGTTGGCAGCATACCTGTCTTTAGAGAAGATAGCTCCTGTCAATGCGTACTCTGATGTATCATCTACTAATTCCAATACTTCTTCGAATTTGTCTGCTTCATAGACATATATTGTCATTACTGGTCCAAATATCTCTTCACATAAAGTTCTGAATTTTGGATTGGTCGTTTTGACTACCGTAGGTTCGATGAAATATCCTTTTGACTTATCATAGTTGCCACCGACTATGATCTCAGCATCATCTTGCGCTTTGATGTAGTCAATATATCCAGCGATCTTATCAAAAGAACGTTCGTCAATTACTGCATTGATGAAGTTCGTGAAGTCTTCAGGGTCACCCATTTTGAAAGAGGACACATCTTCTTTTACATATTTCAATACTTCGTCAGCTATATTAGAAGGGATATAAGCCCTAGATGCCGCAGAACATTTTTGCCCTTGGAATTCGAAGGCTCCTCTTGAAATACTTGTAGAGACTTCTTTCGCATTAGAAGATTTGTGAGCGACTATAAAATCTTTTCCACCAGTTTCACCCACTATTCTTGGATAGCTACGGTATGTAGCAATATTGTCACCTATCTCTTTCCATAGATGTCTGAATATAGCAGTAGATCCGGTAAAGTGAAGTCCTGCAAAGTCTCTATGTTTGAAGATGACATCTCCAGCATCTGGTCCATCTACAGTGATCATATTGATCACTCCATCAGGTAGCCCAGCTTCTTTGAATAGCTCCATGATTACTTGCGCTGAATATACTTGTGTATCAGCTGGTTTCCATACCACTACATTTCCCATAAGGGCAGCAGAAGCAGGAAGGTTAGCAGCGATGGAAGTAAAGTTGAATGGTGAGATTGCAAATACGAACCCTTCAAGAGGTCTATATTCCAATCTATTCCACATCCCGTCATTAGAGTCAGGTTGCTGCTCGTAGATATCAACCATGAATTGCACATTCATTTTTAAGAAATCAATAAGCTCACATGCTGCATCTATTTCAGCTTGCATAGCATTCTTAGACTGTGCCAGCATTGTTGCAGCATTCATTTTGGCTCTGAAAGGCCCTGCTAATAAGTCAGCAGCCTTTAAGAAGATAGATGCTCTGTGTTCCCATGGAAGATCTGCCCATTCTTGTTTAGCTGCAAGCGCTGCATCAATCGCTTGATTGACATGTGATTTATCACCGTAGTTGAAATAACCTAAAGTATGTTTGTGGTCATGAGGAACAGACATTCTCTGTTTGTTGTCCGTACGAACCTCTTCGCCTCCGATATACATGGGAACATCTATTTCTTTTGATTTTAGTTCACGATACATGGCCTGCAATTCAGCTCTTTCAGGTGATCCAGGGGCATAGCCTAATACTGGCTCAGTTTCTGGAATCGGAACATTGTATACTCCCTTTGACATGACTATCTATTTAGTTTTTATTTGAAATTATTTTAAGAACACAAAGGTAATGATTCCTATCAAATATCGATTGTCAGGCAATGCTTATCATGCAATTTCCAAAAGCTGGTCTAATGATGAAATTTCAAACGTAGATTTATGGGGACGACCATTTTTGGAAGGGTTAAAATACACTGTATCAATCCCCGTGTTCAGTGCCCCTAAAATGTCAGTTTTGAGGTTGTCGCCAATCATCAATGCTTGGGCTGGATCACATTCACTATGTTCTAGTGCATGCTTGAAAAATGCCGGATCAGGTTTTTGGTAACCACAGCCATCGGAAGTAATAACATGGTCAAAGAAGGAAGCAATATTGCAGCTTTCCATTTTGATACTCTGCACGTCCTCAAATCCATTGGTAAGTATGTACAGCCTGTATTTTTGTGAAAGTTCTTCTAAAATGGGTAAAGTGTGTGGGATTAAATGTGTTTTGCGCGGGCATTGGAATAGAAACTCCTCAGATAATTGTCCTGCAAGCGTAAGGTTTTTAATGTTTAGGTTAGATAAGATTTGATCAAAGCGATTTTCTCTGATGTACGTTTTATCGATGAGTCCTTTGTTATATCGATGCCATAGACTACTATTTATCTTGTGAAAATTCTTTAAAAATATCTCCAAGCTGAATTGGTCGTAATCAGTCAGATGTCTCAAATATATATCTGACAACGTCTCTTTGGAGTTGGCATCATAGTCCCAAAGCGTGTGATCCAAATCGAAAAATAATGTTGTGTATTGGCTGGCTTTTACTGTACCCATCGTTTGTTTTCAATCTTATTCACAGCAAGTTCTCTATTAGAATTTAGTGTTTGATAGGTGGAAAGGTCGTTTTTTAAGATTTGGTCTTTGTCCAAAAATGTAAAAATTTGTTTGATAATGTCCTTTACTTCATCCTTAATATAGTAGAAGGCCCACTGATCTTGTTTTCTTATGCTGAGTATGCCCGAATTTTTCAAGTAAGTAAGGTGTCGGGCTGTTTTGGTTTGTGTGAAGTCAAGAATATGTTCCAAGTCCGAAATACATAATTCTTCTTTCTTGTAGATAAGGTGAAGAATTCTAATTCGGGCTTCTTCTGAGACCGCTTTGAATATCTGAGCTCCTACGTTGATGGAGAAATTTTTTAGCCGCATAACAACCTTTTACGTCATTCAAAGTTATAAGAAATTAAACCAAATGCTGTAATTACAGTTATATTAAATAAATTAGTGGTTTGAAATGAATCGACAAGTATGAAGAGTAAGTATTTTCTCATATTGATAGTTTTGGGAGTGAGTGTGTCTGAGTGTGTTTTTGCACAAGGAAAGAAGCATATTATACAGCTTACGGGGATTGTTGTAGGTGAAGACAGTTTGTCTGGAGCACCAGGCGTTCATGTGTATGTTCCTAAAGCTGGGCGTGGTACCACTACAAATGGATTGGGATATTTCAGCATGCCTGTCTTAGCAAGTGATAGTATTGTGATAAGTGCTGTTGGGTATAAAAAACAAAAGTATATTGTTCCTGAAATTCCTGAAAATGGAGATCATATTACATTACTTGTAGAACTTGTCACAGATGTCACCTATTTGGAATCTGTTCAGATTATGGCATTTCCAACAGAAGAGTTTTTTAAGGAGGCTGTTCTTGCCCTCAACTTACCAATAGATGCTGGTTCAGAAAACGAACACTTGAACGCTGATCTGCTAGCGTATATGGCTTCTGTCGCTCCAATGGACGCAGCAATGAATTACCGCAATTACATGAATGATCAGATCTATTTTCAAAATGATAAATTCATGACTCGAGTCAATCCGCTCTTGAATCCGTTCAGATGGGCACAGCTAATTAAATCCATCAAAAATGGGGACTTTAAGAAGAAATAGATGATATCAAAATTTCATCTGATTTGGGTATGAATGTGATCATCATGTCGTACCGCTTGACATCCATGGAATCTTATTTTATTATACTTACTTAGCCCCCATCGTGCTTTCAGATGTGGTTCAATAAATATTTTAGAAGTCAATTCATTCGTTGCTAATAACCGTATGAGTTCTTTTGTTCTTTCAGAATCCACTTTAAACTTATCACTATTCCACTTAGGAACTATGTATGTAAGCAATCCATATTGCCAATACCCTTGATTGACACACTTTTCAGGGGAGTTAATTTCATTATTTTTTGGGCTATCATAAATACCATATCCGATAAGTGAAGGGGTTGAGTTAGCGCGTTCACCTGTTTTAGTATTTGTGTAATAAAAAGCTAAATCAACTTTTTTGCCATCATTGTGACTTAAATGAGGCAATAGCGGGAAACCGTCATAAAAAGGAAAGTTAGCATCAAGGTAATTCGTTTTTGTTCCACTAAACTTAACAGACATCACTTCAGAAATAGAAATCAATTGTTCTTTGAGGTTGGGTTTTACATAATGACGGTTTAATAAGCAAGTGACAAAGTTTAAAGGCTGAAGATTACCAGCCAAAGGCAAGGCTGTTCGTCCAAATATGGGTGCAATCAAAGGGACTACAGCAAATGTAGATATCAAATAGAGTGAAAAGAATGCTATAGTAGCTTTAAGTCTTCCCAGACAAAGTAATTTTGCCAAAATAAGTGTGATTAAGTAAACTATTCCACCAATTTGAGATAAGACAGTCAGCAAAGCGATCAATAAAAAATGGATTGCTAATTTCAACATATCGGCTATTATTGAGTTTAATCCGGGTTTAATCCAACTTCCTGTAATAATACAACTCATAATCTGATAACAAATCGGGATGGATGATTTTCACCAAATCTTTGAGTACAATGTCGGGTCTTGAAAATCCAGACTCAAAATAATCATTGCCTCCATTTGGAGTTTGTCGCCCATTGTAAGTGTAAATTCTGTCATTCTCGAATGCGTCAAATGAGGTATATCTCTGGTCAGCTCCTTTTAGTGCCTCTAGCGAATAATAATTGGCAGCCCCTATCCAGTAGTCAGCTTGATGTGCTTTTTCATAGACTGCCTCCAAACTCAACTCTAAACTCCCAGATTCAGGTGAATCTTTCCACAAAAAATCTGCCCCAGCATCCTTGAAAAATTTTCCTGCCCAGCTGCCACCTCCTGGCATAAACCAGGTATCACCATACACAATTCCGCTAAATACCGTGGGCTGCTGTTTTTGAGATGCTACCAACTTTAGCGTTTGATGATAATTGGCTGCGATGACTTGAAAAATGGAATCAGCTTCTTTTTCTTTATTGAAAAATAAGGCCATGAACTTGATCCATTCTGCTCTTCCCAAAGGGGTCTCTTCCAGATATTCTGCATTTTGAATGATTTGAATACCACTTCTTTCTAGAGACGTCAACTTACTATAATCTCCTGTCATGCTATAAGTCATCAAGACCTCTGGGTTGAGATCGAGCATAACTTCAATGTTGAGGTTATTGTCTCTTCCGACTTCTTTGGTGGTGCCTTTAGCGACTTGATTGCTAACTATTTCGGAAGAAATGTACTGAGTAGAAGGGAAGCCTATCAGTCTGTTCGATTCTCCCAGTAAGTCTAATGGGGTAATATGTGTAGTCGAAGTACAAACAAGACTTTCAATGGGTGTTCTTATGACCGTCTTATTCTGTAGCGAGTCTGGTATGCTAACTTTTTTTGGGATGAGCCAATATGATAGCCCATCAGTAGCTCCTTTGTATGGTTCTGGTATTTGCAATAGTGTGATACTGTCATACCTGGTCACCCTGAAGTTCTTCGCGTATTCAAGCAGGACATTAGAAGAAAGGGTGATTTTAGGATCATCATTTGTTTTTTCCGGTGGATTGCACCCTATGAACACTAATAATAACAATACTGATATGCTGCTTCTTGGTTTCATATATCGAATTCGGTTTGAGCGACAATTATAATGATTTATTTTTTTCTGGAGTTAACATTCTCTAATATTGCATAAGTTTTGGTGCTTGTACTCTTCGAGTATAGGCTTAAAAGGGAATTCGGTGACTTCAATTAGTTGAAAAAACCCGAAGCTGTTCCCGCAACTGTAAACTCGATCCCAATGAATAATTGGGATAGTATGTTTTGAACCTCTTTACCACTGTTCGCCTTTGGCGGATGGGAAGGTATTCAAAATCGAGTGAGCCAGGAGACCTGCCAGACAAATTTGACACAAAGCTTTCGGGAGTTAAGGCTTGAGGACAGGTACTATATATATCTATCTTTTAGAATTTCCAATGCTTTGTGTTTTACGCCTTCGCTTAAGCTATGGCGAATAAAGAAACACATGAGGCAGATATTGATCATTTTGTTTGTAATTACAGCCAGTGTTGGTTTAGCACAGGAGTTGGATTCTATTCATGTATTGTCAGCGGTGATCATAAGCGAACAACGATTAGAAGTGTATGATACCGGTAGTAAAGTCGAAACCTTAGAAGGTGCTACAATTCAGCAACAGTCCTTCACCAACCTTTCAGATTTTCTCAGGCGCAATTCAGCGATAAACTTAAGGTCTTACGGCTTAGGGGGTCTTTCTACTATTTCTTTTAGAGGATCTGGAAGTAGTCAATCTTCCGTTTTATGGGAAGGAATTAATCTGCAAAGCCCTTCGAATGGCTCGCTGGATCTTTCGCTTGTGCCAGTTTCTTTTGTGGATAAAGTTGTGCTGCAATACGGAGGCGGAAGTGCGCAATTTGGATCTGCGGTGATGGGAGGAGCCGTTCATTTATCAACTAGCAATTTTGAATTAGACAAACCACTGAGTGTCTCGCTATATCAGCAACTAGGAAGTTTTGGAAGTCAGTACACTGGACTCACATTAGCCCACTCGGGAAGAAACTATGCTTTTAAAATTAGAGGCTTTAGAAAAAATGCCGACAACAATTTTGAGTTTTTCAATGAGTTTAGTCAACAGAAAGAAACGCAGGACAACGCTGAGATTGAACAGGAAGGTCTTATGACAGAAGTGTTTTACAAGGTAAATGAAAACCAAAATCTTACAGCTAAATACTGGGGTCAAGATAATTTGGTAAACCTTCCAAAAGTCAAATCGCAGGGACTTGCTTCAGTAGCGAATCAGCAAGATTTATTTCATCGAAGCACATTACAATGGCAATTACATCAGAATGATTTTTTGATCAACGCGAAGATGGCTTATGTATGGCATCAACTCACTTATACGGATACACTCAAGAACATCGATTCTAACAATTTGACTAAAACTTTGATTTCTGAACTAACAACGGACTATCAGATTAGACCTTTATGGAAAATACAAGGAGGCATCAATTACACAAAGGAGGCGGGCGAGGCTGATGGTTACCGCAACTTTGTTCCCGCTCGCCATAGGATTGCCATGTTTTCTTCTCTGAGGGGCTTGTTATTTGATAAGCTAGAAACAACAATTTCGATTAGAGAATCATACGACAATCAGGTTTGGTCTCCTTTTTTACCATCCATCGGACTTGATTATCAATTCAATCAACATTACGCTCTCAAAGCAAAAATAGCAAGAAGTTATCGCATCCCTACATTCAATGATCTGTATTGGTGGAGTGGTGGCAATCCTGATTTACGACCTGAACGTGGAACTAGCATTGAAATTGGAAGCAGGATGTCTCATCAAAAAGAAAATTTTTCTATTGAAAGCGAAGTGACCATATATAGTAACTATGTATATGACTGGATACTTTGGACACCAATAGAAGACTATGCATGGTCTCCTGACAACGTGCAAGAAGTATGGTCCAAAGGAATTGAGCTTAGTAGTAAGACCAAATTCTCGTTGACAGACGAAATCGAAATTCATACCTCATTAAGTTATCAACTAACTGACACACGGGTCGAAGCGATCTTCGATGAAAAGGAGAATACCTTAGGTAAGCAGATGATATTGACACCAGTGCATACGGGAAGTTTTAGTGTCAATGCGCTAAGAAAGTCAACAAGCATAGGGATCAATGCAAATTATACTGGCGAACAATTTACCGATGACAACAGCAATCGAGGAACCATCGAAGACTATCTCATTTGGGATGTACTTGTAAGTCAAGAAATACATATAACAAACAAACACAAATTACAAGCAAGTTTAGACCTGAAAAATATTTTTGACCACCGCTATGATGTCAGAAGAGGATACCCTATGCCCGGGAGAAATTTTAATATAAGTATCAATTATCAATTCAATTAATAAATAGTAAAATGAAGATGAATTATCTAACCAAATTAACATGGGGAACATTTGTAGCGATTGCTATCACAATTTCTTCTTGCTCAAGTGATGATGAACAAATAGTGCCAAAAGCTGGAACAGATGGGTTTTTTATAGTGAATGAAGGAGCATTCCTTGGAGGAAATGCTAGTTTGTCCTATTTTGATAAAGCCACCCAAACAATGACCAACAATGTTTTTGTCAATACAACTGAAATACCACTTGGCGATCAAGCACAATCTATGACTGTATTTAATGACAAGGGATATATTGTGGTGCAAAATTCAGCCAAAATAGAAGTGATAAATACGACTGACTTCACAAGAATTGCCACCATTACAGAGGGTATTGTTTCTCCCAGGTATTTTTTAGGGGTCAACAATTCCAAAGGATACGTGACAGACTGGGGAGCTGATGGAGTGAGTGGCACTGTTAAAGTTATAGATTTGACAACAAATGAGGTTGTGAAAACAATAGCCACAGGTCAAGGAGCCAATAAGATGGTAGTGGTAGGAAATCAATTATATGTGGCCAATAATGGTGGTTTCGGGACGGATAATACCGTTCAAGTTATAGATACGAATACAGATGCGATTGTGAAAACGATAGAGGTAGGAGATAATCCAAGCAGTATTGTCGCTGATGGTAATGGAGACATTTGGGTGTCTGGACCTGGGAAGATAGTTTATAATGCTGATTGGTCTGTTGATGAGGCTAGTTCTACAGCTGGGTTTATAGCCAAGATAGTAGGGGATGAAGTAGAAGTAGCCTTCACAATGCCTGATAAATTCAGTGGACCATCTGGACTGGAAATTAATTCAACAGGAGCTAATCTGTATTTCGGATATGATGGAGGAGTTTATACTTTGGAGACAGAAGGAATAGGTGCAGGATCATCTGTTGATATACAGCAGTTTATATCCAAATCTTTCTATGGAATTGACTTAGATCCTTCTACAGATAATATTCTTGGTTTTGAGGCGCCCAACTTTACTTCTGCTGGAACAATGTATCGCTATAATGAAAACGGATCTTTGATAGATTCTTACGAAGTGGGAATTGGTCCGAATAGTGCTGGTTTGTAACTTAACACTAGTGTCAAGTCAAACCTCAAACTTCCAAACGTCATGTTGAATTCATTTCAGCATCTCGTTGACAATCAGTAGATTCCGAAACAAGTTCGGAATGACCAAACCGTCACTAGTGACTTGACTTAACACTAGCTTTACTAAACCTCAAAGGTTTAGTAAAGCTTTATGACATGTTTCAAATACAATCGAATGACACTTCAAGACCGAATCACTCAATCTAAAACATCCCTTTTCAAAGCGGTATTCCCAAATACGACCAATCACTACGATACGCTCTTTGGAGGAACAGCTTTGCAATTGATGGATGAAGTGGCATTCATCACTGCCACTAGATTTGCAAGAAAACGGATGGTAACGGTGTCTTCTGAGAAAGTGGATTTTAAACAACCGATTCCCGCAGGAACCTTGGTGGAGTTGATGGGAGAAGTGTCACATGTGGGAAATACCAGTCTAAAAGTAAAAGTAGATATCTATATCGAACAAATGTATTCAGATGACCGCACCCATGCCATTCATGGAGAGTTTAGCTTTGTTGCTATTGATGACAATAAAAAGCCAGTTTCGGTAATGTAATGAGTGAATCAAAATTACCACCTGAGCCAAAAGAAGGAGAGGACTTCTATATGGAAGGGGGCTTTATGGTGCTTACTGCCAAGTATCATCTCAAGCGTGGGTACTGCTGCAAGAACGGTTGTCGGCATTGCCCTTACGATTTCAAGAAATAAGAAAGGCCTCCATTTGGAAGCCTTTCTTGCTATTAATTGATTGCTATATATTAAAGCAAGTCGTTAGTCTTGCTAACAGCAGCAGCACTTTCTGCCATTTTAGCTTTTTCAGCATCGTTTAGTTCTATCTCGACAATGCTTTCAATCCCATTGCGACCTATGATCGCTGGTACACCTATACAGATGTCATTCAATCCATATTCTCCTTCCAGCAGACATGAACTAGGGAACATTTTCTTTGTGTCACATGCGATGGCTTGCACCATAGCAGATACAGCCGCACCAGGTGCGTACCATGCAGAAGTTCCTAGGAGCTTCGTCAGCGTAGCTCCGCCCACTTTAGTCTCTTCTAGTACGTAATCCAATTGCTCTTGAGAAAGAAAATTTGAAGCAGGAACGCTATTTCTAGTCGCCAATCTAGTCAATGGGATCATACCTGTATCGCTATGACCACCGATCACCATGCCATCGACATCTGATGCAGGACAATCGAGAGCTTCAGACAATCGGTATTTGAATCTAGCTGAATCCAAAGCTCCACCCATACCGATGATTCTATGTTTAGGTAAACCTGTTGCTTTATGAGCCAAATATGTCATCGTATCCATCGGATTTGATACAACAATAAGAATCACATTTGGTGAATGCTTGATCAAGTTCTCAGCTACTGACTTTACAATTCCTGCGTTAGTAGAAATCAACTCTTCTCTGGTCATTCCAGGCTTTCTAGGAATACCTGATGTGATGACAGCTACATCACTATTAGCTGTTTTACTGTAGTCGTTGGTCGTTCCAGTAATCTTCGTGTCAAAACTATTTAAAGAAGCAGTCTGCATTAGATCCATCGCCTTGCCTTCAGCAAAACCTTCTTTGATATCGATCAAAACTACTTCTGAAGCAAAATCTTTAATTGCAATATATTCTGCACAACTGGCACCTACAGCTCCGGCACCTACTACGGTTACTTTCATAATGATTTTTTAATAAATGTGATAAGATATTCTTCGTTGAAAAACACTCATTTAGTGAGCTTTTCGGAGGGCAAATTTAGTAATTCATCGGCATGAATACTAGTGATTTGGAGAATCTTGCCTTGCCAAGTAGGAGAAGATTTTAAAGCCGTTGCATGCTGATCTGAAGTGTGCGATTGGTGGTTTTTGTGATTTTAAATCTATTGTCAATTCGATGCCCCATCACCCAGATAATTTTATTATCGGATAATAAGACATTCACATGATCTTTTAAATTAAGTGGCACTTTATTGTCAATGAGCAAATCACTTACTTTCTTTTGTTGTGTCATTCCCAAGGGATAGAATCTGTCACCATTTTGCCAGGTTCTTACTGTCAATGGAAATGATATTTTAGCTAAGTCGAAACAACCGATCTTTGGATCTGTCGGGATTTCTTGAGGCACATCGCTTTGCGTGATTTCAAGTGTGATGTCATCAGCTGCGAGATGCGTATCGCTACTATTGATGATGAATTCAGCATCCTTTTTCTGATTTAGCGGAGAAATAATCAAGTGCTGACGATCAATATTAGCTTGATGCGTTTTTGATAAGAATAGTTTGCCAACTTGATTTGACTGTTTTAGGATGTTTTTTGATTGTGGATAGTTAAAGCCAAAACGCTTTATTAAGTGATGTAAAATGGTAGTGCTACCACCTAAAGCACTGAGCTGACTTATTTCAAAAAAGTGGTGATCCCCATCTTGTTTATGATATAGCTGCTGAGCAGAATCAACCGCACTCAGTACAATTTCTTCTGCATCTGTCAATCTTTCCAATGTGGACTTAGCCGTGTTTTCAAATGATGGGTTGATATGTTCTAACTGAGGAAGAATCTGATGCCTAATATAGTTGCGGTGATATTTATCAGAGGCATTGCTCTTATCTTCTCTCCAATCTAAACCATGTGTATTCGCATGTGCTAAGATCTCTTTTTTGGAAGCAAAGAGCAGTGGTCGAACGAGTTGTCCATTTTGTGGCTGAATTCCACGCATACCAGAAATACCGGTTCCTTTGCTAAAGTTGAATAGCACGGTCTCAATACTGTCCGTTAGGTGATGTGCGGTGGCGATATATTTGTAATCATGTTTATTGCGTAGTTCTTCAAACCATTTGTAGCGCAACTCCCTTGCGGCCATTTGCGTGGAAACCTTATTTTCAGCCGCGTGATGATTGGTGTCAAAGACTGTGGTGTGAAAAGAAACATTGTAGTGTTTGGCCAAGTCTTTAGCAAAGGATTGATCTCTATCCGAATCCTCATTTCGCAAAGAGAAATTAACATGTGCCATCCCAAAATTAAAACCAGCCTCATGAAACAAATGCGCTAGCACAACCGAATCTATTCCGCTACTCACAGCGAGCAGGACGTATTCATTTTTCTGGAATAGAGATTGCTCTCGGATATATGTCAAAAAATCAGCAAGCATCAGCTAAAGATATCTTTTTTAATTAATTTCGCACTTCTATTTACGACCTCAATGAACGCAAAAATACGACTATTCCTTTTTATAAGCCTTTGCATGTGCAGTACTTATTCAGCACTGGCGCAAAAAAAAGTCAAACTCGAACGTGCAGATAAACAGCGAGGAGGAAAGCTAGCAGATGGTCAGCGATATGATAGTTGGATTGGTAGCGTTGTTTTTTCCCATCAGACTACAAGGATTAAATGCGACAGTGCCATCCGAATGAATAAAACCAACATCATCGAGGCATTCGGGCGTGTGCATATCAAGGAAGGAGATTCTGTGACGGTGACTTCCAAGAAGTTGGTCTATGATGGAAATACCCAGGTGGCAAAATTGAGAGATGACGTAGTCTTTTCGAAGTTGGATCAAGTCACACTTTATACTGATTTTTTGGATTACGATCGAATACTACAACAGGCCTATTACTACAATAGTGGAAAGTTGGTCGATAGCACAAATACCCTTTCTAGCGAAAAGGGATACTATCAGGTGAATACCAATATGGCATCCTTTAAAAAGAATGTAGTAGGTGTCAATCCCGATTACACACTCAAGTCAGATACGCTTCAGTATAACACCACGTCCAATATTATTTTCTTCAGGGCTCCGACAGAATTGACAGATATAGACGGCAATGTATTTAACTATTCGGAAGGTCAATATGATACTAATAAGAAAAAATCAGCGCTGAACAAAGGGATTTTGGAAACAGAATCATATAATCTGGTTGGAGATAAATTGTTTCTAGATGATATAAGGAGGTACTACAAAGCCACCAAGAACGTTGTCATGACTGCAAAAAATGATGATATTATTATCTCCGGAGAGGTAGGGGAGTACTGGCGTGATCAGAAATTGACCAAAGTATATGGCAATGCGCTGATGAAGCAGATTACAGACGGTGACACGCTTTATTTATCTGCTGATACACTGGTGTCCATAGACAGTGATTTAGATTCTGCAAAAAGATTACTGGCTTATAACAATGTCAAAATATTCAAGGCTGATCTACAAGGGAAGTCAGACTCATTGGCGTATTATTTAGCAGACTCCACTATATATTTTTACAACAATCCAGTATTGTGGAATGACGGCAACCAACTAACTGCAGACTCAATCAACTTAATACTTGCTGATAAAAAAATCAAGCGATTGAATATGAATGTCAATTCATTTGTGATATCACAAGACACTGTGCTGAATTTCAATCAAATCAAAGGCCGTTCAATGACTGCTTTTTTTGATGACAATGCCATCGATCATATTTTGGTGAATGGCAATGGGGAAAGCATTTATTTCGCTTTGGATGATGTGGACAACAGTATGATGGGGATGAATAAAATCTTATGCAGTGATATGAAGATTAATTTTGCCGAAAATAAACTAACCGATATCATATTTTATATAAAGCCTGAAGGCAAGCTTATACCCCCGCAAGAACTTAAAGAAAATGAAAAGCAATTGAAAGGGTTTGAATGGAGGGAGGAGGAAAAACCTACATTATTGGAGATGTTGGAGCGCGATATCCAAGTGACCACAATCATTGAAAAATCAATAATAGATACCCCATTGATATTGCCAAAAGAAGAGCTCATTAATGAAAAAGTACTTCCAAAGGGTCTCAAAAAGAAATCGTTGAAAAAGCCTATTTTGAAACGAGAAAAATCTATCAAGGATTGATATTGACAATTATTTATTGTGCTAAAGCATGATGACGTTATATCTTTTTTAGTTCACCCATATTTACCCTGACATAAATTAGTGATTAACGAACGGGTTTCGTACATTATTGTGGTTAGGTGAAAAAAATACTTACGATATTATCATTTTTGTGTTTCTCGGCATCACTGATCGCACAAGACTTTGAGATTATTACTGATCAAGAAGCTGTTGCAAGTGGCGGACTGAGCGAGGATATTCGTGTCCCCATTAAAATTAAAAACACTTCTGATAGACCCATCTATATTTTTGTGGATCGAGTAGAAAAAGTGGTAGGCAGTACCCAGACCACAAATTTTTGTTGGGGAGAAGAATGTTATGATTTGTCCATTGAGCGACTTCCACTTTCTAGAAAAATTGAGCCAGGAGAAATTTCCGAGGCATTTGTGAGTGTGCTGCACTCAGGATTGGTCGAAGGCTACAGTACGGTGAAATACAATATTTATACGCGTTCTAATAGGGAGGAAGTCGTCTCACATGAAGTAACCTATTCTACTGAAGGAGATCAGAATTCTCAAGCATTGTATGTGTCAGATCAATTGGTATTCAATGAGATCTACCCCAATCCTGTACGTGAATACGCCATCATCAACTATCAGGTGAACGACCCTGAAACCGATGCAAAAGTCACACTACACAATGTATTGGGCAGTGTGGTTGGCACTTACGAGTTGCCTGTACTCGAGCGTGTCTTGAAAATAGAGACAAAAACATTTAATCCAGGTGTATATTTCTATACATTATTCATTGATGGCGATGGTATTCTTACCAAGAAGCTAATTATCAGAGAATAGCAACAACCTCTATACCAAAATCCCGTAATACTTGTTTATTCTAGAACGAAGACAAAGGCTTATTGCTTATTAATATTAAGCACCCTATATTTGCAGGCTTATGCGCAAAACGGTATATATGAGGTATTTTTTGGTTGTTATAGTTGCTTTAACTGTCACATCTTGTGCGAGCAAGTTTAGGAAAATAGAAAAGAGTGATGATTGGAAAGTGAAGTTTGAAGCAGCATTGGACTATTACGAAAAACAGGATTATTTTCGTGCTGGAGCCTTGTTCAATCAAATTGAGGGTATCGTAAGAGGACTTCCTGAGGGAGAGCAAGTGCAATTCAAACTTGCGTATTGCAATTTTTACGACAGGTCATATTTATTAAGCTCACATTATTTTAAAACCTTTTTCGAGACTTATGCCCGGAGTGAGATGGCTGAAGAGGCAGAGTATATGTATGCATATTCTTTGTATGCCAATTCTCCGATATATAATCTGGAGCAATCTAGTAGCTATGAAGCGATAGATGCGATGCAAAATTTCCTCAACAAGTACACAGAAACGGAGTACACAGCTGAGGCTACAGCAGTGATCGATGAGATGCAACGCAAGCTGGAGACAAAAGCTTATGAGAATGCAAAGCAATATCACAAGCTTAGAATTTACAAATCCGCGCTAATGGCATTTGAGAACTTTAGAAAGGATTTTCCAGATTCTAAATACAATGAAGAAATTGCCTATTTGAAAATTGAAACAGAATTCGATTTTGCTGAAAAGAGTTTATACAAAAGGCAAAGAGAAAGGTATGCAGAAGTTAAAGCACTGTATGAAGAATTTATTGATACCTACCCATCAAGTGAATACTTGAAAAATGCAGAAAGGTATTATACCATAAGTATTGAGAAATTGAGTAAATTTGCAAGCCCAACAATTGTAGATAGCAATGATGGTGGGAAATCAGCAAGCAATAAAAAATAGATAGCCCAAGGTTATCCACTTTTCATAAAACAGAAACACACAGAATAAATTATAAAAATATGTCAGGAAGAGCATCTATTGTTACTAGAGATATTGATCAGTTGGCAGAGCCTACAGGTAACATCTATGAGTCTATCGCAGTGATTGGAAAACGTGCTAGACAAATATCTACTACAATGAAGGAAGAGTTGAATAGCAAACTTGCTGAATTCGCTTCTACAGTAGATAATTTGGAAGAGATTTTTGAAAACAGAGAACAAATTGAAATTTCTAGATTTTACGAGCGTATGCCTAAATCTACGCTTGTGGCTACAGAAGAGTTTTTGGAAGATGGCGTGATGTTTAGAATAGCTGACGAAGAGGCAGAAAGCGACAACCTATAATCACTTTGACATGCTCCAGGATAAGAAAATCATTGTAGGAGTATGTGGTAGTATAGCAGCCTATAAGGCAGCGGTATTCATTAGATTACTCAAGAAAGCGGGAGCAGAGGTAAAAGTCATTATGACTGCCTCTGCTTCTGACTTTATCACCCCTCTTACTTTAGCCACGGTGTCTAAAAATCCAGCTTTGTCTACTTTTGTTAAGGACAAAAATGGCGAGTGGAATAATCATGTCGAACTTGGTCTATGGGCTGATGTGATGGTTGTGGCACCTGCAACAGCCAATACGATTGCCAAAATGGCCAATGGTCTATGCGATAACTTACTTTTGGCCACTTATCTTTCTGCCCGATGTCCCGTGCTAGTTGCTCCAGCGATGGATTTGGACATGCATCAGCATCCATCTGTGATGAAAAACCTGAAAACACTTCTGTTGCATGGCGATGAGGTAATCGATGCCGAACATGGAGAGCTGGCCAGCGGTTTGGTCGGAACAGGTCGTATGGCAGAACCTGAGCACATGGTATCTCACCTCAACACCTTTTTTGCAAAGAAAACGGATTTAGTGGGTAAGCAAGTATTAGTCACCGCAGGCCCGACACACGAAGCCATAGACCCTGTAAGGTTCATAGGCAATCACTCTAGCGGTAAAATGGGCTATGCGATAGCGGAAGAAATGGCCAATAGAGGAGCCAAAGTAAACTTGGTCACTGGACCAACTGCACAAAGCACATTTCACCAAAATATCACACGCGTGGATGTGAAATCTGCTGAAGAAATGTACAAAGCTTGTGTTGAAGTATTTGATAAAAGTGATGTGGCAGTCTTGGCTGCTGCGGTAGCAGACTATAGACCATCAAGCTATTCAGATCAGAAAGTGAAAAAGAAGAATGACGAGATGCAAATTAATCTGGTAAAGACGACAGATATTGCTGCTTCTCTAGGAAAGCACAAGAAAGATCAACAAATTATCGTTGGGTTTGCCCTGGAAACTGAAAATGAAGTGCAAAATGCTTCTGTCAAGTTGAGTAAAAAGAATTTTGACTTCATAGTACTCAACTCTCTCAATGATAGTGGGGCTGGTTTTGGGCATGATACCAACAAAATCAGGATTATTGGCAGGGACAATAATAACAAAGAATATGAGTTAAAGTCAAAGAAGGAAGTCGCGATAGATATAGTTGATGAAGTTGTTACGCATATTAATAATTAGCCTTACGCTTGTAGGAATCTGTGCGCTTAGTTCTCAGGGACAAGAGCTCAATTGCAATGTAGTGGTCAATGCTGACCAAATTCAAACGAGTGAGCGCATAGTTTTCAAGGATATGGAAACATCGCTTTCGCAATTTATGAGTACAAGAAAGTGGACCAATGATCTTTTCACTCCCGAAGAAAAAATCACCTGTAACATGATTATCACCATTGATAAGATGCCGTCAATCGGGACATTCTCAGCCACCGTACAGATACAGGCAGCGCGTCCTATATACAATACCAATTATGAATCGATCATCTTCAATTTTGCAGATAGGGATTGGCAATTTGAGTATGTAGAATCTCAGCCATTGGAGTTCAATGAAAATGTCTTTCAGAACAACTTGGTTGCTATGATGGCTTATTACGCATACGTCATTATCGGCATGGATTATGATAGCTTTGGAGAAAATGCTGGCACACCATATTTTCAAAAAGCACAAGATATAGTCAATAACGCCCAGCAGTCTAATAGAGCGGGGTGGGATTCTTTTGGAAGTACCAGAAATAGATATTGGTTAGTTGAAAACCTTAATAATCAACAAATGTCGCCTTTGAGAAAAGGAATGTACGAATACCATAGACTTGCCTTGGACACTTATGATACGGATCAAGAAAAGAGTCGAGCGACCATTTTGGAGACATTAAAAGAAATGAAAAAGGTCAAGGACAACTATCCCAATGCCATTTTGATAATTTCTTTTATGGATGCAAAGACAGATGAATTGATCAATATTTTCTCAGAAGGCAACCTCCAAGTCCGCAGAGAAGCCTATGATGTCCTGACAAAGTTGGACCCTACCCAGTCCGACAAGCTCAAAACAATTATTGAATAAGACATATCTTGCATTTTTCCCTATACAAATTCAGTCGGACTTTGTATTTTTACCTATATGACGAAGCGACTAATCCGATATGCCAATATTAAGCAAGCAATGGAGCAGGAAGCGATCATCAAACAAGCTCCGAGTTGTTCTATCATTTTGAAGTCTGGAAAAGTTTATACAGGTCAAATTTTAGATTTGAGAACTGAAAGCATTGTTTTTAAAAACATGAGATTGAAAAAACAGCAAGTGCTAACCAACGAGTTACGTGAATTGATTATTGATGTTAAACCTTAATAGATCATGCTAACCCAGCTGAAAATTGAAAATTATGCACTGATTAAGGAGTTGGATATTTCACCTTCGGCAGAGCTTAACATAATAACTGGTGAAACTGGAGCAGGTAAATCTATTATGCTCGGAGCTGTTAGCTTATTGCTTGGAAAGAGAGCTGATACGAAAGTGCTTTCTGATCAGGGAAAGAAATGCATCATTGAAGGAGTATTTAATATTGGCTCTTACGCATTGACTACGCTGTTTTCCGAGGAAGACCTGGACTACGAAGAGCAGACAATCATCCGTAGAGAAATCACGCCATCAGGGAAGTCACGAGCATTTATCAATGACACACCCGTTACACTAGAAGTAATGAAGCGATTAGGTGTATATCTAATGGATGTACACTCTCAGCATGATACGCTCGCGCTGAAAGACAATTCATTTCAATTGCTGCTGATCGATCATTTTGCAGGGACTACTGAACTATTGTCTGAGTATCAAGAGAAGTACGGCACTTATAAAGAACAACAAAAGCGTATCCATAATTTGGAGCAGGAGATTGTTGCTCTTCAAAATGAGCATGATTACGACCAGTTCCTATTGAATGAACTCTCTGAGGCTAAAATAGTAGAAGGCGAGCAAGAAGAGCTAGAGCAAGAACTGTCCGTGCTAGACAATGCAGAAGAAATAAAGAGCGGCCTTCATCAAGCGATATTGATGCTGTCAAACGGTGAACAGACTACAGAGAGTTTGCTGTTGGAAGCAAAAAGTGCGTTGCAAAGATTAAGTACACTTTCCCCAAAGTTTTTGGAATTGTACCAGCGAACAGAAAGTGTTTACATAGAGCTAAAGGACATCGCCAATGAATTGGAAATAGCGAGTGATGGTGTAGCTTATGATCCGGAAAGGATAGATTTTGTGAAAGAACGACTGGGTCTGTTGTATCAGCTACAGCAAAAGCACAAGGTTGGCACTATTTCGTCACTACTCAATATTCAGAAAAAATTGGATGAAAAGGTTGTTCAAACAGTCACTTTTGAAGATGAACTATCTTCTCTCAAAGCTTCTATCGGGCTTTCGGAGAACGAACTAGGAGCAATTGGAGCACAGCTAAGCGAAAAAAGATCAGTGACTTTCGGACAACTACAAAATGAACTGGAAGACCTACTTCACGATGTAGGAATGCCTGATGCGACTATCGATATTCAAAGTGAACCAACCGAACCCAAACCGTCAGGGATGGATAAAATAGCACTCTTGTTTAGCGCAAATAAGGGCGTATTGCCTGCATCAATTAATGATGTGGCATCAGGTGGAGAGCTGTCAAGACTCATGTTCTGTGTGAAATATATTTTGGCGCATAAGACGGCATTGCCGACCATTATTTTTGATGAAATAGATACAGGTGTATCAGGAGAAGTAGCTATGAAGATGGGACGTATGATGTCAGCCATGGCTAAAAATCATCAGGTGGTAACTATTACACACTTGCCGCAAATAGCCGCTATGGCAAAATCACATTATTTCGTATATAAGGCAGAGGAAGCAGGAAGGGCAGTGAGCAAGGTGAGATTGCTTAGCGAGAAGGAGCGGGTGGATGAGATAGCCATGATGATAGGAGGGGATAAGCCTTCTGATGCTGCATACTACAGTGCAAAAGAACTGATTCAAATCTAACTAATTCTCTAATATTATGAAAAATCTACTTATTCTCAGTTTCGGATTAATTGTGATTACTAACCAATTGCTAGCGCAATGTAATCCATACTTTCATTTAAAACAGGGAGCATCATGGGAGATGACTTCATACAATGCCAAAGATAAAATACAAGGAAAATCCAAGCATGAAGTGATTGCCTTCAATGAGACATCAAATGGGTTTGAGTCAACAGTGAAAATGACAGCTTATGACAAAAATGATAAAGAGTCGTTGGTGTCAGAATTAGGAATTTCCTGTTCTGATCAAGTGATGGAATNTGATATGAGACAATTTATGGCTGCAGGATCAATGAAATCCTTTGAATCAATGAATATGGAGATTAAGGGAGATAATCTAGAATATCCATCTTCACTTTCAGTAGGTGATGAACTGAAGCCTGGGAAAATGACATTAGAAATGACCGGAGCCAGCGCAATGCCGATGACCATGAACTTCACGGTAGAAATATTAAATAGAAAAGTAGAAGCTCGTGAAAAAATAACAACTCCCGCAGGGACATTTGATTGCTACAAGATAACATCAGTTGTGAAAACAAAAACGGTGATGAAAGTAGAAGTCAAATCTGTAGAATGGGTAGCTGAAGGTAAAGGAGTTGTGAAAACGATGTCTTACAGCAAGAATGGTAAGATGATAGGGTATTCACTACTCACAAAGCTAGATTGACCGATGTAAGTTTTTATCAAATAAATGATTTGCTTTGATCTAAATAATATCTACCTTGTAGCTGTTGTTATTGTAGGATGAATAATCCTATTTATTTTGAGTTTTTGACCTTGAAGCACTTCTGGAGAGGAGTGCTTCTTTTTTATGTCAAATTTTGAGAAATGGTGATATAAAAAAACCACTTCAACTATCTAGCTAGGCTAGCGGTCAAAGAGGTTTTTGAATCAATCAGAACTTGTATAAAGGTATGTGATTGACTTCAGAAACTCAATCCCCCATATTGGTGGAAATATCGGATCAAGCAATATTTCTGGGGATTGATCTTTTTAATGATTGTCCGTAATGTGTAACAAGTACGACCGTTTAGATTCCAGGGAAATCGCTTTTACTTTTCAAAGACTATATTAGTCGTGCCACCACTTACTTTTAGATGTGATTGTCACTGCAACTACCCAACCTTATGCAAACATAGTGGTGGCACGACTCGGTTCGTGAAGGATTCCTTAGTTTTAATTCGCAATTTTTACTTGTTAGTGAATTTTATTGAGCTATT
>JGI24005J15628_10000537_pt1 | contig 21885 bp, 10 predicted proteins | sample LinPmetageLP40_FD_15628 | JGI IMG/M metagenome (IMG submission 15628)
GTTACTGCAACTAGCAACAGGTTGTTTAGTGTAGGTTCCGCAACTAATGACAGAAGCAACTACTGCAATAAGGACAATTTTCCATAATTTCATATTATTTTTTTAAAGATTTAAGAATTCTATCTACAATACTAGCTTGTTTTTTATGCATTTTTGATGCACCTTTTAGTTCTTTACTAATTTTTTTTAGTTTAACTTTCATTTCTTTTTAATTTTAACACAGTTGTTAACCATTTTGGTTTTTCCACCTTTAGTTTTTTTTCCACTCGGTGATTTTTTCTTACCCTTTGCTACATATCCTTTCCAGCAAGTAGGTTTTTTTCTCATTTTTTTTAGTAAAGGTGATTCCATGTTTTAAAACTTTATTTTGTTAAACTTTATTTTGTTAAATTTTATATTTTTAAAATTTGTTGATGATTTAAATATACTTTTTATTGTTTCTTTTTTGTCTTTATTTTTTTCCCACTCTAACTCCCATTTTTGCCATCCTAAAACATTAGCTACTCTCATCCACTCTTCATTTTCAGCATCAGACGCATCTCTTAAATTTTGTAATTTTCTTATACCTCTATCAAGAGGTACGTTTGTGCTTGCGCTAATTACTTGACCCATAGCTAACCAAGCTGGATTATCAAATGACCAGCCCTTTTCTCTCATTTCTTCTTGATTCCAATCCCAGGTTCTACCAGCAGATCTTAATTTACCTATTTTAGAAGATATAGGAGGAGAAATATCTAATAATTCTATAGCAGCGTCTTGAGCTTCAACTCCATCAGACAACTTCATTATAGTATTTTTAAGTGTAGATATAGCAGCTCCATGAAAACCTATACCTCTTAACAATGAGTCAGCCATACCATTAACTATATTTACATATTTTTCTTGTTTCTTTTCTTCATCAGTATCATCTCCAAACGCCATAGCAAACAAAGCTTGTTGTAAAGCATTAAATATTACATTTTGTATTGCTCCATAATATATAATCTTAGATATATTAGTCTTATCGTCTCCTCGGCGATTCTTAAGATCACTAGCAGCTTTTTGCATTAATCTTGCATACTGCGCTGGGGTGTTAGCAAAAGCCAATATAATACGACCTAATGGACCAGCTTGTTGTTTACTAATTCTATCAGGTCTACTTGATTGTTGTGATTCTTCTGCTATTTCTCTAAAATCTAAAAAAGCTTGAGCTTCAGCTTCTTTTTGAGACATGCCTTCTTTTAATAAAGAATTAACTCTATTTCTATAAAATGTAGCACCACCCGATGCAATAGCAAAGCTATCTGCTATTTGTGTAGGTAAAAAACCTAATTTTAATAATTTATTTACAAAAGCTTTAGCTTTGTTTTTAGATTCAGCAGCAATTTCTGCAATATCTGCTTCATTAACATTTATTTTTAAACCATTACGTCTTTCTATTAAATAATCAGAATTCATTAATGACATAACATCTTTCCAGTATTGACTTTGATTAGCAAAAGCTTTAGCTGCTTTAAAAATGTTGTTGTCTGTAAAGTTTACAAAGTTCACTGCTGATATAGTTTGCAACACAGCTGATCTTATATTAAAAAACATAATAGCACCTACTGAAGCATTAAGCCAGTCTACAAACCTACCGGTGAGACTATCACCTAAAGCTCCTCTGTTACTACCGGTTCTCATACGACCAAGTATATTTTCTAAAGCATTTCTATAACCACTACCAAAAGCAGCTTCAAGTTTATTTAAATTTTCTTCACTAAATACCTCATTAACATTTTTTTGCCACTCTTTTAAATATTGAGGTCTAGAAACGTTGTTTATACCCGCTAATAAATCAGTTTTAATTGTACCCGCTAACCACGAATCACTAGGTTTAGGATAACCATTTTCTTTATTTATAGCTATAAGTTCATTTGCAAATGAAGTTAAATTAGGATCAGCTTCAATAAAATTAACTAATATAGTTTGATCAGCTTTAGATAACCCAGGTATAGTCATACCTTGTTGAACCCATGTATAAACTCTAACAGCTCCACCAACAGTATAAGGTTCGCCTGTTATTTTTTTATTTAAATCTTTGGGACTAATGTTTAATATTTTCTTTAAATTTTTAAAATCATTAGCTAAAGCAACTCTAGCGTTTGATATATCTATGTTAGCTCTAGCGAATGGATCTAAAAAGTTTTCTTTAATCCAGGCAATAGCTTTGTCTCCTTGTTTACCTTTGCCAACAAAATATCTAGTTAAACCTACAAAATCTTGAGCAGAAGGTGGTATACCAAGTAAATCAAATCTCCCTTTATCTGCACCTACAGCTCTAGCTTTGGTTCTACCATATTGTTTTTCTTTGCCAATACCAGTAGCTTTTTCTATAATTTCATTAAACTCTTGATTTAAAATCTTACTGTTTTTACTATTAACTCTAGCTTCTTGAGCTTTAACGTCAAGAGTTTCCATTTTGTTTAACACATCTTCGTTGGTTGCATTTTTAGGAAAAGTAATTTTAGAATTTTTAAATTTACTTTCATTATAAACTTTTGCTTTTTCAACAGCTTTGTAAGCTATAGGTTGATTTTTAGAAATAGGTATTGTTTTACCTGTTCTAATATTTTTCATTGAAAAAGGAAATTTACCAAAAGTATTAAGATTATAATATCTTTTATTAGTGTTATCACCTATTTTATAACCAGGAACCATTGTATCTTTATTAAACTTTGCAATAACATCATCCATTGTTTTTGGAATCATAGCAACACTATAGTCTTTCATCAACTGTTCCATGTTTTCTTTTGTAGTTGTGCCATTGTTGATATAATCAGCAGCAAAAATAACAATAACTCTAGCTGGAATATTATGTTCCCATGTCCAATCTTTACTTTTTAAACTAGGAAACTTACCAGATATAATACTTTCTAAGCCAGCTGCTGTTCTCATTATGGTATTCATATCAGAATTCATACCCATTAACATCATACCTGCATCGTTTAGTGTTATTNAAGAGTTTTTATCATTAACTTGGTCTTTATACCAGTCTAAAACCTCTATAAAAGCATCTCCGTCTTCCTTTGATTGTTTTGCTCTTTCATCTAAATTTAATTTACCTTTTAATATATCTTTTTTACCTGCTTCACTTTGAGTTACTTTAGTTTCTTTTAAAGCTTTACCTTTATAAAATATACTAGTACCTCTTCCTGATTTTTTTATTGTAAGATCTTGTTTGTTTTTAACCATTGCTTCAAGAACTACTTTCATAAATTTTTCTTGAGTATCGTAAATACCATATCTTAAACTGTTTGAATATTTAGTAACAAATGGAGTTTTAAATCTTTCAAGACCTTTACCAGGTTTATATTGTGGATTTATAGTAAGTTGACCTTTATTATTAAAAATAAATTCAGCTCGACCGGTTTTACCCATGCTTGTTAACGCTTGACCTATTTTGTTAACCATAAATGATAACGCTTTTTGTTCATTACCATTAAATTTTCTTAATATATGTTGGCCTAAAGCAACAATAGAATTACTATAGCTTTGAAGTTGGTTGTAATCGTTAAAATCTAAAGCTTTTGCTGCTAATCCAAAAACAGTTCTTAAATCTTGCTTTGCTGTTATACCTTCTATTTCTGTGCTAACATACGTGTCAACAGATGTTTTTAACTTAACACCAGCTTTTTTAAAATCTTGTTTAATAACTTCATACCTTTTAACTAAAGCTTTTATATCGTCTGATAAATTATCCCATTGTTTAGGTGTAAAATCTCCATTTTCTTTATCTCCATAAATAGAATTCATAGATAGTTCTACAGCTAAATCATTAGCTCCGTAGAAGCTTACGCTATCAATAAACTCTGAATAGTTAGCAAACCATATAGCTTTTTTATCTAATGGTAAATCTCTTATTGTTTTAGAATTTTTAAAATTATCAAAAGATCTGTCTTCAAAAGCTTTTCTATCTAATTCAACCGCTGTAACCAATAGTTTTTCATTTTCTAACGCTATAGCTACTTGTGTTTTAGGATCACCGGTTATATTTTTAACATTTCTAGGTTCAGAAAGATAATTATAAACACTAGGCGATGCTAATCCTTTACCTATTATTTTAAATAAAGTGTTTTGTCTTGTAACAGAATTTCTGCCATTAGTTAAAAAGAAAGAACCTATAGCGCCTTTTCCTGCTGCTTCTATTTTAAATATATCTCTACCTGGATAAGTTACTTTACCAGTAAATTTATTTACATTTTTAATATTTTCTCTACCTATTTTAGTAACTTTAAAAAGTTTTGGCGTACTACGAGTATATACTTTTTTAATATCTTCTAAAGGTATAGCTCTGGAGAATAAATCAGATTGTGTATCAAAAAACTGCGTGTAAGCTTGTGGCATTATATATTCTATTCTGCCTGATACAGGATCTTTTTGTGTAGAAATTTTACCTAACTTGTCATAAAGTAGATTAGTTATTTCTTTTGCGGCTACTTCATCTAAAGCTTCAATAATGTTTTCAGCTTGAATATCAGGATTACTAGTTGTATTTAAAATAGGTTTAACTATATTTAACACCTCTTTCATGAACTCTGGTGTTACGGCTGTAAACTCTTCAAAAGCAGCGGGTACTCTAGCTTTACCAACTCCTTTAATTTTAGGTGATGTAACAGTTGAAGAATCCGCCATTTGCTTAACATCTGGATTATCTAGTTTAGTAAAAATATTTGATTCAGGTGTAAAACCTGCTTCTCTAAATATTTCATCTCTACGTTTTGCCAGTGTAGCTGGAAGATAAGTAATAACTTCACTTCCACCTTTTTTTCCAGAAGGAATATAACTTTCAAATATACCTTTTGGTCTTCTTTTTGTTTTACCTTCTTTGTCTTGCCAAACTGATTCACCTAATATTTGATTTACCATAGCCCTATCAATCGCTGCTGTAGACAAATCTCCAGAAACATCAATTCCTAGTTTAGGATATATTATACCTTTATTTTCTTGTATCAATGCGTCAGCAGCTATAAATTTATCTGCAAAATCTACACTTTCATTAACAACTGTTTTATAGTTTTTGTCATTAATAATTTTTGAATTTTTACTTTGAGGTTTTATTTTACCTTTTGTTTTAATAGGTTTTTTGTTTTTTCCTAAATTTTCATCTATTTCTATACCTTTTTTCGATGCTGTTTTAAAAACTTTAGAAGCTCTTCCTCTTTGTGTTTCATAATTATAATCTTTCATGAAATTAACAACATCTTTACCGTCTTTAAATTTTAATTTTCTAAGACCTAAATCATTAAATATTCTTCTAAATATATTACCAACTTTTTCGCTAGCCGTTTCATCAAGCTGTACGGTTCCTTCTTTCATTAAACCTGTGAATAAAATCATGAACTCTTCAGCTTGCATGTCTTCAGGAGCTTTATCATATTGATCCATTAAAGCTTTAAGTTTAGTATTTTTTAAACTTTTTGGATTAATTTTTTCAATATATTGTTTTAATCCTTCTTTAATTTTTATAGCAGCATCAGAATTAGTTTCTAAAGTTTTTATTAAAAACCTGTGTAGTATCTCATGCCCTGCTACATCAACGTTTCCATTAAGTTTTGCAGCTGTTTGCTTGTCTAAAAATATAGTTTTACCGTCTTCTGAAATTGCACCATCAGCTTCATCAAGACTCATTTGATTATTTTCGTTAGCTGGATCAGCGTTCCATGCTTCTACCGCAGCTAAAGCTTCTTCTTGTGTTTCAAAAGCTTGAATATCTTTTCCTAAACCTATAGATTTAGCAAACTTTAAAGATTGTTTAGTAAATTGTTCTGTATCTGCTATTTTTTTCATTTTAGCATTAATCAGTTCGGTTTGCTCTTTAAAATCTGGATATAAAGCGTCAATTTCTTGATTAGTAAGAGTTTCTTTTAATTTATTTAATCTTCTATTTAATTGTTCTTTTTGTATTAAAAGATCAAACATTGCTTCTTTATTTCCTGATGCATATTCTTTAGGTAGTTTTATACCCGCATTTCTAACATCAGATAAAGCTTGAGAATCTTCAATATATTGTTCTCTTGTATACGGTAAATTACCTTCGCTATCCTCTTGTTGATCTTTAAATTTATTATCTAATTGCAGTTGAGTTTTATCAAAAAAATCTTCTGCTGCTTGATAATTTGCTCTTGCTGTTTCACCTAAAAAACCATTTAAAGCTAAAGCTTTACCGAATTCAAAAGTTTCTATTTTAGCCTGACTAGTAGCTACGCCAGCAGAACTTAATCCTATACCTACATTAAAACCTGCTTTAGATGCAGCAGATATTTCTGTTAAATTAATTCTTGAAAATGGATTTCTGTCGGGGGTGTTTATACCTTGTACAAGTTGTTTTATACCTTCTTGAATACCTTCTGTAGTTCCTTCAACAACTGCGTTTTCACCAACTAATAAACCAGTTGTAACAGCTCTTTTCATAACGTCTTTAAAACCTTTCATTCTTACAATAGACTTAGCTAAACCTGTTCCGCCTCCAAAAGCTTTTAAGTTTGTTTTTGTACCGTAATACTCTGCAACAGTTTGTAAAGTAGCTCCTAACCCAGCAATAATCACATCTTCGAATCTTCCTGTTGTAATTGCTGTAGCTATTTCTTTATCAGTAGGTTCTCTATTTAATTCATCTCTTAAGTTTGCAACTACACCACCATAATAATTTTCTCCAAACTCTTGCGTATACATAGCTGAACCTGCTGCAAATTTAATTATATTGCTATTAAGTTTTTGACCCGTAGCCATTAAGCCAATGTTAACAGATTGTTCAGCTATTAACCCGAACATGTCTGTTGCTGAACTAGCAAACAGTGCATCTTCTTTAATTTCTGGTTCAAACAAGACACCTACAGCTTCTTTTAAATTTTCTATTTCATTTACATCTTTAGCAAGATCAACAGCTTCATCGGTTATTATTTTGTTTAATTTTTCTGTTCTAGATACAATGTAAGCAAGTCTTTCATCTCTTTCCGATGTGCTAGAAACATAGTCTGGATTATCTCTATTCATCCAAGGAGCTTTCTCTCCTTTGGTCCAAACTTCATATTCTTCTTTTAACTGTTTATATTCTTTTTGGTTTTTTTGATTTTTACCAGTTTTTAAAGCAATTAAAAGTTCTTTTCCTGCAATTTGTAAATTTTTAACAGATTTATACCCACTTTCAGCAACATCTGTTAAATCAACTAAATCATCTTCTTCATCAAAACTTTCAAGAGTTTTTATAAAATTACTATTAAGAAAATCATCTTTACTTCTAATTAATTCTTTATTTTTATTTAATATATCATTGCCTATAGCTATATCAAGACCTGCAGCAACTTGCTTATAAACTTTACTTTGCTGTAATTGTTCTCCTATTATTTTGTTTGCTTTTTCTGCATATTCTTGTCTAGCTTTTATATAATTTTCTTCTGTAGGTTTTGATTTTAAGTTATATTTTTTAGTAACTTCAGTTGATAAATTAGACAAAAAATCTACATTTGCTAAATTAATATTTTCAACTTCTTGTTTAATTAAAGGGTTTTTAAATAATAACTTACCACCCACATTGTCCATGTAATCTGCTATTTGTTTTTTATTGTCAAAATTAGTTACATCAAAATTTTTGGTAGCTTGATTTACGGCGTTTTGCATTTCTGGACTTGCCTTAAGAATAGGAACCATATTTTTTTCTGCTTCTTTAAAATCAGGCATATCTTCTTCTAATCCAAAAGCTTCTCTTATACCACTATAAGCTTTATCAACTCTTTTTCCAATAGCATTATACCAGTTATTTAACAAACCTTTATTTGCATCTTCGTATTTTAAACTAAATTGAGTAGGAATATTTTCTCTGTCTAAAACTTTTTTACGAACATTTAATGGTTTAGTTTTTAAAAATTCATATTCACCAGTAGCGTTCATTATATTGCTAGATCTTTGGTTGTATAGTTCTAATTGATTTTTAGAGCTTCTTGGGTCTCCTTTAATTGTTTCTCCTTCTAAATTAATAGACTCACTATTTTTGTCTATTATAACAGGTTCTGGTAATTTAAAATTTGAAGGTATAATTTTTTTAGGATCTGCATATTCTAATTCATTTCCGTCTATATAAAATTCACCATCAAGCTCTTGTGAATCCAATAAACCATCTCCCGAAGATAAATCCATATCTTCTGGTGCTACATTTTTTGGCCCCACAACTGCACTTTTTTTCGCAGGACCGGTTTGAAAATCTAAACCAACACCAGCTTTTTGCTCTGCTTCCGTAGACTTTTCAATTGTTTCGTCTTCTTTTTTAATAGATTTATTAAACTCTTGAATAACTTTTGCTATATTTTCTTCAGATTCTCCAGCATCAATCATTCTTTGAACAATCGCTTCTAATTCTTCCATTATTATTGGTTTTTACTATATTTATTTATTAAGCTTATAGCACTTTCTTTGTTTCCACTTTCTAATTCTGCTATTTTTTGTTTAATTTCTTTTTTCTCTTCAGCACTTAAATTATCACCATATGTTAAAAGAACTTTTAAATTAGATGCTGGATCAAAAGGATCATAATCTGCAACCGGAGTAGCACTGTCGTTTTTAATAATAAATAAAGTATAAGGATCTGACTCTTTTAATTCGTTTAATTTTTTAAGAGCAGCTTTTGTATCTTTATTGTTTTTACCTTTACTTTCAAGCTCTTCATTATAAGTTTCTTGTTGACTTTCAATAGCACCTTCTCTACCCAATGCTCCTGTTTTTAAACCTAAAGTTTTGTTTAAAGTTTTAACATTTGTTGCTATTGCTTCAAGAGATTCTTTACCAGCAAATTCTAAAGCTTCTTTACTATTGTCTTCACCCATACCTTGTGGTCTTGGAGGGACAAGATCAACTAAAGTATTTATTCTGTTTTTGTTAAAACTACTTGTTTCATCAACAATTTCATTAGCTACAAAGGCTTTAGAAGGTAAAGATTCATTTGGAACTTCTGTAAATAAATAATGTTTTTTATATGCAATTCTAAAAATATCTTTTTCTTCTTCACTCATGGGTCTATCCAAAGTAAAATCATAACCATCGTCATCAGCTAAAGCAGCTTTTATTTCTTCTGAAACCTCTTCTCCATTTTGTTTAACTAATTTTCCTTTTTCTATTTTATATTTATTTTCAAAACCTTTAACAAAATCTTCTTGTGAAAAATTAATCACTTCTCCTTTAGGACTTCTAAATTTAGATATTTGAGAGTTGTTAAAAGCAACGGCTTGAGTTTGATCTTTATTTAAAGCTAACATAAAATCAATATCAGAATCTACGTTTCTATTAAAATTAGGATCATCAATTATACCTTTATTACCAAACTTATTTATTTTATAAGTTATAGCATATGTGTCTTTATCTTTTGTAGATGAAGTTTTTTCTTGATTTACAATAGTTTGTTTATCAATAAATTGATCCGCTATTTCTCCATTCCATTTTCCAGAAGGATCTTTAACAAAAACACTATTTGTTATTTCAATCATTTCTTTATTTGGATCAGTTTGATTAGGTATGGTAATAACTAATTCATCAAGATCAGCACCTATTCTTTGTAACTTAGCAGCGTCAAATGTAGCAATAAGTTTTCCTTCATCATCAAAAGTATCCCAAACTAAATCACCAATACTTTCATTTGTTGCATTTTCGTATCTTGGTTGTCTTTTTCCAGGAAGTTTTTGAGAAAATATACTTAATCCTTTAAAAATGCTAGGATCCATACCACTAAACAAACCTCCTTGCTTGTCTATGTTAAGTATTTTATCGTCCATACCATCTACATAACTTGCAACATTAGTTACAGAATCACCTATGCCTTTTACGCTAGAATATATTTCATCCATTTTTCTACGATCTTGACTAGGATTAGAACTTGTACCTAGATCAACTGCCGTTTTTAATTTTTCAAATTCTAAAATCATAGGGTCATAAATTTCCCTAAAATTAGTTTTTTCATATTTATTATCAGCAATACCTAAAGTTCTTCTTAAATCTGTAACAGATCGATTAATACCATCTATTGTTCTTTTGTTTTCTAATTCTTTTTTTTCGTTTTCTTTTCTAATTTCCTTTTGTCTATTAGCATACCCTTTCATAGCATTGTCAAAGCTCTTTGCTACAGCGCTTTGCATCATTGCTAAGTTTTTACCTGATTGAGTATCAACGTTTATTCTTGGATTTTCGTATGCTCCCATATTTATGTTTTTATTTATTCTCCAAATGGACTAGTTATACCTAAATTTATATTGTCCCATTTTCTTCTAGGTATTACATTATTTTGTCTTAAATACTTATTACTCACTGCTCCAGTTCCAGCTTTAGATGCTCCTGTTCCAAATTCACCACCGCCAGCTATAAAACTACCAGCAATAGATGTTAAACCTCCAATAGCACCTGTTATAGCACCCATTTTATCACTTGAAGCTTGCATGGCTTGCGCTTCTGCACCACCTAATTGAGCAGCGACCCTATTCAACTGTTGCATTTCTCTACCTTCTTGAGCGTTAAACATAAATTGTTTTCCTGCAGCATCAGCACCTTGAAGCCTTTGACCTTCTGATAAAGCAATACTTTGTTGCCTTTGTTTTTCTTGTAGTTTCATTGCATCAAGTTGTTGTTCACCTTGAGCTTTTAATTTTTCATTAGCAACTTCTTGTTTTTCTATATCAGCTGTTATACCTTTTTTACTTTGCAACGCGGCTTGAGCTAAAGCAGTTGCACCACCAGCACTAGATCCAGTAGCTCTAATAGTATCTAATGTATTGGCCAATGCCATGTCTGATTGTTCAAATTGTATTTCCGCGGCTTTAGTAGCAACTGATAGATTTGCAAAAGGATTAGAAAGTTCACCGCTAAGATCTGAAGCTAAAGAAGTTAAATCTCTTACATTTGAATAAGGATTTATAATACTTTGTCTATTGTTTTCTAAACTAGTTAGCTTTGCGCTTAAAGCGCGTTGCCTTTGCCTAGCCTCTCTTTCTCTTCTTTTAGCAGAGCCAAAGCCTAATATACCAGAAGCAATCTGAAATCCTCCCGCTATTATTCCTAAGGTTACCGACATAATTTATTGTTTTAATTATTTATATTTAATATGATGATTGTACTATATTTGATGATACAGCAAATAATTCTTTTTTACCATAACCTCCAGAAGCATTTAATTTACTATTGTCTAACTTAAATGTTGTTTCAGCAAAGAAACCTTTTACTCCAGATATATTTTGACCAAATATAATTTCTGCATTTTGGGCACTTGTATTATTTATTAAGTTTGCAAAATATTTGTTTTCTTTTCTTTTAAAATTATTTATAAAAATATTTGATTCTAATGACTCTAAGGTAGTGGGTTGAGAATATTTAGCTATTGGCAATGCTATTGCTGAAACACCTGTATTTATTTGACTAGGTGTTATAGCGGAATAAACTGTTGAAGCTTTAAAAGATGTCATTTCCCACTCTGTACCTCCTTCATATTCAATTGTTTTAAAGTTTTTTACCACAGAAGGATTAGAGTTTAAAACTAAAGTAACGCTAGAGTCATAAACAGTACTATAAAAATTAGCATATTGATTACCTGAATTTGCTACTTTATGATGTTGCCAAAAGTATGATCCAGTTGTTTCAAAAGAATAAAAATTAGCACCTGAGCTTATCATTGCGCCTGGTTTAAAACTTAAAAAACTAGTCCACCCTAAAACACTTTCATCAAACGACGCTGTTTTATAACCTTCATCTATGGTTGATCCTTGAATAGATAGCACATAATTTTTAGAATGCATGTCCCACGCACCTACAATTTTGGTTACACTAGAGTTAGATAAATTATCTCTAAAAAAATCATGCATACCGTAAGAAGATATTTCTGTTATACCATCTCTAGATAATCTACATATACAATTTCTTTTTCTATCAGCAAAATATTTTCTATAACCATATACTGCAAAACTTAATGGGTCTTTAGATATACCATATTGTCCAGCGTAAGGTACTACTTGACCAATTACAACATTACTAGCCGTACTTAATGGAACTCCTTCTGCAGAATATATAGCGTCTTTATCTATTAATGCTCTACTAACTTTTTCTTCTTGAAAAATAATCATGTTAGTATCTTCAGCATATAATTTTTGTATCGAAGCATTTACAGGATCTAATGTTTTTATTATGTCTTCACCTATAGAAAATTGATTACTATTGTTTACACCTGTTCTAGAATTATAGATTCCAGAATATATCATTGAACTTAATCTATGTTGTTGCTGTGGATTATCTTCTACTAAAAAAGCTCTAACACCTAAATCAACTGAAGTATTATTATAACCACCTCTTATTCTTGCTTCTTCAATATACCAATCATCTGCAGTAGAACCTGCGTAACCAGATGGAATAAAAGTAAAATCTTCAATATCAGAAAAAGTTAATAAATCTTCGTCTGTAACAGTTTGATTAGAATCAATTGTAACACTTATTGTTCCGTTTACCGCTGGGGTATAATCAGTTGTTGTAACTGTTGTGCTAAAGGCGGTTGTGTTATTAACAACTTTTTGCCCTATACCTACTTTTTTATTAGGATCTATAGTTAATACAGCTGCTGAACTTGTTGCTGCCGCAGAAGCCATAAATGTTAACACTGTACCAGCAGGCAATGCATCAACTAAGACTGGTGTTATTCTAAATGTTATTATAGATGCTACAGAAGGTGATCCACTTACTACAGCCCCATTTATATGCCCAATTTTAACACCATTTTTTATAACAGCATCACCATTACCTACACCAGGTCCAGATCCATAAGCTGTTCCAGTTTGAATATTTTTATTAGGAAGCTTCAATGAAAATTGATCTTGACCAGAGGCCACACTATCCGCCACAATACCTGTTGTAGTAGTACCATGAATAGGTTGCATACTTTTTATTCTCTTTAACCAAAAGGTGTTATAAAATTTTAATTCAAGTGTTGCCGCCATAATTTATTATCACTTATTTTTTTATATTGTTACTAGCTACTTGCACCACCAGTTTTGATTAATAAAGGTTGTGTAACACCAGCGGGTGGTGGAAACCCGGAATTATTTCTATAGTTTGCTGTGTAGGGAGCATTAACAGAAGTATCAACAACATAACGATTTTCATTAGGAAGTTTTGTAAAAACAGATGCAAAATTATAATCTTTATAATATGTTACTGGAGAGTATTGCAATGGGCTTAATTGTGTGGGAACACTGTCTACATTCCAAGGGTAAACTGGACTACTTCCATTATAAGCGCTACCACCAGGACTTGTCACTGACCAATCACTTGGGGTTGTTAAAGCTAAATCAGAATAAAATTCTTGAACATAATTAGCATAAGCTGTTGGAGCAAAAAGTAACACACCTCCTGTACCCGCATCTCCACCACCTGGATTATTTAATAAAGTAGCATTTGGTTGACCAACAGAGTGTTGATAACTTTTAGGTGTAGCTACATTTAATGTTCCGTAATTAACAGAAGGATTAGTTCCACTTTTAGGTATAAGAACACAAGAATCGTTATATAAATCTTGACTATTTACTGTAACAATAGGTAGTTCTGCTGATACAGGTATGTAATCAGGTTGATTCATTTCTAGCCCAATCATAACTATTGCATATTCTGTGTCAACTGTGTTACCTCCAACTTCAGGAGTTTTAAAAGCAAATACATATTGATTATATAAATACGTATTAGCATTAGGGTTATTTACAAACATACTTAATTGATCAGGTGAAGCTGTAGTTCCTAAAAAAGTAAAACCATTAATATCGGTTGCTGGTACCCAAGCATTTGGAGTTCCAGACTGAACAGCAGCTCTACTATAAACATTAAAGCTTTCAACAGCTGAATCTAAAAAAGACCCAGACAAACTTGTTTGAGTTCTTCTTTGAGATAAAGTTATATTAAAAACTATAGTACCATTTTTTTGATCTGTTTGACTACCATTTATAGGTCCTAAATGCCAAGGAGCACCATTATTAGCTGATACAACTGTATTAGTTCCTGGAAAACCAGTACTAGTAAAGTCACTATTAGTTAATGTGGTGTCAGAAATATACCAACACGCATTGTATTTTACATTATAAGTTGTTGCTGACACTGTATTTGTCGCAAATGCTCCGGTTGTGGAAGGATCTATACACGGAGAAATACAACCAGGTGATAAACCTGCGTTACCCACTGTTACATTTAAAGTTCCAGTTACTTGTTTAAAGCCAGGTGTTAAACTTCCGCCACTTGTTAGTGTTGCATCTCTTAATCTTATTGTTAAAACATAAGAACCTGATGGTGTTGAACCAGTCATTGTTAAAGAACCAGCACCGGTTAAAGTAAAATGAGTGACTGCATTAGCGTTTGCATCTGCTTGTGCCGTTATATCAAAAAACAAAGATTCTGTATCATTAGTGGTATCAATACTTCCGTTTTTACCAGTTAAAACTCTCAATACACTTGTGGTTCCAACCGAAGTTGTTAAACCAAGTAAACTGGCAGTGTCTATAACAGGAGCTATATTTGTAAAATCTCCTTTAAAACTTTGTGGAGTTCCGTCGAAATCCATGCTAAACTGAAAATATTCATTATCAGAAAATCTTATACTTCCAGCGCCAGGATTATCATACGTGAATAATGCAGTTGTTCTTAAGTTCCAAGGTCCTGTATAATTAGAAGGACCTACACCGTTTTCAACAGTACTTGCCGGGACATAAGGTGGATTAATAGTGCTTGGTTTTACAAGTTCTATAGCCACAGGGTCACCGTTAGCATTTGTTGCAGTAAAATTACTAAGAATAGCATTTATTTGACCTCCAGATGAGTCAGTTGGTTTCCAGTCTTGACTACAAAGTATTGTTTCGATAGACATAGCTTCAGTCTGACTGTATACAAAAGAGGAAAATCCAGTTGCTCCATCAAAACCACTTAATATATCTGCGTTTAAATCAGATATTAAACCTGTTGTTGTAGATTCCCAGTATATATCTAAAACAGATTCTACTGGTTCAGTTTCATAAATTGCTAAATGTGGAACCATTGTAGATGTTGAAACACCTATTTCTTTAGATGTAGATATTCTAGCCACCAAAGGGTTTGTATCTAATTGATATAAATTTTCAACACCTGTTGTTGTAAGAGTTGCTGGAGCCATGTTAGAGTCATCAGCGGTTTCTATATTTATAGCAGTGTCAGATAATGTTCCAGGAAAATATTGTACATTAGAGGTTGCAGTGTTTTCTACTCTACCAAACAGTTGAACAGAACTAGAAAATTGTTTTTGATCAGGACCTACTTCTTCTAAATCTCTAGGTATTTTGTTTATATTATCATTTAATAAAACTATATTAGCAGTTTCATTTATTTCATCTACAGGAAATGGCGTAGGGATAGGAGTTACTCCTGAGGTCTTTTGATCAGGATAACCATTTAATATTCCAGGTAAAAATGCGTTGTAATAATCTTGTTCTTGTTGTTTTACAACAATTTTATAAGAATACCAACCAGCTTGATTTAATTGATAAGCAAATTTAGCATCAGTAGTAGCAGCAGGGACATTAGGAGAATATATGTTTACATTAATATCACCGTCACATGTTACCGAATAAAAACCTTCACCAAAAGTCAATACCATACCAATAGTTGTAGTAACTGTATTTGTTACAACAATTACTGATTTTCCAGCTACATTTACATTGCTAACAACAACACTTGTAACTCCACCGCCAAAACCACTTACAATCATATTGGGAACTATACTTGTATTAAGTGTTGTTAAAAAAATACTTGTTCCACTACCACCAATTTCACTTGTACCAGTTGTTGAACCGGTTGTTACATTTGTTACTTTAACATAATCAGTAAATTCTCCTCTAAGATAATCTCCAACAGACGGTACACCCGTGGTTGATCCAGTTAAATTAAACGTATAAACTTTTTGTGATACAGAAGCAAATGTTTTAACATCAAAGCCAGAGTTATTACCTTTAACCTGTGCATACAAACCTGGATCTGAACCTATTTGAACAGGTGAAGTATTAGGTAAAGAAACAGGTCCACTTAAATAGCTTCCAGACGTTGTGCCTGTAGAAATTGGTTCGTCAAAAAAAACTTGTAAAGCATCACCAAACCAGTCTTTTATTGGAGAAGTTGTTGATTCACTAGAGTTGTTATAAGCAGAAAAAATTGTAGATCCACCAAACTTAATGTTATCAATAGTTCTAGAAGAGTTTATAACATTTGAAAGTATAACACTTGATTGTCTACCAAATTTATCAGCTAAAACAATACCAACTTGATAATTTCTATTTTGTTTTAAAGAACTATTAGGATATTCTATCCAATTATTAACATTAGGTGTTGTTCTTTTTTGACTTACTCCAACCTCATATTTTATACCATTAGTTGGTGGACTAAATTTGTTATAAAAATTCCCATAAATTATTCTATTACCCGAGCTTTCTTGAGCTAAAGCTCTTACAGGAATTTGATCATAAACTCTAATTGTTTGAGCCTCTGTTAAAGTTTTATATGGTTTACTAGACTGATAATTGTAACTAAATATATTAGTGGTAGGAGAGTTATTTATTATTTCATTAAAAGAAACTGTATCTAAAACTTTAGCAACTAAACCATCTGATTCTTTATATAAAATATCTAATTCTAAAATTTTATAAGTTCCTGGAGAAGAGTTTCTAGGATCAATATTATTTCCTATGTCTGGTAATGGTATTAACAGTTCAACATTTTGAACTTTATTTTCCATCCAACTAAGTATTGTACTTCTATAGGCATTTTCTTCATTTTCATTTAAAAAATAACCGTCTTGCCTAGGAATATATGTAGGTTGAGTAAATGGTGCAAAAGTAGAATATTCACCATCTGCATATCTAAATCTATAGCTAAATCTTACAAATTTATCTGTTAAAAAATTAGGATCACCTGGCCAAGAAGTATTACTATCTTCATTAGTCATTGTAGTAGATGCAAAATATAACAAATCTCCTGTTGAAAAAGCTTGAGAAGAAGATAAAGTTATATTTAATCCATTTATAGAAACAACTTTAACATAGTCATTTGCTTGTATTTTAGCAATACCTACAGAACTAGTGCTTATTAAGGTCATACCTATTTCAATACCCGTAGCAATAGCAACAGCAACTACAGCACTTGTCTGTGTAGAGGTAGATGTTGTTTGAGCTTCCTTAAAAAGTTGAATAGGTTCAAAAGGACTAAACTTTGCTACAGAAAGATCTGATTCTTGTGTGTAATATCCTAAAGTATTATTTACATTTATAACTCTTGGTTGATTTCTATTGTCAGTAAAAAACAATAAATCTTCAATTAAATTAATTCCAATAATTGGAAAGCTTGTAGAAAAATTTAAAAACTTTCCTTGAACTAAAATATTCCAAGGATTACCGCTAGAAAAATTAGTACCATCAGTTTTTAATACTACAATGTAATGATTTGAAGAGGTGCTAATTAAGTTATCACTAGTGTTGTCACTAAAAAAAGCATATATAAGTTGATTAGGTTCATCATTATATGTACCAATTATGTTTCCAGCTGTTACAGCTTGTCCTAAACCTAAAGCTTTATTACCTAAAACATTTTCTAACGAACCAATACTATCAGACTCAGATTTACCTACAGATATATTCTGCGCATCTCTATATTCACCATTAGGTATAAGCCTATTGTCCAGGTCTTTATTCATCTTAGACCTTAGAAAACTGTTTTTAATTTCTGCCATTTTTAAAATTTAATCCATTTAGATTTACCTCTCATAACCTGAGCTATTTGATCAATTTTAAGGTTAGATAATCTTATTTTTGCATTTCTTAATTTAGCACTTTTTTCTTTTTGAAATCTTTTTACTATATACTCTTGTATTCCTGAGCTTGTAGCTAATATATTATATATAATATAAGCATATAATGCTTCTTCCGCTAATTTAGGTATTCTAGCATCTAAATCATAAGCATTACCATCTGATATATATTCTAATAATATTAACTGGTTGGCTAAATTACTAGTAAAATTAAATGTGCCTTTTCTTTCGTCTATTTTAAACCAGCCATTTTTTTGAGATGTTTGTGGTTCCATACCNTATCTTTGGCCTAATGCACCATCATAAACACTATTATCAAACACTCCATTTGCATTGGTTACNTTATTAATATACCCACCACTAATTCTTCTAGGATCAGTTGCGTTCCAAGCTGCATTCATTTCTGAGCTTCCTTCTGTGTTAGAAGCGTTGCTGTCTTGAACTGGATTACCTAAATTGTCTTGTATAAATGTATAATAAGGACTTTGGTTTAATGTATTTGTAGGATAAATAGGATGTAAAACTCCTAAAGCGTCTATCCAACCAATATTAGTATAGTTAACATAATCTTGAGGTATCGTAAGGCTTAAGCTTGAAGGAACAGTAAGCTCTTGTGATTTAACACTTTTTAAAGTATCATAACTAAATTCTTGTAAACCTCTTCTAGCGTGAAATATAACATCAGTTCTTTTTATACTTGTTATAAGTTTTCCAATACCAACATATGCAACTAAGAAATTATCTATAACATCATGAAGTCTTGTATATTCATAAGCACCATGTGAATTCCATAAAGCATCATCATTTAATTGAATTTTTATATATACAGAAGCTGGCAAAACTGTATTAACAGTTACAACATTATTTGATTCAGTAAAGGGAGCTACATTTCTAAAGCTTAATGTTGATCCATTTATAACTGTAGCCACTTGACTTAATGTTATTTCTTGAGTATTAAAACTATACACACCATTAACATCAGGTCTTTGAGTCATTACTTTATTTAAAATAATAACACTTCTTTGTATACCATTTATTAATGTATCGGTATTAGAAACCACCACCGTTCCAGTAGGAATATAAGTACCGCTAACTCTCATGCCAGGAGCAATAGTATTATTGTAAGCAGTTAATGTTAAAGTGGTTGTTCCTGTTAAAGTTGGAGAAAAACGTATTAAAGCACCTATAAGAGTGTTAGACGGTTGAAAAGGAGAAAGAGAGAATTCAGTTACATTAAGTCCACCTGCTGTAAAAACTTGAGTCACAGAGCTTGGTGGCGTGTAGTTTACCCAGCCAGGATTTCCTGCACCAATATATTCTATTATATCACCTGTAGATATATCAGCAGTTTTATTTTGATTTAATCTATATGTAAAATCACTTATTTTAGCACCAATATTACTTGAAACAGTTGGAATATATGCGTTNCCAGTTATAGCAGCAGCGGGATCGCTAGAACTAAGAACTGTTGTGCCTGGAGTAATACCTGTTCCAGATACCACCATACCAATTTGAATACTATTGTTAAAGGCTACTAAATCTACAAGAACAGAAGGCCCACCGGTAGCATTTTCAACTACACCAGTAGCTTGTGATCCAATAGGTGATAATTCAGTCCAAACATTAGCGTCTGGACTTGTAAATACTTTAAAATTATTTAAATTATAACCATTAGTTCCAGGATCAGAATTACTAAATACTAAATCTGTATCAAAAGTAGTTGTAAAAGTTTGACCCGTACCACCAATGGAAGAAGTAAGAAACTGCTGAGCTCCAGCGTAATATTGTGCATTGGTTTCGTTTATTAAACCTCCGTTTGGTATAGACATATTTTATTATCTTTGTTGATTTATGTTTTCTTGCTGGACTTGTGCTGCAGCAACCTGCACAACTTGTGGATCTTCAATAACCACACCGGCATACAGTAATGTTTTTAATATTAATTCTGTTTGATCAGCTGGGTGTAATTCAAAGTTTACGGATGTATTAGCATCGTAAACATAAGTGTAATTAGTAGCTGCACTACTTGTAAAATTCCATTTTGGTTCACTTGGTTTTCTTATATAATCTACATCAATACCTGACTGTATAGTTGTGGGATAAACACCAAGTTGATTGTTTTCATAAGTATATATAGGATATTTACTTGTAGGTTTTGTTAAATTAGAACTTAACAAATGATAAAGTTCAGATTTATCTACACGCTGTAATTCATGTGTTGGTACAGTACCACCTGCACTGTATCTTACACTTCCTAATCTATAAAAATCCTGAGCAGTTACTTGAACTGTAATATTGTTTGTAATATTTAATAACGCTCCAGCTGCATAACTTTGAACAGAATCTAATACAACAGTATATGGAATTGTTCCAGTTGTACTTAATATAGATGGTGTTCCTGTTGTGGTTGCACCTGTTACCTTCGCTCCAACTTCTAAACTTGACCCTGCTAAACCACTAGCATTTGCTATCACAAAAGTATTGCTACCTGTTGTTTGTGCGTTTACCTCAACATTATTAAAGGATGGTAAAGGTTGTGAATTGTTTAAGAAAGTTAAAGTATTTCCTGTTATAGTAAAATTGCTAGATCTAAGAAAATTATTAACAGCTACAGTAGGAGTTCCTTGAGCTAGCTGACCAGCAGTAATATTAGGTATAGTATATGAAACAGGGGATGGAGAGACTGCGCTTACAAAAAACGGAACAGTAATATTACTTGTTAATGTTGTAGCGCCACTTACCGTGGGAAGATTAAAAAGTCCATTTATATATTGAGCTGGACCAGACGTTTTAAATATAGATATTTTTTCATCAAGATTTACGATTCTATCTGCGTAATCTGTGTTTACTTGTGGCCTACGTATTTGCTGATTTAAACTGTCAAAATAATTTTCAAATATTTCTAATTGAGCTTGGTTACCTATTTTATTAAACTCAACAGGTGTCATATAACCTCTCTGTTCTTTATTTAGTATTAATAAAACGGTTTGATATACAGTATTTACGTTTATTGCCATTTTAATATTTTAGTTAATAATGACAGGGCCACGTTTTAAGTGACCCTTCACTATAATTATAGTTACATGTTATTGTAACTTTTTCTTAATTGTTTTAAAAACTTCTACACCTTCATCAGTTTTAAACCAAGCAGCTAATGCTGAGTATGGGTTTTCATCAAATGGTATAGTCATTAATTTTCTATCGTTAGATCCCCATAAAAAATCTCTTTGATCTTGTGATATTTTTATAATTTGTTGCTCTACAGCTACTATTCCAACATTTCTTAAACCCACGTTGTCATCAGCGGCAATTGATAAAAATCCAGCTGGATTAGACTTAGCCATAATAAGTAAATCTCTTCTTAATTCTTTAGAACTTAGTTTACTTACCATAGAACCTTTTTCAACTCTTAATACAGCTTCAGCATGTTCAATGTCCATGTTTTTTGCCGCTATCATAGCGTCTAGTTCTAAGTTTATATCTTCTAATTCATCCTCTGCAACATCATCAGCTCTAAACTCATAATAAGTATTGTTTAATCTTGGATGATATAAAGATAATAATTTTTGTAAATTTTGTTTTTCTTTAGGAACAGTTAAAACACCATCTTCAAATATAATATGGCCAAGGGTTACTTCACCTTTTTGCTCATCAACAAAACAAGAGTTTTGGTTTGTTGCATATCTTATTTCTTTTTGAGTTCCGGTAGACTCATCAAACCACATAAGTGGTGAGCGTCTTGAGTTTTTAGATCCTAACGTATATGTTAATGGTTCTGCATCGTTTAATAGTAGATATGTTCTACTTTTCATCTCCCATTTAGGGGCTTGTACTTCTTTAGTTTTTGACATGATATAATATAATATAATTAATAAAAATAAAGGGCTAGGCGCCGAAGCGCCTAACTCTTTAAAGCAATCTTATTGTTGGAATAATACAAAATTATTCGCAGCTTGAGTAACCAAACATCTTTCAGACAACCAGTTAACTTGCATAGCATCTAAGTTAGTAGTGTAAGCACCACCAGCAGATCCTGTGAT
>JGI24005J15628_10000544_pt1 | contig 21712 bp, 20 predicted proteins | sample LinPmetageLP40_FD_15628 | JGI IMG/M metagenome (IMG submission 15628)
AGAANTAACCTGGCACAGGAAGGTCTCATGATCAGCTTATGGAGAATAGGCTTAACTGACTGGCATTACGCCGATTGGCGGGGCTTTCGTGTTCATGCGCGCGATCAGGAGCTCAGTTGCGCTCGATCATCGCGGTCAGGTCCTCGGCGACCGGATCCAGCACCTGCGGCCAGGACAGATAAGGCACCGCCGCTCGGCCGTTGACCATCACCGCGAAGGCGCCCCAGCGGCCACTTTGCGTGCGGAAGTATCCCGAGATGGCGCGAACCGGCACCGGGTTGTTGAGCGTGCCCGTCTTGACCATCACGTGATTGCGGAAGGTCTCGCTGCCACGGCGGATGAAGCGCATAGGGCCATTGACCGGTGCCTGCAGGCCCGCCACGAAGGTGGGGAACAGCGCCGGGCGGTGATACATGCTGTCGAGCAACGCCACCAGCCCACTGACGCTGGTGCGGTTCTGTGAGGTCAGGCCGCTGCCGGAATACATCGTCAGCGGGCCGTGACCGGGAATCGCGCTGGCGAAGGTCTCGAGCTTGGCACCGCCCTGGCGCAAGGTGGCCTGGCTGCCGCCGACCAGCGCCAGCGTCAGCTGGTCCGCCATGAAGTTGTTGGAGTAGTTGAGCATGCGCGTCAGCAACTCCTGCATCGGCTTGCCTTCGACGCTACCGAGCTGCGCGGCGCTGGAGGGCGGCGCCGTCGAGGTGATGTCCACCCCGCCGGTCACCGTGATCCCGGCGCGCGCCAGGATGTCACGCATCAGCTCACCGGTGTACAGCGCAGGATTGGAGACGGCGCGGTAGATGCTGCGCGGCTGGCTGTCGGCGGCGATGGTGCCGGTGACGACCAGCGTATCGCGACCGTTGCTGGTGGTGCGGCGGGCATTGATGGCGCTCTTGCCCCCCGCGCCGACCGTGGTGACCTGGTTATCGAAGATCTCGGTGGGCTGTGTGGTGTCGCAGCTGGCCAGTCGCGCCGGCGCCTGACTGCCCGCACCCGGCATCACCTTCACGCACCAGCTGGCATAGTTGCTGGCCGCGGACGACAGCAGCGCATCATAGGCATTGCTGGAACGCCGCGAGGCATTGCAGCGATCGGTACTGATGCAGGGCACCGGCCCGAAACGCCACTGACTGATCAACAGGCGCCCTTCGACGCGGCGGATGCCCCGAAAGCGCAGCTCCTCGGTCAGCCGCCACAGCTCTTCACTGGTCAGCGCCGGGTCGCCGCTGCCCTCGAGCACCAGGTCACCGGTCAAGACGCCGCCGCTGATCGTGCCCGTGCTGCGCAGACGCGTCGAGAAACGGTACTGCGGGCCGAAACGGTCCAGCGCCGCACCGGCGATATAGAGCTTGGACAGCGAAGCCGGCGTCAGTTGCTGGTCGGGATTGACCGAGGCCAGCGTCTCGCCGGTATCGAGCATGCGCGCCTGGGCACTGACGATGAAGCCCTTGTCAGTCAGTCGCGTCAGGTTGTCAAAGCCCGCCGCCTGCGCCGGGCCCGCCACGACAAGCGTCGCCCCGGCCGCCATGGCCAGTCGGCGCAGCGAGCGCGTGAAACGCAGCGACTTGCCCGCTGCTGCGGGGCGCGCCGCCTTCAGCAAGGGCAACAGGGGAGACAGTCGGGAGGGTCGCGCAGAGGTCGGTGCAGTGCGAAATAGGGGCATGAGGCATCCAGTGACGTCGTCGGTGAGCATCCATGTCACAGCCGGGAGGCGCCGTGATGCCCCTAGCTTAATGAGGACTGGCGCTGGAAAACAGATGCAGGACGGCGACACCGCCCACGATCATCGCCAGCCCCAGGATGGCCGGCAGGTCCGGCATCTCGCGATAGACCACCGCACCGAACACGGTGACCAGCACGATGCCGAGCCCGGACCACACCGCATAGGTCACGCCCAGCGGCAGATCACGCAGTACCAGCGTCAGGAAATAGAAGGCGATGCCGTAGCCCACCACCACGATCACGCTGGGGCCGAGTCGCGAAAAGGACTCGGAGGCCTTGAGCGCGCTGGTCGCGATGACCTCTGCCAATATGGCCACTGCCAGGAAGACATAACTCATCGAATCACCTCGTATTGTGGGGGGCCAGCTGCTGCTCACGCGCGGCCTTGCGCGCCAGCAGACGACTCATCACGGCATCGAACAGCGGATTGAAGATCATGGCCCAGACCAGGAAGAAGGCAACGAAGCCCAGATCCAGCAGCAATGCCTGCCACAGCCCCAGGTCGAGCCAGGCGGCCACGATGAAGACGGTCACCAGTACCAGGCCGAGCTCGAAGCCGAGTGCCTGAGCGATGCGCTGGGTCGCGCTGCGCTGGCGGGTCGGCACCCAGCGATCGAACATCCAGTTCCAGACCGTACTCCAGATCACCGCCAGTGTGGACATCACCACCGCCAGGCTACCCATGCTCGCCAGGTCATGCCCCGTGACCCGTGCCGACAGCGGCGCCACGAGCAGGATGCCGCCCAATTCCAGCAATCCTGCCTGGGCCAGACGTTCTTTCTTGGAACGCATGTCATACCTCCTCTCGATCACCGCGCGTGATGCCGAATGGGCTGAACGACGCGGATGGAGGAGGCATTCTAGAGAGATACAAGATGGTTTAAAGTTGGTATCCATCTATTATTCAGATGGATCAAGGCGCGAGGCGAGGCAATGAACTGGACACTGGAGCAACTGCAGACGCTGCGCTGCGTGGCGGAGACGGGCTCGTTCTCGGCGGCGGCGCGGCGTCTGGGTCGCGCGCAATCCGCGGTCAGCACCGCCATCGCCAATCTGGAGCTGGACCTGGGCTGCGAGCTGTTCGATCGCCGCCCCCGTACGCCGGTGCTGACGCCCGCGGGCGAGGCCATGCTGCATGAAGCTAACAGCGTGCTGATGCAATGCCAGCGCCTGGAGGCACGCGCCCGCACCCTCAGCCAGGGGCTGGAAGCCAGCCTGACGCTGGCGATCGATGAGGCGCTGGTAGAAATGCCGCCGGTGATGGCGGTGCTGGAAAAGATGGCGGTGCAATACCCGACGCTGACGCTGAATCTGCTCAATGGCGCGCAGGATGAGGTGGCCCGCTGGGTGGAGCAGCATCAGGCCAATCTCGGCATCCTGTTCTATCAGCCGCTGGGTGTCATGGCGCTGGAGCGCGAGGCGCTGGGACGACTGGAGCAGGTGCTGATCGTGGCACGCGATCACCCGCTGGCGCAGCTCGAGAGCCCGACCCACAGTGATCTGGCCGATCACCGCCAGCTGATGATCGGCCAACGCCAGCAACTGGAACCCGGCCACGAGGGGCCTCGCTCACAGCGCTTCTGGCAGCTCAACAGCTTCTATGCGATGGCTGAGCTGACGACGCGCGGTCTGGGCTGGGCGCAGGTTCCGCGCCATATCGCCCACTACCCGCCCTTCCAGCAGCGCCTGAAGATTCTGGACTTGAGTGCGCTGGGCGCCACCGCCGACATCGATATCGAACTGATCTCGCGCCGCGACAGCCCTCGCGGCCCCGCAGCCAGCTGGCTGCGCCAGTCACTGCGCGACACCTTCCACAACAGCCACGCCGCTATCGCCAACCAGAACCTGCCACCGGCGTGATTCGCGTCAGACCTGCAGCGGGTAGCGCTCGGGCGTGTGTTCAAGCTGGCATTCGAGTCGCCACAGCGCCTGGCCAGACTCGTGATACTTGCGCTCGAAGTGCGTCAGATAATCACCCTGCGGCGCGAAGGCGTGCGCCGTCACCTCGACACCGGTGGCATGCCCGATGGCCTGGGCGAATTCCCGAGCGTAGATCTCCCAGTTGGTGCGCAGCTCAAGCTGACCGCCCAGCGCCATGATGATCGGAAATACCGGATGGCCCTGCCAGCGCATCTTGAGATGGCGCGCCTTGGGATAAGGATTGGGGTACAGCAGGGTGTGATGCGCAGGTGCCCAGCCCGCAGCGAGCGCCAGGCGCCAGAAGTCGACGAGGTCCGCGCGCACCAGCAAGGCGTTGTCCGGCAGCTCGCCATGCTTGCGGCTGAGACGGTCTTCGCTGCGGTCCACGCCGATGACGGCATGGTCCGGATGCGTCAGTGCCAGCTGGCGGGTCGATCGCCCGACGCCGCAGCCGCTGTCCAGCCACAGGGGCTTCGCCTGAGCCGACAACCACTGTTGCGCTTGCAGGAACGCTTCGCGGGTATGCTCCGCCACGGGTTTGCGCAGCGGATGCGCCATCGCACGGCGCACGCGACGCTCGATATCCTCGTGGGGGCCGGTCTGGGGGGAATCGATCTGGCGGGAGTTGGCGTACATCAGCAGTTCCGATAGCAACGGGCAGGAAAATCACGCGCGGAGTCTAGCAGATGCGCCTGCATCGGGCTGCGCCATATGGCGTACAGCCCATCCGGGGCCGGCGGTGCAGGAAGGCCTGGACACAAAAAAAGGCGCCTGCCTCGCGGCACGCGCCTACACCAACTCAAACAGCCACGACAGAATGGCAGCTTGCGATTCGAAAATCAAACAAACGTTTAATCACGATCATCCCGCGCCACGACGAGTACAAAAACAGGCCAGTGGGACTCGCACTGAGCGCAGAGATATCGCACAGTGTTCGCAGCAAGCGCTCGCTGGCGCGCCCGCGTAGAGGCGGGGGTGCATGACGCCTGTATTGAGGGGGTGTTATCATCCGCCCATCATTTGGACGAATATCCGCAGAGGTATCGCCCAGACCAACGACTCACAGTATTTTTACGAGGAAAGCGGCTTGTCACACTTACCGGTGATCGTCGGCATGGGCGGCGTCAATGCCGCCGGCAGAACTTCGGGCCATCAGGCGTTCCGACGCACGGTGCTCGACTCCCTGCCGGAGACAGACCGTCAAGAGACCCTGCTGGGTCTCGCGTCGCTCATGAACCTCGCCCGCTGCGATGATCAGGGCCAGTGGTTCGATGCCGAAGGCCAGCCCGCCGAGGCTCAGGCGCTTGCGGAGCGTCTGGCAGACCAGGTGCTGTCCCACACCCTGATTCGTCGCATTGAAGACGAGCGCTTCAACGCGACCGGCATTCCTGCCAATCGTCAGTCAAAGCTGACGCTGGGCCAGGACTTGACCTTCACGCTGCGCAGCCGCCAGCTGCCGGAACAGCCGCCCGCTGACTGGCAGATCCGCGAGCTGGATAACCGTCATGTCGAAGTCACGGTACCGGCCGGCGAATTCGATGTCCTGCTGCCCGATCATCGTCAGGCGCTGGTGCGCGCCGCGGGTCAGCTGCCCAGCGGCTTCGCGCCGGAGCAGCTCTATCGCAGCGTGCATCACCCGCGCGGGCTGTCGATGACCATCTTCGGTGCCAGCGATTGCCTCGGCGACAGCGGCCTGGACTGGGATGCGCTGCGCGATAGCCTCGATCCGGACGATATTGCCGTCTACGCCGGCAATTCCATCGGCCAGATGGACGCCGAAGGCTGGGGCGGACTGATGAAGTCCTTCGTGGCCGGCGAGCGCGCCACCTCCAAGCAGATGCCGCTGGGCTATGCCCAGATGCCCGCCGACTTCCTCAATGCCTATGTGCTGGGCAATGTCGGCGGCGCCGGTGCCGCGATGGGCGCCTGCGCAAGCTTCCTCTACAACCTGAAGCTGGGCCTGAATGACATCCGCAGCGGCCGTCGCCGTGTGGTGATGGTCGGCACCGCCGATGCGCCGATCACGCCGGAAGTCATCGAGGGCTTCCGCAGCATGGGCGCTCTGGCCGATGACGAGAGCCTCAAGGCCCTCGACGCGCTGGAAGTGCTCACCGACAGCGATTACCAGAAGGCCTGTCGCCCGTTCGCGCGCAACTGTGGCTTCACCATCGCGGAAGCGACCCAGTTCGTGATTCTGATGGCGGATGATCTGGCGCTGGACACCGGCGCTCGCATCATCGGCAGCGTGCCGGACGTGTTCGTCAATGCCGACGGTTGGAAGCGTTCCATCTCGGCGCCCGGCGTCGGCAACTATATCACCCTGAGCAAGGCGGTGGCGCTGGCGCGCGATATCATCGGCGATGAAGGCGTGCGCCAGCGCAGCTTCGTGCACGCCCATGCCACCTCCACGCCGAAGAACCGCACCACCGAATCCCACGTGCTCAATGAAGTGGCTCGCGCCAACGACATCCAGGCCTGGCCCGTGGTGGCGGTAAAATCCTTCGTCGGCCACAGCCAGGGCAGTGCCGCGGGCGATCAGGCGGTATCGGCGCTCGGCAGCATGGCGACCGGCATCCTGCCGGGTATCCCGACGCTGGATGCCATCGCCGATGACGTGCATCACAGCCACCTAGACATCCGCCGCGAGGCGCGCGAGTTCACCGCAGACGTCGCCTTCATCAATGCCAAGGGCTTCGGTGGCAACAACGCCAGTGGCGTGGTGCTGTCGGCAGACGTCACGCTGAAGTTGCTGGCGGCGCGACATGGTGAGGAGGCACTGGCCGCCTGGCGTGAGCGCAGCGGTCTCTGCGAGCAGCGTCGCGCCGACTATCTGGACAAGGCACAGCGCGGCGAATTCACGCCGACCTATCGCTTCGGTGAAGGCGTGCTCGAAGGTCCGGAGCTGGAGATCACGGATCGCGAGATCCGTATCCCCGGCTATGCGAAGCCCGTCTCGCTCAAGGTCGACAACCCCTTCGGTTCGCTGTAAGCCAGGCTCGCTGCAAGACCGGCTGGCTGCCCCTCCCGGGTTGCGCACTCGGTGACGAATCCCCTCCCGCGACTGGCAAGCCGCGCGAGGGGTTCTACACTCGGCGTACCGGGGGAGCCGGCGGCGCGACAGCCACTGCGTCCCGGCCTTCTGCGGCTCCTCATCCTTCGTCGTCCACTGCAGCCGGTCACCAGGCTGACCCGCTGCCGACAGAGCTCGAGTTCGTCATGCCCAAGAACATTGCCGTCTATCCCGGCACCTTCGACCCGATCACCAATGGCCATACCGACCTGATCGAGCGCGGCGCCCGCCTGTTCGACAAGGTAGTGGTCGCGGTGGCTTATAGCCCCAGCAAACGCCCCGCGCTGCCGCTGGAGATGCGCATCGATCTGGCACGCCGGATTCTGGCGCATCTCGACAATGTCGAGGTCATCGGTTTCAGCTGCCTGCTGACAGAGCTGCTTGAGCAGCAGAATGCGCGTATCATTCTGCGCGGCCTGCGTGCGGTCTCCGACTTCGAGTACGAACTGCAGCTGGCCAACATGAACCGGGCCCAGGCACCGCACGTCGATAGCCTGTTCCTGACCCCGGAATTACAGAACTCCTACATTTCATCGACCATCGTGCGCGAGATATCGCGTCATGGCGGTGATGTGTCGCGTCTGGTGCATCCGCTGGTGGCCGAGACCCTCGCCCGGCATTTCTCCGCTACCGACGACGACACCGCCACAAGCTGAGGACAGCATCATGGCCCTGATCATCACTGATGAGTGCATCAACTGCGACGTCTGCGAGCCGGAATGTCCCAATGGGGCCATCTCGCCGGGGGAAGAGATCTATGTCATCGACCCGGACCTGTGCACCGAATGCGTCGGACACTTCGATGAGCCGCAATGTCAGCAGGTCTGCCCTGTCGACTGCATCCCGCTCGACCCGGCCAACAAGGAAAACCAGGAAGAGCTGATGGACAAGTACCACATCATCACGGCCGCACTCGGCAACTGATTGCCGCCTGCTCCGGCAGCCGTCATGGCGATGACATGGCCTGTACTGCGCCACATCCGTCGTGACGGCTGCTGCTTGCTTCTTGCCTGACACCTCCTGCTTTCTCCGCAAGCCCTCTATATAAGCTCTTTCCTCAAGCCCTCTCCATAAGCCCTTTCCTCAGGCTCGGCCCTGACTGACGCTTCAGCGCCAGACTCGCCAACGCGGCGCCTCTTGCCGCGAGACACCAACGGGTAACGTAACCGACTGGCACTAACACCGACTGGCAAAGGCGCCGACGGGCAAAGACGCCGGCTGGCGATACACTTCGTTCGCGATCAAGACCTCCCGCTCTACCCGCCAGTGCCTGCTCCCGCCGTCCTCCCTGCTGGCCCCGCTGCTGGCCCCGCTGCTGACATGGCCAGACAGCATCGTGGCTACCGGCCTGCTCTCGGCCCCTGCCTAAACAGCTACGCAATTAATACCAAACGCTACTCTAAGTTATTTTCTGTTAGGATAATGTAAACAATCTATTCTATCCTGTAGTTACGCAGTCACCGGTCATCCCCTTTCACGCGCACGGATTGCCCATGTCCTCTCGCTCGCTCTCTACCGTTCTCAAGCGCCCCTTCCTGGGGACACGCACACAGCTGCCCAATGCCGGCACGGCGATGCTGCTTGTCATGCTGGCGATCATGGTGGTCTTGATCGTGGTGCCGCGTCCGCAGCTGTTCAGCTCGGTCGGACATTACCTCGTCCCGCATTCACTGCTGGAAATGGGCGCGATACTGGTCGCACTGATGTCTGCCGTCTCCATCTTCCAGGGGCACCGTCGGACGCTGCCGACCAGCTTTCTGGTCATGGGATGCGCCTTCATGCTCTCCGCCTTCTTCGACATGGTGCATATCTTCAGCTACGACGGCATGCCCGACTTCGTCAGCGAAGCCTCCGCCAGCAAGGCCATCCACTTCTGGCTGGCAGGGCGGACCGCCTTCATCATCGCGCTGCTGGCCCCCTGCCTGCTGACAGCCCGCCCCGTGCCGCGTCGCTATCTGCCCCTGGCCTTTGGCTTGACGCTCGCCATCGGGCTGGCGGTGAGCTGGATAGGCCTCTTTCATCTCGACTTCCTGCCAGAGACCTTCATCGTCGGCAGCGGCCTGACCGCCTGGAAGATCGGCTACGAGTGGGCCCTGGCGCTGAGCGCTGTGCTGGCCGCGGTACTTCTGCTCGGCGCGCGCCGACTGCCTGAAGGCACCAATGCCGGCTGGCTGGCGGTCGCGGCGCTGGCCACGGGGATTTCCGAGCTGTGCTTCACGCTCTATGCCACTGCCTTCGATGTCTTCAATCTGCTCGGCCATCTGTACAAGGTGGTGGCCTACGCGATGATCTATCACGCCATCTATTCATCGCGCATGGTCTACCCCTATCAGCAGCTGCAGAAGATGAGTGACGCCCTGGGCGAGGCCGAACAACGCTGGCAGTTCGCGCTGGAAGGCTCAGGCGCCGGCGTCTGGGACTGGAAGCAGGATACCGATCACGTCTTCTACTCTCCGCAGTGGAAAGCGACGCTCGGCTTCCAGGAACACGAGATCGGCAGCAGCTTCGATGAGTGGAAGTCACGCATTCACCCGGATGACATGCCGCGCACCCTCGACGACCTGAAACAGCACTTTGAAGGCCACAGCGCAGAATATCGCAACGAGCACCGCATGCTGACGCGCAACGGTGAATGGAAGTGGATTCTCGATCAGGGACGCGTGGTGGAACGTGCCGAGGATGGCAGGCCCCTGCGCATGATCGGCACTCACAGCGATATCGACTGGATCAAGGAGCAGCAGCAACGCCTGATCAGCAGCCGTGCCCGTCTGCGCTCCATCTATCACTCCGCCCCGGTGGGCATCATCGTCGCCGACCGGGATGGCACCATCGCGGATGCCAACTCGGCCATGCATGCCCTGCTGGGCAAGAGTGATGCCGAGCTTTTCCAGCAATCGCTGTGGGGGCTGTTCTCACTGGATGAGATCAGTCGCATGAAACGTGCCTGGGGCCAGCTGCAGCGCGAAGGCGGCAGCTTCCAGGACGAATACCACATGCAGACTGATACGGGGCAGATGTTCTGGGCGGAAGTCACCCTCACGCCGCTCGAGGGCGAGGAACGCACCCTGGTATTGATCAACAATATCGAGGACCGCCGCCGCGCCATCGAGTTGCTCGAGGAGAATGCGCCCCTGTATCAGGAAGTCTTCAGCACCGGCAACGCCATCAAGCTGCTGATCGACCCGGAGCTTGCCGAGATCATCGATGCCAACCCGGTCGCCGCCGACTTCTATGGCTACAGCATCGGCGAGATGTGCGGCATGCCACTGGGCCGTATCAACGTGCTGGCCAGCCAGTCGCTCTCCAAGCGCATCCGTGCGGTCGTCAACCGTACCGACAACCACTTCGAGGCCAGCCATCAGCTTGCCAACGGTGAATTGCGTGATGTCGAGATCTTTACCGGCCCGGTGGACCTGAACGGCCGCACCCTGCTGTTCTCCATCGTTCACGACATCACCGACCGCAAGCGTGCCCAGCGCGACCTGCAGGCCGCCAACCTCAAGCTGTCGCGACTCTCCGAGAGCCGCAGCCAGATCCATCACCTCGCGGAATGCCTGCTGACCTGCTCCCAGCTCGATGAGATCATCACCCAGCTCAATGTTCGTCTGCCCAGCCTGTTCGCCGGCTGCGAAGGCAACGTGACCCTGCATGACCCGAATGACATCAATCAGACGATGCATATCAACTGGGGGACACCACCCACCGATGCTCGTCACCTCAAGCAGACGCTGACGGTCGGGGATGGCCAGGTGGGGGAATTCGTGCTGCTGATCCCGCCGGAAGAGGACAGCCTGGAGCGCCTTCAGCCCCTGGCGGAAGATGTCAGCCACCTGGTGATGCTGGCACTGGCCGACCTGCAGCTGAAGCGGGGTCTGGCACATGAGGCGCGCAAGGACACGCTGACGCGCCTCTTCAATCGTCGTCACCTCGATGAGGTGCTGCCCCAGAAACTGGCCGAGGCCAGCATCGGCAACCCGCTGTCTCTGGTGGTGCTGGATCTCGACCACTTCAAGCAGGTCAACGATACCTACGGGCACGAGATGGGCGATCAGGTCCTCACGCGTCTGGCCAACCTGATACGTGAGTCGCTGCGCAGCTCCGATGAAGCCTGTCGCTACGGCGGCGAAGAGTTCGTGATTCTGATCCCCGGTGCCAGCGCAGCGGTGTCACGCGCACGCGTCGAGGCCATTCTCGAAGCCTTCCACGAAGAAGTCTTCGAGCATGAGACGCTGGGGCCGCTGACCGGCTTGAGCTTCTCCGCCGGGGTCGCCAATGCGCCACATGACAGCCAGGCCACCGACGCGCTGTTCAACATGGCCGACAATGCGCTCTATGAGGCGAAACGCGCCGGACGCAAACGCGTGCTGTGCTTCAACTCACTGCCGCCCGCAGCCGATAGCCACGCCAGGCAACCCGCGCACTGACCCCATCTCTCACCACCCTTCAGACACGACAACGCCGACCCTCGAGGTCGGCGTTGTCGTGTCCAGCCATGAGCGGCGCGTGCTCACCAGCCGCGATCAGGACATCCTCAATCCCAATCGACCCGCGTGGTCTTGCAGCCCAGGCAGCGAGCGAAGGTCGCCTGCGCCGGGGTCGCGACCAGTACGCGCGCCGTCTCATCGATATTCTGCCCCATGGCCGCGAAGGGAGCCGACACGACAAAGATGGCAGCACCGACGACGGTCGTGGCCAGCAACAGTGGACGCCCGATAAGGGCATCGGCCACCATCATGCCTGCGCTGGGTGTGTCGTCACCCTGCTCGCTGGGCAGCTCGATGGCCTGCACCGGCGTCGCCAGCACCAGCGTCATGCCAGCTGCTGCAAGCCCAGTGCGCAATCGCGTGCTTCGCTGAAAAATCGTGCGTTTCATAGTCAGTTCCCTTGCGTCCGGACGCTCCATGCGTCCCTGTTATGGGTCTTCGCGCCAGTGGATCTCTCGGCTGGCGCATGGCAGGCCTTGCCATCAAGTCACCAGAACTAGATTAGCGCTCCAGCGCCATTACGCCCAGCCCTGCCAGGCCTTATCCTGATCAACGCGACCGCTCCCGGCTGACCTTACCTTCACCCCTCATTCGGACCCAACATGCCCGCCCCTTCCCTGAAGACCGCCACACTGCCTTCCGCCGATCGCCATATGTGGCGCCTGGCCTGGCCCATCATCCTTTCCAACATTTCGGTGCCGTTGCTGGGGCTGGTGGATACCGCCGTGGTCGGGCATCTCGAGGATGCGGTGTATCTGGGCGCGGTCACGCTGGGCGCGGTCCTCTTCAGCTTCCTGTACTGGGGCTTCGGGTTCCTGCGCATGGGCACGACCGGCATGACGGCACAGGCCCATGGCCGTGAAGACCACAATGGCCTGCGCACCTTGCTGGGCCAGGGCATCGGGCTGGCGCTGGCCATCGGGCTGGTGTTGATCATCGCCGGCTCGCCGCTGATCACCCTGGGACTATCGCTGATGGAAGCCAGCGAGGCCACGCTTGCCCTGGCCCATGACTACGCCAGCATCCGGCTGTGGTCGGCACCGGCCGTGCTGATCAACTACGTGATTCTGGGCTGGTTCCTGGGGCTGGGGAATTCGCGTGTCACGCTCGGCATCCTCGTGCTGACCAATGGCGTCAACATCCTGCTCGACCTGGCCTTCGTGCCCGGCCTTGGCATGACCAGCGATGGCGTGGCGCTGGCCAGCGTGATCGCCGACTACTGTGCGCTGGCCACGGGCCTGTGGCTGGTCGCCCGCCAGCTCAGACGCATGCCGGGGCGCAGTGACCGCGCAGCGCTGCTGTCTCTCCCCGCCTGGGGCGCGCTGATCCGCGTCAATCAGCATCTGTTCGTGCGCACCCTGTGCCTGCTGGGCGCGACGGCCTATTTCACCTCGCAGGGTGCCAGCTTCGGGGATGATGTTCTGGCGGCCAATGCGGTGTTGCTGCAGTTCGTGATGATGACGTCCTATGCACTGGATGGCTTCGCCCAGGCGGCGGAATCAGAGGTCGGGCGAGCCGTCGGCCAGAACGACTGGCAACGCTTCGCGCGCAGCGTGGGAGCGGCAACCCGCTTCTCCTTGATCACCGCGACAGCGGCCAGCGGCCTGCTCTGGCTCTGCGGGCCGGCGTTGATCCACCTGCTGACCGACATTCCCGAAGTCCGTGCCCTGGCCACCCTCTATCTGCCCTGGATGGTCGCCATGCCCCTGGTCGCGGTGTGGAGCTACCTGCTGGACGGCATCTTCATCGGTGCCACGGCGACGCGTGAAATGCGCAATACGCTGGTGGTATCCCTGCTGGCCTTCATCGGCCTGTGGCCGCTGCTCGAAGGCTTCGGCAATAATGGACTGTGGCTGGCCTTCCTGCTGTTCACCAGCGTGCGCTCTGCCGTGCTCGGCGGCTACTACCTGCATCATCGCCGCCATCATTGGCGCTGATGCCATGCCAATTGAAGTCTCCAGCAGGTTGATGCAGCGCTGAAAGGCTTGCCGCTGGCATTGGCGCGCCACTCGACCATCGCGCGATATTCTCCTGATAGCGAATGGACTAATGTGAGCGTGCCAACCCGTTTCCCATACTGATAAAAAGCCAACAGGGACTCTCACATGCTGCAATCGCTATCACGGCCAGCCGTCAAGCTGGTTGAGCGCTATCTGCCTGACCCCTATATCTTCGTCTTGTTGCTGACCGTCGTTGCAGCGGCAGCCGCCATGCTCATCGAACAGCGCTCCCCCACCGAGGTGATGCGCTATTGGGGCGATGGCTTCTGGAATCTGCTGACCTTCTCGATGCAGATGCTGCTGGTGTTGATCTCCGGCTTCATGCTCGCCAACACCCCGCCGGTGAAGAAAGGCCTGGCCAGCATCGCCTCGCTGGCCAGAACGCCCGGCAGCGCCATCATGCTGGTCACCTTCGTGTCGCTGATCGCCAGCTGGATCAACTGGGGCTTCGGGCTGGTCATCGGGGCACTGTTCGCCAAGCAGCTGGCCAGGATGATCAAGGTCGATTACCGCCTGCTGATCGCCAGTGCCTACTCCGGTTTCGTGATCTGGCATGCGGGCATCTCGGGCTCGATTCCGCTGACCATCGCCACCGCGGGCCACTTCACCGAGGACAGCATCGGCATCGTGCCCACCTCGGACACCATCTTCGCCTTCTTCAATATCGCCATCGTCGCGGCGCTCTTGATCATCATGCCGCTGGTCAATCGCGCCATGATGCCCTTCGAGAAGGAAAGCGTGTACGTGGACCCGGCCCTGCTCGAGGAGAAGCACACCGAGATCAGCGACCAGCCTCGTCCCGCCGAGCGTCTCGAGAACTCGCCGATTCTCGCCTGGGTCGTCGGGCTGTTCGGCCTCGCCTGGCTGGTGGATCACTTCGTGATTCGTGGCGGCGGACTGAACCTGAACGTGATCAACTTCAGCTTCCTGTTCCTGGCCATCGTGCTGCATGGCACGCCGCGCAAGCTGCTGGACAGCCTGAATGAAGCCATCAAGGGTGGCGCAGGCATCGTCATCCAGTTCCCCTTCTACGCCGGCATCATGGCGATCATGGTGCAGTCGGGACTGGCCGCCACGCTGTCCGAAGGCTTCGTGTCGATTGCCACCGCCGACAGCCTGCCGTTCTGGTCCTTCATCAGTGCCGGTATCGTCAATCTGTTCGTGCCCTCCGGTGGCGGTCAGTGGGCCGTGCAGGCACCGGTCATGATTCCCGCCGCCCAGGCATTGGGTGCCGACCTGCCACGCGTCGCCATGGCCGTCGCCTGGGGCGATGCCTGGACCAACATGCTGCAGCCCTTCTGGGCACTGCCGGTGCTCGCCATCGCCGGACTCAAGGCCAAGGACATCATGGGCTTCTGCCTGGTGCAGCTGCTGGTGACCGGCATCATCATCTCGCTGGGTCTGACGCTGCTCTGATACCTGCCTGACGGCGGCGTCAGCTAGCCTTTTCAGCCAGCGATTCAGATAGCCTGCCTGATAACCCCGCAAGCTCCTTGCCCCCACAGGCGACTGTGGGGGCAAGGTCGTTTATAGATAGCTGATATGCCGCTCACGGGGTGCCAAGACGTCACGAATCCCGCAGACTAGCCATTATCCCTCTCTGCGCGGCATGCCAGAGCCATTGCTTCACCTGAGAGCCCCTGACAGCTCCCACTCACCTGACAGGCCCGTGCCTGAAGGACGCCCCAATGAGCGAGAACCAGCCAGAACAGACCGCCCTCAACGAAGCTCTGCCCGGCCAGCATCAGTTGATCATGACCGAGCTGATGACCCCCGACATGGCCAACTTCAGTGGCAAGGTGCACGGTGGCGCCATCCTCAAGAAGCTGGATGAAGTCGCCTACGCCTGTGCCAGTCGCTACAGCGGCAGCTACGTCGTCACCCTCTCGGTCGACCAGGTGCGCTTCAAGCAGCCGATCCACGTCGGTGAGCTGGTGACCTTCCTGGCCTCAGTCAATCATGTCGGCCGCTCCTCGATGGAGATCGGCATCAAGGTGGTCGCCGAATCCATCCAGGGTCGCCTGATTCGTCATACCAACAGCTGCTATCTGACCATGGTCGCGGTCGATTCCAACGGCCAGCCGGTGCCGGTGCCGCCACTCAACCTGGAAACCCAGGAACAGAAGCTGCGCTTCCACAAGGCCGCCATCCGCAAGAAGCTGCGCAAGCAGGCCGAAGAAGAAGAGAAGCGCCAGGAATCCATCGAGTTCTGAGCGAACCCCGGCAAATGCTGCGAGCGCAATCCTGACAGTCAGCACAAGATACGGAGTGCACCGCCCCGAGCGGATGGCGATACTGATCGTGAACCTTGCACAGCGAGATGAACGATGACATCAGTGTCCGGCGAAAAGACAGCGGTAGGCATGACGGCACCACCTGCCGCTGGCGACGCTCAAGGGTGCGATGAGGCCATCTGGCAGCGTCTGCTGGCGCGCCAGCCGATCGCCGGGGAGGCGCTGCGCTACGGCGTGATCACCACTGGCATCTTCTGTCGCATCGGCTGCCCATCCCCGGCGCCACGCCGGGACAACCTGCGCCTGTTTGCCGACGCCCACGCGGCGCGAGCCGCAGGCATGCGCGCCTGTCGGCGCTGTCATCCTGAGCAGTCCGACAAGCCTGATCGCCCTCAGGCCGACAAGCAGACTCGCCATCCCGTCAGGGCCACGTCTGGAGCACCGACGATGCCGGAATCGAACGCCTCACATTCATGCGCCTCCACTGCCGCCAGCTCGGCACCTGAAGATGCTGCCTCAGCCCCCGCCTCACCCTGGCCGCTGACGGTATGTCGGCAGCTGGAGCAGGCCGTCGCCGCAGGCGAGCCCACCCCGACACTCGCAAGCCTGGCGGCGGAGCACGGGATAAGCGCCTCGCATCTTCAGCGCCGCTTCACGACACTGCTGGGCCTGTCTCCTTCCGAGTACTCGGCGGGTCTGCGTCAGATGCAGTTCCATGCGCTGCTGGAGGAAGGCCATGGCGTGACCGAGGCGATCATCGCCGCCGGCTATCGCTCCAGCAGCCGCGCCTATGCACGCAGGGACGGCATCACGCCCAGCGCCCGCCGCTCCGGCGGCCAGGGAGAAGACCTGCTGGCATTGCATTGGCCGTGTCGCTTCGGGATACCGGAACAGTCCTGCTGGCTGAGCGCAGGCCTCAGCGCGCGTGGCGTGGTGGTCATCCAGCTCAGCGACAGTCGTGAGGCTGGCCAGCAGGCGCTGGAAGCACGTCTGCCCAAAGCCAATTGGCAGCAGATGGAGGCAGACGAGCAGGACGGCAACACTCACGCGGTCAGTCGCCTGCTGCATGCCTCACTGGGGGCACGGTTACTCGCCCTGTGCGAGCAACCGGAGACCAGTCATGCACTGCTGCTCGAACTGCCGCTGGATGTGCGTGGCACCGCCTTTCAATTGAGCGTCTGGCAGCAGCTCAACGCCACCGTGAGCGGCGATACCCTGACCTACCGCCAGCTGGCCGAGACGCTCGAGCGACCGACCGCCAGCCGCGCCGTCGCCAATGCCTGTGGTGCCAATCCGCTGGCTCTGCTGACGCCTTGTCATCGTGTGGTACGCGGCGATGGCGGGCTCGGCGGCTATCGCTGGGGCGTGCCGCTCAAGCAGGCCAGATTGGCGCAGGAGTCCGGCACCCGCCGGGGGTGAGCGCGGCGAAGCGCTAGAGCGTCATGGGACGCAGTGCAGGCGGCGCCTGCAGCTGCTCGCGCACGATTTCCAGCGCGTGGGTCAGCGCCTCACGGCTCTGGGCAGCGCTCAGGCACAGTCGGATGGCCTGCGGTGGCGGCTCATTGCCGACACAGAAGGGCTCGGCGCTGGTGACGTGCACACCCCGCTCGGCCAATGACGCGACCATCGCCTGACTGCGCTGCCCTTCGGGCAACCCAAGCCACAGATCGAACGAGGACGGCCGCGCCGCCGGTGACCACTCCGCCAGCAGCGTGCGGGCCAGTCGCTGGCGCGCGCGCATCTCCTCCATCTGCCACTCCACCAGCTGTGTCGCGTTGCCGCTGGTCAGCCAGGCGCAGACCGTCTCCATCAACAGCGGCGCCACCATCCAGCTGTGGCTGCGCAGCACTGCGCCGATGCGGGTCAGTACCTCCACCGGCGCCCGCAATACGCCCAGGCGCAGGCCGCCGGCCAGCAACTTGGAGGTGCTGAAGACATACAGGGTGCGCTCCGGCGCCATCTGATAGAGCCGCTTACCGCACTCCTCGTCGGGCAGATATTGCACCCCATCTTCCAGAATCCAGAAGTCATGCTGGCGTGCGAGGGCGACCAGTGCCTCGCGCCGGGCATGAGACAACTGCGCCGCGCCCGGATTGTTCTGCTCGGCCATCACATAGACCATTCTGGGCGCCTGCTGACGACACAGCCGCGCCAGCGCCTCGACATCCATGCCGTCCTTGTCCAGCGGCACACGCAACAGCTTGAGGCCACGTTCGGCGCTGGCGACGATCAAGCCGGGATAGGTCAGCGCGCCGGTGACCACGGCATCCCCGGGCGCCAGCAGCGCCGACAACGCCAGCGTGATGCCATTCTGGCCGCCCTGGGTCAGCATCAGCTCCTCGGGGTCGACCGGCATGCCGAGCTCGCCCATCCAGCTCGCCAGCAATTGACGATGGCTGCCGTCGCCGAATTCATTCTGATACTCGACACTGCGCTGCAAGGCCTCGGGTGACTGGCTGATCGCGGCCAGCGCCGCCGCCATTCCCTGCTGCCGCGCGGGGTGAGGCGGAGGCAGGCTCATGGTGAGATCGATCACGCCGGACGCTGCCGGCAGCGCGCCCTCCTGTTCTGGCGCCAATCCGTAGGCCTTGCTGGCACGCAGGGCATGCCCGAAGCTGCTGAAGGACCCATGCGCGCTCCGGGTGGCGCCATTGATGTAGGTGCCGCTCCCGACACGCGCCGACACCAGGCCACTCCGCTCGGCCTCGGCGTAGCCTCGCGTCACCGTGCCGATGGTCACGCCCAGCGCATCCGCCAGCCGCCGTTGAGGCGGCAGTCGCTCGCCTTCCTTGAGTTGGCCCGCGGCGATATCGAGGCGGATGGCCTCCGCCAGCGCACGGTAACGCGGCATGGCGGGGTCCAGGGTCGGAATCCACATTGTCATGGTGACAAAAAACCTGTTGACGGTAATTGTCATCAGATTATGCTCAAAACATGCCGCCAACAAGCCACAAAACACGGGAATGTGCCGGCACCTGAAAATTGAACCCATACAATCAGATACACCACCTCGACAACGCCCACCACGCTGAAGGACACCCATGGAATCCCTCGCCTTTCTGGCCCCCGCCACGCTTTTCATGCTGTCGATGACCCTGACGCCCGGCCCCAACAACGTGATGTTGACGGCCTCGGGGGCCAACTATGGTTACTGGCGCACCCTGCCGCATATCTTCGGCATCCTGATCGGCTGCCTGGTGCTGTTCATCGCCATCGCGCTGGGGCTGGGGCTGGTCTTCGAGCGATATCCCATCGTGCAGACGCTGCTGAAGGTGCTGGGCAGTGCCTACCTGCTCTATCTGTCCTGGAAGATCGCCACCGCCCCGCCCCCTGACTTCGCCAGCCAGCAGGATGCGCGTCCGATGACCTTCCTCGCGGCGAGCCTGTTCCAGTTCGCCAACCCCAAGGCCTGGGTGATGGGCATGGCGCTGATGGCAAGCTTTCTGCCCGAGGAAGGCCCGGCACTGCTCAACGCCGTATTGCTGGCAGGCTTCGCGGAACTGGTCGCGTTGCCGTGCATCTCGCTGTGGGCGGGCTTCGGGACCGCCATCGGGCGCCTGCTGAATACCGAACGCGCCTGGAAGATCTTCAACCGCGTGATGGGCGTACTGACCGCTTCCTGCGTGGTGATGATCCTCGGCTGATCCACAGCCTGCGTCTGGAGTACGCGAATGACACCGGAGCGTCGAACACTGTTCGAATAATCACTGTTCATGCAGGCGAGGTTGGTTAGACTGTCGAGACGCCAATTCCACGCTCGCACAGGACGCTCCCTGCATGCTGACACTCTACGGTGATCGCCGCTCCGGCAACTGCTACAAGGTCGAGCTGCTGCTGCACCTGCTCCAACGCCATCATCACTACATCGAGGTCGACATTCTGGCCGGCGACACCCGCACGCCGGAATTCCTGACCCGTAACGTCAATGGCAAGATTCCGCTGCTGGAGCTGCATCGCGGCGAGACACTGTCAGAGTCGAATGCCATCCTGAATTACCTCGCCGATGGCAGTGACTATCTGCCGAGTGACCCCTTCCTGCGCGCCAAGGTGCTGCAGTGGCAGTTCTTCGAGCAGTACAGCCATGAGCCGTACATCGCCACCGCCCGCTTCATCAATCGCTACCTTGGCCTCCCCGATGAGCGCCGCGCCGAGTACGCCGCCAAGCAGGATGGCGGCAAGCGCGCCCTGCGCGTGATGGAGCACCATCTCGCCGAGCATGACTGGCTGGTCGGGGACCGATTCACGATTGCCGACATTTCCCTTTATGCTTATACGCATGTTGCCGATGAAGGCGGCTTCGCGCTGGATGACTATCCCGCCATTCAGGCGTGGCTGGCACGTGTCGCGGCTCAGCCGGGGCATTTCGATATCCCGCGGGACTGATAGGATATGGCATCCCCGACGACCGCCGTTTGCCAGGACACACGATGCCAACCTTGACCTATCGCCCGATGACACCGGAAGACCACCCTGCCTTCATCGCCATGATGGAGGTGACTCCCGGGGTAGTCATCCGCGATGCCGACCGCCATGCCCCTGTCGCCCGCTATCTGGCGCGCAACCCCGGCATGAGCCATCTGGCCTTTCTCGATGAGCGCCTGGTCGGCTGCGCCATGGCGGGCCATGACGGCAAGCGCGGCTATCTTCAGCATGTGATGACAGCGCCGGACATGCGTGGCCAGGGCATCGCCAGCACGCTGGTCGACCGCTGCCTGGCAGCCCTGGCCTGCGAAGGCATCGACAAGGTGCATCTGGATACCCTGCACGACAACCATGACGCTCACCGCTTCTGGGAGCGCCTTGGCTGGTCCAACCGCAATGCCGAGATCGTGCGCTTCTCGCGCATTCTGGTGGACAACCCCAACGCCTGAGACAGCCGCCTTCTATCCCGACGACCGCCGAGCAAGCCCGACGACTACTGAGCAAGCCCGACGACCACTGAGCAAGCCCGATGACCGCTGAGCAAGGAGCTCTACCGTGCAATTTCTCGAAAATGACGACCTCGGCAAGCTGATACTGCGCCTGATGCTGGGCCTGCTGTTGCTGTTTCATGGCCTCTCGAAATTGCTCGGTGATGGCGGCACGCTGAGCTGGATCGCCGGCGAGCTCGAGAATCTGGGCATCCCGGGCGTGGTGGCCTATGGCGTCTACATTGGCGAGATCATCGCGCCCATCATGCTGGTGCTCGGCGTGCACTCGCGCATCGCCGGACTGATCGTGGTCGCCAACATGCTGTTCGCCTTTGCCGTGGCGCACATGGGCCAGCTGTTGAGCCTGTCGCCCTCCGGCGGCTGGGCGCTGGAGCTGCAAGGCTTCTTCCTCGCCAGCGCCCTGGCCATCGTCTTTCTCGGCAGCGGCCGCTTCGCGGTACAGGAGGACTGATGGCCGACGTCGTCACCGCCAGCACCTATTGCGAGAATGCTCCTCAGCACCCGATTCATGGCCCATATCATGATCATGAATACGGCTTTCCGGTCAGCGATGACCGGGTGCTGTTCGAACGCTTCGTGCTCGAGATCAATCAGGCCGGCCTCTCCTGGCTGACGGTGCTCAAGAAGCGCGCGGCCTTCCACGAGGCCTTCGAGGATTACGATATCGCGCGCATCGCCGCCTACGGAGACGAGGATCGCGCGCGCCTGCTCAGCAATGCCGGCATCATTCGCAACCGGCTCAAGATCAATGCCGTGATCCACAACGCAGGCGTGGTGATGCAGCTCAAGGACTCCCACGGCAGCTTCAGTGCCTGGCTGGATGCCCACCATCCACAACCGCTGTCAGCCTGGATCAAGCTGTTCAAGAAGACCTTCCGCTTCACCGGCCCCGAGATCGTCAACGAGCTGCTGATGAGCTGCGGCTATCTGCCCGGCTGTCATCGTGATGATTGTCCGGTGCAGGCACGCGTGCTGGATGCCGGCCCGCGTTGGGCCGAGCCGGGCGCCCTGGCGGCGATCCGCGCAGATGACTGACGCCTGCTCCCACGCCTCCCGCTCTCTACTTCCTCACAGGTAGCCCACGCATGGACTCCCTTACCCAGATATGCCTCGGGGCCGTCGTTGGCGGCGCCGTCATGGCGCCGGCCATTCGCCGCCTGCCCGGCCCGAAACGCGGCGCGGCCATCCGCTATGCGCTGCTCGGCGGTGCGGCACTCGGCACCCTGCCCGACCTCGACGTGATGATCGACTACGGCGACGCGGTCGCCAATTACACCCATCACCGCGGCTTCAGCCATTCCCTGCCGGTGCTGGCGCTTTTGGGCATCGTGCTCGGCTGGCTGCTGGCGCG
>JGI24005J15628_10000551_pt1 | contig 21473 bp, 17 predicted proteins | sample LinPmetageLP40_FD_15628 | JGI IMG/M metagenome (IMG submission 15628)
GGTGGTAGATACTGTACATTCCATTCTTTGGCCTCATGCAGATAATTGTAAAACACATAGTCAAAGTCTTGTGTTTGAATCCAATCGGCCATTGTATCCAAGTAGTATATGTTCTGTATGTTGATGGTGCAACAAACTTGTGTCTTAATATTCTTATTAGTGTGTTTCAACTTGTTAAACTTTTTAATATTGGCTAATACTTTTTTCCATACTGCACCATGACGTTGATATTCAAATCTTTTTCCTATATCATCAATAGAAAAAGCAATCTCAACTTCTGCAAATTCTGGCCATATACTTTCTATAGCACGTTTAGGATATGTTGTACCATTTGTGTTGTAGTGTATTTTTTGACTACTTGCATGACCTAAAACAGCACTCTTTTCTAACAGAGTAAAATGTTCTTCAATCAAGAATGGCTCGCCACCTGTGAATTCAAAATATTCTACTGTGGGTAAAAGCGATTGTATGTCATTCCAAAGATCAACTTCTTTGCGTGGCCATTGGCCTTGCTGTAACCAATCTTTAGCATGCCTGTTGCCCAAAACAATTTCTTCTTGTGCCCACTTTGATGATGACCAAGATCCACATATTCTGCATTTTAAATTACAAATGTTACCTAGTTTAAGATCTAAAAATTTGATGTCCAACTTGTTAGTGTTGAGTCCAAATTTTTCATTTGATATCATGCGTTTGGAAGTGCCCCCTGCTGATTCTAAACTCCAACACTTTGCACAAGTTTTGGGCATTTTATCATCTAAAAACTCCTGTCGTAAATTATTCATATAATCAGAGTGAAAAACGTCATTAATACTGTCCCCTTTTGCAATGTCATAAGGTCTTTGATTTTTATCCAATATAGATTCTTCTGCAAGACAGCACGGTCTGAATTCTCCTAGTGGAGTGGTTTCAATACTCATCCATGGCAGGGTGCAAATTTTATCCACTGAATATCTCCTTAAGTTCAGGAGCAACATCTTGTAGTTTTTGTTTCCTACGAGCATCTAATTGTTTTGTTATTTGAACAAATTGTGGCAATAAATGTGTCTTGTCTTCTGCCATCATAAAATTTATTACTGATTGCATGCCATTATATGCTCTCTGTAAATTATCTTCTGATTTTATAAAACTCATGTGTTCTTCAATTTTTTGTTTGCATTGGTGTTTGATAGTTTCAGGTAATATATCAATTCTATAATGATCAGGATCTTGTAAAATATTCATGTGCAGATCACTTGCTCCTAGAAATCCTTTAGACATCCAATCTCTATGAAAGTCTGGAATATGATCAACATTCATTACGCTGACTGTTGGCGAAATATAAAAATCCACTTGCGGACATTTCTTCAACATTTCTTCTCTGTTGCGTTCTACATCTGCCCACACTGTGCCATTTCTTACAACTTCTGCACGGGGGCCCATTGCATCCAAAGATGCTCCTACTGAAACTTGTTTGAATTCTGGCCATATATCCAGCACATTTAGGTCTTTGTAAGCCATTCTAGTAAAATTGGTGTTGTATATCAATCTCACTGTGTCAGCCTTGCCTAAACGTATTAATTCTTTTAGTATTTTATAGTGTTCCTCCATTATCAAAGGTTCTCCGCCTGCAAAGTATATTTGTTCTACTTTGGGCATGTGTTGTAATAATTGATCATAGGCATCCATTTTTGTAGTGCCTGCATAGGTGATTTTGTCATGATTAGGTTTGCCGAACAATGCAGTTTGATCATCATACCAATTTGAGGAAAACATCGATCCACAAGACCTGCAAGAAAGATTACATAGATTGGAAAAACGTATGTCCCAATAGATCATATTTACATCTTCATAGTGCCCATCTTCTCTAGTTTCTTTTACTTTGTCTACATGGTGACCAAAGTGTATGTTTGATGATTGTCTCATTGAAGTCCAGCCATGTGATTCTTGTTCATAACATTTTCTGCACTCTGCAGACTTTTTCTCTTCAAGCATATTTTTTCTTATCTGCTTCTGTTTTGGAGAGTTCCATAATTCTTCAATTGTGTTGTCTTTCATACTACCAATTGGAAATTTATGTTCTGCTAAACAGCAAGGATATGCTTTACCGTCAGGATAGGCATGTAGATGTGTCCATGGTATTGTGCAAAATGTTTTACTATCTTTCAGTAAGAATTTTTCTCTAACAGATAGTTTTGTCGGATCTACTTTTGTAGGCATTTTGCTTTTATAACTGTCCATACCATTCAACCATTTCTTCACTAAAAGTATTCATAAAATTTTTATTTCTCCTTGTATCATATTGTACATAAAAGTTTTTAAAGTCTCTTTGTAATTTATCCAATGTATCTGCTCCAGAATGTGGACTGTCTACACTCTCTAAATATTCGATTAATCGGTTCATTTGGTCTACTTCATGTTCATGCAAATAGTCAGCATAAATTTTAATTTGGTATCTTAACTTGTTTATTGCAATATTCTTAATATGCTGTGGCAGTACCACACACGATTGGAAAGAAGGAAAACGCAGTATATTGAGTGTAAAATTAGGAAAGTCTTTGCCATGTTGCTTTTTTAAATGCACCATCCAGTCAATCAATCCATCTAAGGAATCCAAACAAAGTGCATTTACTGTACACATTACATGAAGACCTGTAAGATTACCTTCTTTTATTAGTCTGAACATATTGTCACGCCATTGTTTAAAGTCCATTCCATCTCGAATATAATCTGCTTGACCCCACATAGCCTCTGCAGAAGTATAAACTTCAAAATTGTCTATGTGATGAGATGCCTCGATCAGTCTATCCATCAGTGCTGGTTTTGGGCACAGATTAGAATTTATTGCAAGTCTTGTATTGCTTCTGCCATGGTTATCTTTAAACCAATCTAAAAGTTTCCACATATCTGCACTCATTAAAGGTTCACCACCTGTGACTCGTAATTCTTGCAAGGTTTTGTGTAGATCAGATTCCCACCATTTCCAGAATGCTTCCACATAAGGATTGTATTCTTGATATCCATATTTTTGTGATGCATCATGTGGATGTGTAAAATGGTTCCTTCCATCTGACTCAAGATTTTGATAAGGCCCATTGGTTTTAATATCTTTCACCCACGTGGTTGAAAATGCAGGATTACAGTAAGAACATGCAAAGTTACAGGTTCTATCAAATGAGATCTCTAATGTTTGTAAGTTTACATTCTGCTGGCATGGCGTATTGTATGCTGTGTCTAATGCGTCTTCAGTATATATTTTTGATTTATATACACGATCTGACACAACATGTGAACCTATGTCTTCTGCTTTCCAACAATACTCACAACCTTTTGGTCTTTCACCTTCTTGCATCATTTCACGTTCAAGTTTCTTTTGTTTTGTATTGTGTATTGCAGAGGGATTGGTTTTAATTTCTTCTAGATCGATTTGATGTGGCAAAGGGTGATGACATGATGTAGTTTGTCCTGATCCCAACCATATGGTTGCATTGTACCATTTGGCTCCACAAAAACTTGCTGATTTGGTATCCAACACTCTTTTTTTGTATTCAATGTTATTCTCCATCATTTTACATATTTAGATGATGCTTTTTTACACTCATCAAAGAATGAGCCATATTCAGGAAAAGTTTTAAGCATATCTGTTGACCTCCTAGCATCATGCGTTTTAAAAAACTTCCAAAAATTTGCTTTGTGTTCTTCATTGTTTTCTAACCCTTGTTGCATGACTTGATATGCACGTTCTAGTTTGGCTATTTCAAAATCTCTAAATGCACCCATCTTTTCGTTGTGTTGATACATTCGCATAAAGTTTATTGCATCTTCAAAATATAGGTTAAAACTACTGTCTAATAATCCTATGTGTTGCCATATTGGCTGTCTTAGTATTGGAGTATCAAACCAAACTCTCTGATAGTCATTGGAATATTGTTGCCTTAATTTTAAAATTTGTTGCATCATAGTTTTTAAACTAGACACAGATAAATTGTTCAGTGTAATAATAAATGTTAAAGAGTTGTATCCTTTAATTTCATCTAGATACCTATGTACGTTACTCCATACTGTGTTAAAATTCATACCATGTCTAATGTACTCTGCTTTATCATCCCACGCATCTAAAGAAACAAATTGCATAAAGTGTTCAATCATAGCACCGTCGCACATAGTTTTTACACTATCAAAATATTTGTCGCCCAACGATGCAGTTGGCGGGCAAAAGTTGGATGTAACATTTAGATGCAGATCTTTTTTAGGATTAGCAATCACATAGTCAAAGACTTTGTAGGTATTAACATCCATCATTGGTTCTCCACCTGTCATTCTAAAATGTTTTAGTTTGGGATAAAGATCAGGCCACCATTTCCAAAATGCTTCAACATAAGGATTTTGTTTTTGTGGTAAAACTTTATTAGAGCCAACAAAATGTGTGGGATCATTATGTGGTTTAGTTGTTGGATAAGCACCAAGATCTTGTATTTCTTGTGCCCATGTAGTAGAATATTGTGGCGAGCAGTAAGAACAAGCAAAATTACATGCATTACTGAAGTCTACTTCTACGTATGTGGGCACAACATCCGCATGCGGATTTTTTAGTATATTTTCATACTCTTGCATTGCCCATGGCTCTCCAGAACGATAATGTCTATCACTCATCTGTTGATTGTCTTCTAATCGCCAGCAGTACGAACATCCATCTGGACGTTTTCCCTGAAGCATAAGATCTCTCTGTTGTTTCTTTTCATCTGTGTTGTGCAATTTTGCAGGATCAACAGCAATCTGTTCTTTGTTGATATTGTGTAACGGTGGATGATAACAAGAATTAGTTTTGCCTGTGGTAAGATGTAAACTGGTCTGCATCCATTTTGCAAGACACATACTAGATGATACTTTGTTAAGTTTTTCTTTGGCTTCTACAGCCGACTTCATGTAATCACTGCTCATGATTGCACCATTTAAAAAATTTAGATTGTTCTGGTCCCAACAAAGATGCAGACAATCCTAAATGATAATTTAGGTCTTTGTGCAAGTCTACAATTCGTTCTTCAATATCATACCTAATCGACTCATATACAGCATTCCATAATGTGTCTAAAGATGCAAAATCTTTAGTAACTTTATAATTCCATGTTTCTCCTGCAAGTGTTGTCATGTAACTTCCATAACATGCTCCATGTATTGCCCAAAGTCCATGTTTTACATCTGCACCAACACTCATCCATACAAGTAGATTTCTCAGATTGTTCTTGTCTATTCTCTTAGTGAATTCTCCTGGTGACACACGATGACCACGATCCAGGCTCATCTTGACCCCTTCTCTGAATCCTGACTGCCAAGCCTGATGTTCAGAGTAATTGATCATTGTGGTTGAATAACATTTTTTCATTGCCACATAGCGATCATGGAAACAAAATTCTATTTCACTTTCTGCGTCGCCTTCAGAGTTTTCATGTGTTTTCATTTCCTTTACAAATTTTCTAGTCCAAGATGACACTCCACCATTGCCATATTTTAAACCATTTATTATGTTGTAGCCTTGCCATCTAATCACTGCATCAGTCGGAAGGGCAGTATCGTCTAGTTGTTGATCAAACAGTGCAGGATTAACAATGTTATCACCATCAACTAAAATAAATCTTTCTGTGGTCGAAGCATCTCCGGCCGCTTTGTGTGCCGCATCAGAACCTTCAACACCATCCACTCGCTTTGCCCATGGACATTTTGTTTTGAGATCCAGCCAGTTTTGTTCTTTGTTTGGTTCTTTGTAACTTAAAAATATTACATCAAAATCTGCTACATCAATCATACTTTACCCATGTGTGTTTATCCTTGTCAAACCATTCTGGTTTAGGGTTGGCNCGCCCNATACAGTGAAACAGATTATCTTTTACCACTATCCAGTCGCCATCNCTGTCATCTAGTTTCAATTTTTTAGCAGGTTTTGATTCTTCAATCTCTTTCTCGACCAGTTTTTTATCTTTGACCAAGTATGATTGCGGTTTANCACTCACTTTTAAAAATGTATTGTAATCAATTGTAATGAAATCACCAGGCTCGTCTGTGGATCCNACAATNGTAATTTCTCCATCTGGTTTGTATAAAACTTTAAATGTTTCCATGTTTTTTGTATCTCGCAATTAATTCAGGTGTACAAATATGTTTATCATGATAATGCCACGGATANGACAATCGTTGACCATTAACAATCACTGATTGAGGATCTGGAATACTCCAATATCTCATTTCNCCTGTGATAGCAGGTTTATTGTGTACAAATGTTGGCAACGGTGATTTATCGCAAACATTATCAAAGTTTAGATTGTTGAGTGCCATGCTCATAGCAAANTCAGTGGATGGTTCATGTTTTTCCCACAAACGATATTTTTTTATTTCNCTGTGCCAATCAGAAAAAATCCGCCATACTTCTTTCATTAGCATNACTGTGGATCTAGTTGTCCTNACATAATACAAACCGCTGTACACATTGGGCAATAAGTTTTTCCGTATAAANGTTCTGTATCTTTTGTCATTGGCTTTTTCTTGTCTATTGTTCAACACATAACTTGTAAAACATAAATCATAGTTTCTGTAATGATGTTGCCAAATGCTTATGTCACTGGTGAGTAACATGTCAGATTCAAATTTTACAGTTTCTTTGAATGGAGTGACATCGCAGATCAATGCTTCATACTGCATATTGTTGACCACTTCTCTCTTAGGCACTTGGATTACGTGATCAAAAACATCATATAGATCTTGTCTACACGAATCAGTGTCATTAACAATCACTGCCATAGGCATCTTGTGTGCATGAGTGGCTTTTACGCTGAGAGCAAACAGCATGGCCATACTCTCATAATCTGTATCACCAGTGTTTAGTGCAAAAGTTAGGTACCCGTAGCCTTGTTTTTTACTAACATGCATCTTGAAGACTTTCTTTGTTTAAAATGTGACAATCAAATTTGACTGTAAACTGTCCATGATTATCGAATAAAAATATCTTGTCTCTAGTAAGTCCTTGCACAGATATCATATCTCTTGTGGTGTGTATTGGCCACGGAATCTCACAGTGTGAACAATCGTTGTGGTTGTTTAGTTGGTGCAGTGCAATGGTTACTGCGAAATCATTGCGAACAATATGTTTAGATATGTAATACAAATCAGCATAGTATTTCCAATTGTGCAACACAGATTGCCACAGAGTAAAAAACTTTGCAACTTGATCACATTTTCTAAACTTTAACACTGTGGCCCAAAACATGTCTAATTCAGATTTGCCCATTCTTATATTTTCTACTGTTGTGTTTCTAATATCGTACCAAGCACGATGCATTTGCAATGGTTGGTCACAATCAAACAACTTTTCCAGTGCATTACTTGTGGCCATGTAATCTGTGTCCAACACAATTGTGTTTTCAAAAGGTGACAGTTCGTATGCCTGGACGCGAGATAGATTGTGCCACGGTTTGGCTTGGTTGCCAAATACTTTTCTATTGTTTTCAAATTTTTTCACATTTACATAGTTGCCGTCTGCATTCATCACGGGGAAACCTGCTACTACAACAGGAATGTCAGGCATATGATGTTTCAGTTGTTCAATACATCTTGCCGCAAGAGTAGAATAATTTATGTGTGAATTATGATTAAACAGCAGAAATCCACGATCATGTGACAATACTTTTATATTCCTCTGCATATTCATTCAACACCAATTGATGTTGTTGTAGTGCTTTGTTGTAAAATTCTTTTACGTTTTTAATCATTACTGGGTTTTTGTTAGAGTCAATAATTACATCATTGTTTTTGATATGTCCACAGTAAGACAGAAGTTTTTCGTCAGCACACCACATCCCGCCTTCATACACAAAATACTTCAAAGCATTGCATCTCTGATCCAACAGAGACAAGTTCCTTTTGAGTTCGAACATTCGCCTAGCAGTCATACAAATATTATATGCGATCTTGCAATAAACGTCAATGATTTATGCTTGTGATTGTGCGGCTTCAGCAAAGGTAATAGTGCCAATAGCATCTTGTTCCAAAGAGTTTAGATTTGGTTTGTTGTAACCCCAAGCAGATACTAAATTACCATCAACAGTATCTAATAGTGTTTGTGAATCTTCTTCTTCATCCGGAGAACTATCATCAGGATCGGCTGCGGCACCTTCATCTGATGAGTCAACCGCCGCATCTGAGGCAGTTGCTTTAATATGCACCACTTCACCTTTGCCATTATTGTCGCCTGCTGTGCCTGAGAGTTTTACTTCCCACTGACAAAAGTTTGCTGTGTAGGCACTGGCGTCTGCGTTTTGCTTTTGCACAACCACATAGTTACCGCCATTAGTTAGATCGTCGTTCCAATATCCGTCATTGAGTTCAACGGCCTGTGTTCCACTACCACCCAATCCGTCTGTGACACCTGCTAAAAAAAATGTGCCTGCAAGTGTTCCGAACAGATCCACCCATTCTGCTGATTTATCATTTGCGGTGTTGCCTGATAAGGACCAAGAATGTGTAATCCTACCGCCTGCATTGAAAAAATATCTTGCCGCATCAGATGAAGCAAAAGTGACTGTCACTTCTTGAATTGTACTGGTTCGCCATGACCCAGTAAAGGTTCTGTTTACTGAGTTAGGATTAGTGGCCGCTGTCAATTTTGATGCCGCCGCATTGTATCTGTTGTTGTTGAGTGTAGTGATTTCGGAAGTTAATGTGTCAATGGCTACAATTACATCTCCTGCCGCCAGTGAACCGGAGTCTGTGCTCATTGTGCCGCCTTCGTGATCAGCAATAACCTTGGCTCTGTCTAACAGAGTGTTCCATTGTGTGGCTTGTACTGTACCACCTGCGGACACTGTGCTGATAGCATTGCCTTGTCCCCAACCATGACCAGCATCGCCGACTCCCCAAATTTTATTCAAATTTGCACCGCTGGTGTTTGCAAAACCATTGTAATGATCGTCTAATATTGTGTCACCTGTTTGATAAGCCATTAATTCTTTCCTACTACTATTTCAATATATTTAACATTTTCNTCTGTATTGTTCTCCAAAGAACGACCAATTATTGTTAATATAGAAACAGATGTCAAATCTTCTATTTTTTGTGCCACACCTGGAGTGGATGAACTCACTAATCTGTCACCTTTTTGCACAGCACCTATAACTTTGCAGGGGACTCTGCCAGATAATGCCACATAAGGATGAGTTTCATTGTCGCCAGCGGCCGCATTCATTTTAAATGCTGGATCTTTGGATATAACTCCAAACACATTGATGTCGTTTGCTGTGGTAGTTTTTGTGATTTCTCCATTTGCTCCTGTCTCAAGTGCCACCACATCTCCATATTCCATCGGCACATCTGCTAGATATCTTTCTGCCAAGTCAGAATAGTTTGCTGAAGTGGCTGTGGCTCTAATGCTTTGATAGGATGCGATAGTAATATTTCCGTTGGTTGTGCCATCTTCGTTAGTGTTAATCAATGCAAATTCATCTGCGGATTCATCCCAAATAAAAGCAACATTAGTATCTACACCTCTGTCAAACACAATTCCTGCATCATAAGCATTTGTATTTGTTGTGCCTTTATTCAACACAATGACCGGATCCAAAATTGAAGTGGTTGTACTGGTAGTTGTAGTACCTGATACTGACAAGTTGCCCGACACAGTTAAATTGTTTGCCACAGTTACTGATGCATCTGACCCTGTCATTGTTAAGACTGTGGTGTTCGATTCGGCATCGTTAACATTAAAAATTATGTTTCCATCAGTAGGTAACATTTCTAATTGTAAAATTGGCACCAGACTGTGTCATGGTGATGTCACCATCTACACCCAGTGTCAAAGAATCATCGTTAGCAATTGTTAAAGTGCCAATAGTTGTGTCTGATGCATTGGATTTGAGATAGTTTGCGGCTGCCACTCCTCCAAGTGCATCTGCATCAGTGGCTGTGCCTTGAAATTTATTTGCAGTAATTTGAGAGCCAAGTGTGATTCCTTTTAGTATTGTTGTGTAACCTGAAATAGCAGACGCAGGAGTAAATTCAACTGATGACGCAATGGCTACAATACTGTCGTTGGTAGTTAACTGTATTACAGATCTATCTGTGCCTGTGGTGTCTGTAATAGTTGTGGTGATTGATCCGGTGGTTCCTGCTCCAGCAGTTGCTTGAGGACCTATCAATGTCCATGCAGTGCCAGTGTAGGCATATATTTGATTGTTAGTTGAATCGAACCAAAGGTCGCCTGCTACTCCTGTGCTTGGCTGTGAAGTAGATACAATTGATTGTGCCACAGTCTTGAATGCTGTGCCACTGTAAACTTTTAGTTGTGCATCTGTGGTGTCAAAGAACAATTGACCAGTTAGTGGACTAGTCGGAGAGTTTGCAGTGGTGTTTGCAAAATTCTCCAAAAGCGAAACTTGGTTTTCATTTAATACTTCACCATAGCCTGCATAATTTTTGCCTATAAGGGTTATATCGGTGGTTGTATCTGTGGTTCCGTCTGCTATTGTTGTTAGCAACGTTCCATCTGTTTTGTTTATTGTGAATGCCATTATACGTATTTATTAGTCAACATATTCCACTGNGATNTCATATGATCCGCTAAACGGAAATGATCTTGATTTTTGTACAATTATTACAGGCACACTTGCTTGTGTCTGATTTGCTGTATCTTCTATAAATGTTCTTATTGTAGAAACATAGTTGGTTGGACTTTGTCCTGAAGAACTTACACCAAAATTAGTACATGGAAAGAAACTGCTGATATCAATAGTACCACTGTTTGCGGCACCATCGTAGTTGAATCCAGTGTTTGCATTTGAACTTCCACCAACGAATGTATGACCGCCTGAAGGCACAGTAACTGAAGATGCCCATGCGTTATCATCACGTCTTTGTGCTAAACTGACGCTGTCTCCTACGTCAAAAGCAGTACCTGTGACATCGCCGATTGGCGCAGTGTTTGTTGTGCTTAACACATTGGTGTTATTTTGGGTGTAAAAATTGGAATCATTCCAAGGAAGAATGTGCATATCGCCACTCATTGAGTTAATTGTTACTCTCACTGTTTCACCGGCCGGCATCGGTTCATCTGCAATTTTAATAAATGAAGTGAACATGTGCGTAAATGGCCCATAATCATCTCGTCCATCATTGTTGTCATTTCTATAATCACTTACACCACCATTATTAGCAATGTTGACTGGAGGACCACCAAATGGGCCATTATCGTAAGTGAATGTACTTTCTGTGAATGATATTGTTCCTGCACTTGATATCAGGTCAGGTCGTCTTTTGTGGACACGTCTCCACGTGCCATTGTCGTTTTCATATGCTTCATCAATGTTACGCCAAGTGCCTGAGTCGTTCACATATATTTCTTTGATTGTGCGAAATGTACCGTTGTCATTTACATGAGTCTTAACCATTATGCTGTATACTTGTACCAGATGTCGCCATCTGAGCCACCGCTGGGATCACCGGTTGATAGTGTTCTTGTACCAACTGCATTTGAACCAACTGTGTTGCCATTAACATCGCCTGTGACATCACCAGTTACATCTCCTGTTAGATTGCCTGTCACATTTCCAGTCACATTGCCTGTGACGTTTCCTGTTATGTTACCCTCAAAAGTTGCCGCTACCAGTGTTGCTGAGCCGACTGTCCATTTATCGTTGGTCTCGTCCCAAAGAAAACTTACATTTGAACTAGTGCCTCTTTTAACCTCTATGCCAGAGTTTGTAGAAGGTGTACCACTGACTCCACTGTTCAATAAAATGGTGTTGTCTTCAACTTCCAAGGTTGTTGTGTTTACTATTGTGTTTGAACCATTGACTGTTAAATCACCATTAATGTTTAAATTGTTTAAAGTGGCAGTGCCTGAAGCCGCAGTGAGTGTGCCAGATAGTGTAAAGTTTCCGCCAACTGTCATATCGTTTGCAATTGTAACTGATGCGTCTGATCCTGTCACTGTTAATGCTGTTGTGTTGACTCCGCCATCATTAATATTCAATAAAATATTTCCATCTGAAGCAGAATTTCTTAATGTAAAATCATTATCATTTTGTAACATAGAAACATCACCATCTGCTCCTAGTATCAATGCGTTGTCATTGGCAATGGTTATTGTGCCTGTGGCAGTGTCTGAAGCATTTGCACGAAGATATCCTGTCGATGCTATTCCTCCAAGTGCGTCTGAATCAGTGGCTGTGCCATTAAATTTGTTGTTACTAATATCACTGTTGAGAGTAATTCCTACTTTTATCGTCGAAAATCCTGTAATTGCAGATGCTGGTGTAAACTCTGTTGCAGAACTATAAGCAACGATTGTGTTGTTGATTATAAACTTAACAACAGGCTGTGAAGTTCCAGTTGTATCAACAACTGTGTCTGCTGTAGCACCAGTAAGGGTTGTGCCTGGAGGTCCAACTAATACCCACGTTGTTCCTGAGTACACGTAGATCTGTGAATTTGTTGTATCATACCAAAGATCACCTTGAGCGCCAGTGCTTGGTTCTGAGTTGGAAATTATCGCTCCACTGACTGCTTTAAATGCCGAACCGTTGTAGACTTGAACTTGATTTAGTGTGGTGTCATAAAATAGTTGCCCGGTGATAGGACTGTCGGGTGCGTTAGTAGTTGTGTTGGCAAAATTTTCTAATAATTTAACAAAATTTTCATTCTGTACTTCGCCATACCCCGAATAAGATTTTCCTATTAGGTCTAAATTGGTAGTGGTATCTAAAACACCATCTTCTAGTTGTACTAGGACTGTGCCATCAGTTTTGTTAATTGTATATGCCATTGTCTACACGATATTTATGGCTTTAATATCACTGAGATTGATAGTTGATTATAAATCTACTGCTTTTTTGGCAAACTCTATTATATCATCTTCAGAGACATAATCAAAAGCGTCCGATTCTTTGTACTGTTTGATCTTTAATTTTGTAGCCTCACGCTGTTCACCGATGTAATCCATCATTGCTGTAAATTCAGGAGTATTTGCTACGTCACTCTTATTAAGCATATCCATTATGATATTCATTTGTTTGTATACAGGATAGGCATTTACAATAGCCTCACCGGATTGGACTTTTACACCCTGTTCTGAAAAACGTGGTTTCTCATCCACAGACTTTACTTTGCCTGTGTCATAATCACCATCCCAGAACTCATTTATTGGATCAACTTCAACTTCTTTGAATTTGAATTTTGTAAGGTTTAAATTTGCAATAGGAGTTGACTCTGGAAGTGCTCCGATCAAGACTCCTGTCTTTGCATTGAACATTAAGTTTTGTTTTTCTTTTGGCATGCTTATACTTATTTATTCATAGATCAAGCACAGTGAGTACTTGGCTGGCTCATCTGGCAAGATTTCTGTTACTTCATGATGTAGTCCTATATCCATATTAAACAGTGCACCTTTTGATTCCTGTACAAATTGTGCTTCATCCTGTTCGTTAAACCAACAAAAGTGCGGTTTGCCTTCAGTGAGATAGATCAGTTTGAACTTCCAATACCCGCCTTGAGCATCACAGTGTTTGACTAAAAAATCTCCTGGCTCATATCTGTTGATTACCATCTGTGTGCAAAATTTTTTGTCTGCAGGAATTGTCTTCCACACAGCATCTATAGTTTCTTGTGGCATGTCTTTGCTGTACCAGGTTGAAAATCTGCTCACAGGCCCATTTATTTTTGCTTTGTGCTGTGTAGCATCTCCGGGATATCTTCTTGTAAATTTTCCATGAGTATGAACATGTGACATGATTTCGTCTACGTTGGTTACATAATTTGGAATTACTTCCGGTGAAAAGTTAGTCACTTAGATTAGCCTGAGGTATATGCCCAGTTGCCGTTTGTAAGAGTAAAGATTAAATCATTATTTCTTGTTCTGTTTAGGATAGTACTTGTAGACACACCGGTGACGATGTTTGGATTACCAATAGAGCCTTGTGAGAAAGATGTCACAGAAGTTGCTGTAAGAGTCAATCCGGAAACTCTTGCAAGTTTACCATTTGGGAAGGCAGATGCTGGCGCCAACGTATCTAAAATAGTTGCTATCTCAGTGTTGGACAATCCTGTAATGTCCATCGAAAACACAATGTCTGTGCCTGCAAGTTCTTGCGATACATGTTGTTTAATTGCAGTTTCACTTAATATTGTTGAATCAGGTGATGATGATGTCAATCTTGCATCATTTGAGAAGTTATTAATAGTTGCTACTGTTGATGAATCATCGTTTGCATCTGATGACATAACAATTGATCCACAAGTAAGTGTACTTGCTCCAATGTGTATGTCTCCAAATCCTGAATTTATAGAACCTGAATTTAAAACACCCACTGACGTTAATGATGAAGCAACAATAGTTGAACCTAGTGTTGTGCCACTTAAAACAGATGTACCAGCAATGTCATAGCCTTTGCCAGTAGCCACTGATAATCCTTGTGATGAACGAAGTGGACCGCCATCTCCAGTCACAAAAAATGTTACATTGTTACTNGANTCGGAACCTCTGATATCTAATCCTGCTTGATCATTTGAATCAGCAGGNGAATCATTGTTAATAACAATTGTTTGGTCAGCAAAAGAAGATGAAGATCCTGTGGTTACTAAAGAACCATCTACTTGTAAATCTCCAAATACTCTGACATTTGCAAGATCAGTTACTTCTAAAGCAGTAGTAATTGTGGACGCTTTATTAATTCTAAACAGTATGGCTTCATCAGCATTATTTTGTGTGAATACTAAATTATTAGATGATATCGAAATAGTTGCATCTGAATCAGCACCAATTGTCAATCCAGTATCGTTCAGTACACCAAATGAGCCAGAAGTAGTTTGGTTCTCATCATTTGTAAGAAAAGCACTTGCATCTCTTCCACCAAGTTCATTAGCATTTTGAGCAGTGCCATGCAATCTGAATGTTGTTGAATCTCCTGCTGTATAAAAAGTTAAACCTTGATTGATTGTTGCGGAATCAAAACCTGCAGGTGGTGCACTCAATACTCTTGCTGTTGCTGAAAGAATTGCTACTCTTGTTCCATCTTGATAGAGTGATAAAACATTTGCTGTTCCTCCACCACTTAAATTTTCACTGTCTACTAACCAGCCTGATTTTCCATCGCCAGTTTTATAAATTGGTCCAATAAGATCAAATGCAGTACCATCGTACATGTACAGTTGATCATTAGTTGTATCGTTCCACAATGTGCCCGACACCAACCCTGTGGTTGGCTCAGAGGTAGAATTTCTAATGCCTAATGGCACAAAGTCTGTACCATTGTAAACTTTGAGTGTAGCACCAGACGAATCATACCACAGTTCTCCAGTAATTGGTGCCGTAGGCGCTGTTGATGATGCTGAATTTTCTAATAATTTTACTAAGTTTTCGTTGAATGCTTCGCCATATGATTGATAATTTCTACCAATTAGGCTAACTGAGGTGGTTGTATCTAGTACACCGTCTTCTACTGTGGCTACAATGCCGCCTGCTGTGTTATTGATTGTGTATGCCATGTGCTATATTTACCGTCCTATGAATCAACAAAGTTTGTTAAACTTTGAATCCTTATTGTGTAATCTATTTGAATAAGTCTGTTCAGTGATTTCTGCACTGGGTGGAAGATAACATGTGTCAGTAAATTACCTGCGCCTGCTGTGCCTTCCCATGAAAATAGTGCAATTTCATCAAATACGAAAGTGTCATTTACTGTGGTTGTGTTATCAAATGCTGATTGTCCTGAAGGTTCACCAAAATCTAACAGACACGATACTACTACATCTGAGTAAGTTGTACCACTTGTGTGTGCAATAGTAATTTTATTCCTTGTTGTATCTGTGTTAAGTGAGGATTGATCATTAACACTCTTATAATATGTTTGATTGTAAAGATTAGCGTTGTCACCTGTTGAGTTTGGTGTAAGATAGGTAATAATACCTGTAGCATCCACGGATGTGCCACCGTTGCCAAAGTGCATTTCTTCAATAAATCCTGTGGTTCTGTTTGCTATAGAGTTTGCTAGTGCTTTGGAAAAGTTTTCATAGTGTATAGCATTGTTTTTGTCTACATACACTTCGTCTGTACTAGGATCAAATATTTTAATATGTCCTTGAATATCTAGGCCTTGCTGTTCATCAGGCTTTTTAACAATAGTTTCTTCGTTTGACTGTGTTGTGGAGTCTGTCATGTGCATTATTTATATTCATATAAAAACAGGGGTCGGGTTTAATGATCAATAAATAACTGCACATGACAACTCAAGTACAATTTAGAAGAGGCACCACTGCTTCACACACATCATTTGCAGGTGCTATAGGCGAAGTTACTGTAGATACCGATCTTAAGACATTATTAGTGCATGATGGCACTACTCTTGGTGGCACAAGAATTGCTAGATACTCAGACACTTTATTACAAGTAGTAGGTGACGATTCTGCTACATTTGAAACTAGAGTAGGCGAAGATGTTTTACAATTTTCAGGTGGCAACTCCATAACAACATCCACTTCATCTTCATCAATTGTTACAGTAAATTTAGATGATGATATTATTGTGAATAATATTTCATCAGCAGACTCCACAGAGGTGGTAATAAATGATGGTCTACGAGTAACTGGCACATCAAATCTTCCAACACTGGAAACCAATCAACTGTCATCAGGTGATTCAACAGCAATACAAATCAATGATGCAGTCAACATCAGCGGCGATGTAACTTTAGGTGCAACATTGTTTGTCGACAATATTATTGGAGAAGATTCAGGTGCAGTGCAAATTTCTACACTAGACGTGGATACAATTTCATCATCTTCTTCAACAGGAATTCAGATTAACGACGCTGTGAATATATCAGGTGCACTAAGTGTAAACAGCATCGACACAAATGAAATATCATCAGGAGATTCAACTGGTGTTGTGATCAATGATGAACTAAGAATCAATGGAAATATATCTGCTGTTGATTCAACTGCTCTTGTAGTTCAAGATGCTCTTGAAGTAAATGGTGCTTTAACAGTGGCGGCCATCACTGCTTCTGGCACAGTGACTCATAATGCGGCAACAGTTTATTCTGTGCAGGATGATTTCGCAACATCAACCACAGCACTTGCTTTAACAGTCACAGTGCATTCATTAGCAGCCGGTGAATCAGATTATACACTGGCGGCAGGCACAGAAGGACAAATCATGCACTTTGTTGTAGCAGGTGGTTCTTCGACTGCGAACGAAGTTGCACTAACAACAATAACCGTGTCACAAACAAGAGATCCAAGAATTGGTGATGTGTTGGCCACATATGCATGGCAACCATTTATCACTGGTAATGACGCACTAGGTGATTCCACCATTCCACAAAGAACAATGGCCTCATGTATATTTGCCAACGGTGCATGGAACTTAGACTTCTTTACTAAAGTATAATTTACACTACTAGAGTTATATCGGCAGGCTCTGCCTTTAAGAATTGTGCCTGTACGGAATTAGTATTTTGTAAACCTAATCCTGTAGATGCTTGACTTTGAATTTCTAATGACAAGTCAGTGGTGGCCACACCATTGTCACAAGTAATAAGATCTGAATCTGCTTCCGCGCCAAAAGTAATTTGATCATACCATACTGATCCCGTTTTTCTTACCACACGAATTGCAACGCCTACATCTGGTGCAGTATCAAATGTAATTGATCTAGTTGAATCGGATGCCAAAGTGTAAGCAGTGGTTACAGAGCCACCTTCAAGCACTGTAATTTCATCATTGGAACTTGGAGTAAAATCCAAATCAAATGTTGCTGTAGAACCATCCCCATATTTTAAAGTTGTGCTAGTCACATCTTCATATGGCACTGCTTGTGATATTGATGCATCTACTACTTTGTCATCCACTGCATGTGTTTGAATTGGTGTGCCTAGTGTCGCTCTTGTAAGTCGACCTAACACATTGCCAGTTTTTGTAAAATATGCTATTCTTTCTTTGTTAATAAAGACCACACCCGGTGTGTTTGTGCTGGTGTTCGGTGTCGGTAGGTTTGAAGCATCTGCTACTGTGATTGTTGTAGCATCTATTAAGACTGGATCAATCAGTTTGCTTGAATTTTTAGAACTTAATCTGCGATAGTGATATCTGTTAATGATATCTTTGAATATTCTGTATCCAATTGCTGGCTGACTTGTTAGGCCTCCTATGTAAGTGACACTCACTGTGTCTGTACTGGCTATACCATTAGGGATTTCAATTATGTCACCATTTACTACAAAGTCATGATTTGCTGTCAAATATTGTCTGTTAACAGTTACAAATACTGAATTGGAGTTCAGAGGTGTTGCAGATAATTTAAATTGTTTGAAGTACAATGGTGATGCAGTGGTTATACTTTCAAGTCCTCCAAAGTCTTCATCAGGTTCATCAACAGAGTCAAGATTTCCGTTGTCTTCTATCAATGTCAGTTTAAGACCTGAGTCAGCAGTAAAGTCTGAAAGATCTGAAGTGCGTAATGTATCATCTGCTGAGATAAAACTCACAAGATCTCCAAAATCAATTTGACTAGTTACTTGTTCACCTGACTGTTGCGTAAACACTTCTGTGCGTAATCCTGCTTGATCATGATTACTAAAAGTTGTTACAAATATTTTTTCATTATCTATAGTTGAACCATCTGAATACCCTGATTGCAATGTGAGGATTCCATTTGTGTCAATTTCATAATCGTGTCCATGTTTAAGCACAATTGCAATTATACTGCCATCTGCAGGTGTATCAAGGAACTGTATAGATCCTTCTCCTGTAAGTGTAGTGCCAATAAAGAATGTGACATCATCTTGCAAAATACCGTCAATGTACACTTCAGTGTTTGTGTAACTTGCCAAAGTGCCTGCAAAAGGTTGATTTGGAACTTGGAAAACTACGGAAGATCCGTCTCCTACATAATATGCAGTCTGTGGCGGATTTAATTTATATCTGTTACTACCTGTGGTTCCGGATACTCCTTCAACTATTACTTTGTTGTGGAAAGGCCCAATCACAGCAGGCAATGGATCCAGTTGTACTTTTATTTCTGTGCTGTCTGTAGGAGTGGTGTATTCTGTTGTGATAATTTCCGAGAATGCTTTAATAGAAGCATCTTGATCAAATGCAAAAAATTCAATTATAGTGCCATTAGCCGGAGCAGATGGAAATACAATGTCTACTGATGCAGAATCACTGCTTTCTTGCACAGTCTGTAACGAACGCACTCCATTTACAAGAATGTAAGATTGTTGCACTCTAGCAAAAGTTATAGGGGCATTGAATGTAGATTTAATGCCATTGCCAGTAAAGGAGAATCTACCAATTAAATTATCCATTGCCACATCAATGACAACAATGTTGATTATACTGCCAGACAAAGGAGCAGTATTGAAATTAATTTTTTTGTTTGCATAATCAACACCATAAGCAAAAGCATTGCCATCTGTAATTTCATCAGATGTGATTCCTGTCAAATCATCACTCAATGCTAGGCTGGTATCTGCTGTGTTGTCTGATCTGTTTGCAAATTGATTGTTAACAAACACTCTGAGTCCAAATTTAGATGCTGGCTGAACTCCTATATCAAATGATTTTGTTACGCCATCGCCATAGTACACTTTTTTGCTGACTGTGGATGCTCCATCGGTGGCTCTGGTAAACACTTTAAGGTCAAGTGTGTCATACACTCCACCTGGTACAACTTCTTCAGGCGCATGAGCAGAATACTCAGAAATGAAAGCATCACCAACCACATTGATATCTTCTGCTCTTTGCCCTAGTCCAGTTGTGAACGTTTTTGAATCTAATATTTGATCTAAGTTTGCNACACNTAATGTCGCATCTTCGTTGGCCGCATCATATGAAAGATCATCATAGTCTGCTTCATCATATCCTGCACCCGCAGAAAATGTTCTTCCTGCAACTTTTACACCTGGATATTCTAATCCTGTCATCAATTGTGCATATGAATTGTAAGTGGTTGATCCGTCTCCAAGTAATCCTGCCATGCCTGCTGACGGATTATAGTATCTATGAATTCTATCAGTAGCAGTCCATTTTATCAATGGTGCTGTTGATGAAGCAGATGATGAATCCGCTAAAAGCACGTTGGATTCGAATGTCACTCCTGACGTAAATGTTTCACCGACTCTATAAAGTTCATTGCCAAATCTAATGTTGGAACCTGCAGTGTATTGTGTATTTGCACTCCACTCTACCATTGTATCGGAAGTAGTTTCTCTTAGGGTGTTTACTCTATCAAATTTCATTGTGGTATCAAACTGTCTAATTTTATTATTGACCAACTGTGCATATGCACTTGCCTGTGTGGTGACAGATGAACCACCGCCTCCAGTAATTGTCACTGTTGGTGTTGATGTATATCCAACTCCTGCGTTTGTGACTTTTATTCTAGTAATTTTACCATTGCCTAGTATTGCAGTAGCAGTCGCTCCTGACCCACCGCCACCTGTAATTGTTACGACAGGCACAGTGGTATATCCAACGCCTGCGTTGTCTACAATTATGGAGCCAACTGTGTACTTGAAGTTGTTTGCATACAGTTGCCAAGGACTGTTTACTGCTGTGCTGTCATTGTACACAGGGAAGTATGTAGAATCATTTGCAAATCTGCTTGGAGAAACATATCCTAATGTAGCAAAATCATAATAGGATTTATTATCAAAATCAGTTATGTCCCCTGCAAAACTATCAATATTGTTGTATGCAGTGTTTTCTTCTCTGATCACAGTTTTGAAAGGTAGCACTTCTTCTAAGAAAGATTTCACTGCATCAGATGTGTTAATTTGATATTCAGGCAACTGACTAAGATTACTAAAAGTATTTTTTACTTTTACAAAAGATGATTTAAACACCCAATCATTGTCACGCTGTTGAATCTGTGCTAAACGTACACCTAAGAAAAATATATCATTGTAATTAAATTGGTCATCATCTGTAAATGCATCTCTCAACCATTCTAATATATTTCTTAATTCAACTTCTGCTTCTTCATCGAATGTTGCATAACCATATGCTTCTGCGGCATATCCAACATTGTTTGTGACATAATCATAAAGATTAGCACTCAGTTCTACTGTACCATCCTCTATTCCAATTGTGTCCCAACCACTAAATGTTTTAATGTATATTCTAAATGCTCCATCATAAGAAGTTTTNACTTTGACAATTTTTCCTATTTCNTATTCTGTTGATAGTCTTGTTTTTTCATTTTCTATCACAAAATCAGCAACCACGTTTGTGTCATAGCCACTTGCATACCAATCAGCATAATTCCAATTTGTTGTTGTATCATACGCTTGTGATTGAATGCCTTTGAACAATGAACCGTTCCATTCATATATTTGCCATCTATTTTTTGCATTCGAATCAATTGTTACCAGAACTTTGTAACCAACAGCCTTGCCTTGCATGTCGATATAATCCAGTTCAGTATCTGTGTCTACAGTAACATCATACACCCCTAA
>JGI24005J15628_10000557_pt1 | contig 21419 bp, 27 predicted proteins | sample LinPmetageLP40_FD_15628 | JGI IMG/M metagenome (IMG submission 15628)
ATTATGACATACTTTATCTTCATTCAATCTTTTATTCGCAACGATAATCAATAATTCAAACATAGAGAGTAAATCGGGTTGATGCACTAATAGTTTTCTTATCTTTTCAACTTCTATCACATTCGCTAAATCGAGAGGTTCTATCATAGTTTATCAGTATACAATATCTTAGAAATTAATTTGAGAAAGTAATCATTCCGTCGGCGTTGAAATAATAATGCTGGTCGTAGAGAATGAAAGTATGAACATTCTTAGGCTGGAGACCATGACCCGTAATACCAGCAGCGGGATCACCAGGTCCTATGTTGAGGATTAGGTTAGTCTCTAAGGACATAGTCTGTGTATCGATTCCAGACTCTTGGGCGGTGTGTTGGAAACTTTCGAGCGATAAACCGAAAGGACACACGGAAACAACCCCAAGTGATTCAGCAGAAAGAGTAGCACCAGCACCGTCCCCAGTATCACCATTAGAAATACCCGAAACACCATTACCCGAAGTTCCATAGGTATACGTATTAAGATACCCCGAAGGAGCAGTCGAACCAAGAGATCCTAAGGCTTTGGATAATTCCATAAGAGCTTCACCTCTTTCGAACTCACCATTCGCCGCTACTGGTTCTGCTTGGAAAGCCTTAATAGGAGTAGGAGGATACACGACTGAACCGACCTTAATCTGGTAATCTAACAAGTTCATACAACCAGCATAACTTAAATTATAGGAAGTTGCTGCCGCCTGAGCACCACCACCATTCGCAAAAGTATCACTCTGCCCGATAAAGAATAAAGACTTGATACTTCTCTTTCTAAAAGGAACACGAATGATTTGTTCGCCCGTCACTCCAACATTAGCAGGTGCTGGGAGAGAACCCTGATTATGTTCGAAGTCTTGTCCTGAAATAACTAACTGACCACCCATCATCTCCTGTGTAATACGGATTTGTTCAATTACATCACGACCTACTTCTATGATCTGGGCATTCACAGAAACACGAGAAAGTCTAATAGCCGTCGCAGCTGGTGCGATACCAGAGAATATACCCAAATTAGCGACATTCGTATCCATAAGCATAACAAGAGTTATTGGATTAGCTGGGGATACAAGAGGCAACGGGATTAATTTATCTTGGGTGAAAAGACCACCAGGTAGGGGCATCGATACACGACCAGCCGCTCCAGCTGGGATTCGATTTTGACTCTGGTGCTGACCCTGAGAATAACGATCACCATTCCCACCAGCAACAGCGACAGCAATCTGTCCACCTCCACTCGCAGCTACACCATTCCTACACTTGTTTTGAGAAGCGATACTCTGGTAGCCAGCTGCCTCAAAGTGGTCTTGACACGGAGATAATATACCAGCATGCAGGCGATTGAAGTTGGTCGTTTTTGTCAATACACGACCACCCTGCTCGATTCTAATCTCTTCGAAGAAATTAGTTCCTCCACCTAAGTCAGGGGCAAAAGATAGGGCGGCATCATCATTAAAAACTTCAAATTCTAAATAAGATTGGAGACAGTCCATAAGACCATTCGTAGAATGGATTGGGATACGTATCTCACGAGTAGTGCCCGACGTGAAGTCGCTCCCATTCACGGGGTAATACTTCTTACGTTTCGCCACAGCAGGAACTGCCTGCGGTAGGACATCGCTGTAATCTATCGATTTGGGGAGTGCTCTCTGTTCTTCCATATTTATACTTTAATATAGAAATAAAAAATAGAAATTAATTTTAGTTTGTTAGAACTTACATAGATACACGAATGACACCACTCTCGTCAATAAAGTAGAGAGAATCATAAGCGACGTAAGCATTCACATTAATAGACTCAGCCTGTGCCGCACCAACATTAATGATTAGTGAGATAGGCAGAGAATTGTCTGCGGTATTAACTCCTGCGAGTATCCCCATAGCTTTCACTATGGGACGGACTATAACTTAATGTATCATAGGAGATTGATAGTCTCCTCAACACCATTCCCGTAAAGTCTCTGGAACGGAACCATACTCTTTCATAGCGAGGTTAGGTTCTCATCTGCGGATTTTCCACTTTTCACTATTAACTCTTCACTTGCTATTGCGAAGAGGTCTAATTGTCTGTTAGATAATAATAGTTTCTATCTTTATCTTTATTACACGAGAAGAGCAATTAACTCTGGTCTCTTAAAAGGTTTCCCCAGTAAGATTGTAGATAAAGTTTTAGGAGGTTCCCGTCAAGTAGGAATGTCGCCCAATTAACAACACGCAATAGGCGTATTATTAATTGGACTTGCGAAGGAGTTGAAGCCTTCACACGAGCCAGAAATTAACTCGATAGCAGTTCTCTGGAAACTTTCCAGATCCATTGCGAAAGGTGCGAAGCGAGGAGTTGTAGCTGCGGCACCAGCCGCCCCTGGTCGTGGAAGATTAGCAACAACACAATCGGTAGTCGCATAGTTGATCGTGCTGAGATTACCAAGACCAGCAACAGAACCCAGAGTTCCCATACACTTTGCTAATTCAGACGCTGCTTCACCACGGACAAGACCCGTCACAGCAGCACCCGCTTGGAACTCACAATCAACGGGTGTCGGGGGATACATAACCGATCCAATCTTTAACTGATAATCGACCATAGCGAAGTTTCCACCGAAAGACAAATTAGCAGATAAGGCGTGTTCTCCCGCAGGACCACCACCCGCAGCTGTGTAGGATTCACTCGCACCAACGAAGAAAAGTGATTTCAAAGATTTACGACGAGCAGGGACATTAATAACCTGATTACCCAGAGCATTCGCTGGAATATTACCGTTAAAGTGAGTATAATCGACACCGTTCATAACTAAACGACCACCCGACATCTCCTGAACCATACGGAGTTGTGCATCTACCTCAGGGCCAACCTCAACAAGCGAGGCTATGTAGCGGACATCGCTGATAGAGTAATCCTCACCAGCAGCGGGAGCAGCAGTCCATACACCGACGTCATTAATATCAGCAAGTTCGATTTCGATTGTAATAGGTTGTGAACCTAAGAGTTGGAGCGGAACCATCTTATCCTGAGTAGTTCCCAAGAGACCATTCATTAGCGGGATCGAGAAAGTGTAAGAAGCAGCTGCGGCAACCTGACCCGAAGTCTGGATCTGGGAACCAAGAGAAGCACCCGAAACCTCACCAGCAGGAGCGGGGAGCATAGTATTACCATTACCCGCCCCACTTGCGAATGCCTGACCCTCCGTAATCGAGCGGTGGGCAACGCTTTCAAGACCACCCTGTGCTGGGAGGATAATAGCGCTCATTAATTTATTGTAGTGATTACAGTCGCTTAAAACCGAACCAGCCTGTTCAATTCTCAGGCGACGTATCATTCCGTGTCCACCACCATAATCAAAACCAACCGCCTGAGCAGCTGAGTTGTTGGTTAATTTGAATCTTAAATAAGAGTGTTTTGTGTCTAAGAAAGAATCTGCGGAGACATCTATTCTAATGATATTATTACCAGCAGAAGAGAAAGTCTGTCCATTAACGGGAAAAAAACTTCTGCGACGGGAGCGGGATTCAACAGCCAAAGGGAGAACCTTGCTGTAATCAACATTCGAGGGGAGTGTGCGACCTTCCATATTTTATACCTTAATATAGAAAATAAAAACAGAATTAAAAAAATTAGTTATTTGTTGGGAACCATCTCAATTGTCATCTGTATGACATAAGAACCAACGTCAGCAGCAGCAGCACCAGCAGCAGCGATATAACAATTTTGTGTTGAGTCATACTGACCATTCACACTAAACGGAGCTTTGAATTGAATCGTCAAATCTTTACCAAAAGGATTCGCTGAAAGGATTGGATCAGTAGAAGAAACACCAGAACCAATTGCCGTCCAAGAAGCACCTCCTGCGGCAGCGGGGAAAGGAGCAGCTGTATTACCGACATTCACAACCTGCATGGGAAGGAACTGAGAAAAACGATTACTTGTAATTCTACCAATCCCAACCAAAGGACCAGCAGCATTACCAGAGGTCGTATCGATTGAGATCGCCTGAGAACTTGGAATATCCATATTCAGTATGATACCAGGTGTTTTTATGACATTACCATTCGAAGCCCAAGTCCCCGTCACATTAGCCGCCTGAGGCATAGCAGCAAAACTATCTACCTTAATAACACACGCATTATAATGATCACTATTCCCAAAACTCGTAAGAGGTGGTAAGTTGATTGTAAATTGCCCGACTGTTGCCGTTCGATTAGGATTAGCAGCACCACCAGCGGCAGCACTATATCCCGCTATGATACGGAACTTTAATCTTTCCTCGTCAGTCGATAAAACTTTCACTTGGGAGATTGGTTTTTCTACTTCCATTATATACTTGATTAGATATTATTCTTCTTTCTCTTCTTCTTTTTTAGTTTCCACAGTTTCTGGTTCTGGTTCTGGTTCTGGTTCTTTAACCTGAGTAATCGAAACCCGAGGAACTTTCTTCTTCAGTTGAAAACGAGTTGGGCGTAAAATCTTTTCTTTATCCATTATCAATTATTATAGATTTTAATCTGTCTTATCTTCTGTTTTAGGTATTAGTGATTCTTCAAGACATTCAGTCTGCGTCTGCTGGCAGGCCGAACAACACTTTTCTTTCTTCTTATACTTCTCACATAATTCAGTAATCACACAACCCCAAAAAAATCCTAAACAAAGAGCGGTAAGTATTTCCATTATATACTTGATTAGATATTATTTATGGTCTACTTCTTTGTATTTGTTTCTTAAGGTTTCCTCCTGCCGATTTTGCTTCTTGTAAATCACTTTTCACACCCTTAGCAGCGGAGATCGCCCCACGAATATCACCACTTCTTACAGCGTCGATTGCTGCTCCTGTTCCCTTAGCTGCCCTCTCCGCAGCTACCGCACCCCTCGCAGCACCTCCCGCAACCCCTGCGACTTTACTAACTCCTTTCGCTCCTGCGGCAACTCCCGCCAACGCCCCCGCAACTGGTTCGAGACCAATCATAGCCGCACCAGTCGCAAGAGTTCCAGCGACTGTGCTTACCTTATCAGCAACACTCGCTACTTGTGCTGCATGTTGAGCAGTAAAGTGAACCGCTTTATGAACAGCATGACCTATCTTTTTACCAATACCCGAATGAGATAATTTTCTGCCTAAGTTTTTAAAGAAACCCATTAGTTATATTAGTTAATTAGATTTCTTTTTCTTACTTTCCTCTTCTTTCAATTTTAGTTTTTCGTCTTGTTCCTCCTTAGCTTCAGCTAATTGATTTCTTAGTGTTTTCTGTGGTTTTATATCGTCGAGTTCTGTAAACTCTAATTTGAGAGATATATCAAAGTTTAATCCATTCAAGTTGATAGTCCTATTTTGTTGGTCTGTTAATCTAATCGATACAGTCGTAATTGCTTTTAATTTGAGAAGTAATTTATGAATATCACCATTATTTGGTTGAATTGTAATCACTCCTTGGGGACCAGCATTAATAGGAACTCTTGTCAAGATATTACTAAATCCTCCACCTATGTGAGAATCTAAAACAGAAGTTGTGCTTAGATTTGTTCTGATAAATAAACTTCTTATACTATTCGTCAAATCAATAACATCATCCCCAAATAAAAATTGCTCAATGGGAAAAGGACCTTCTACTCCTACATCGAGCCCCAATCCAGCCCCAAGAGGATTGGGGTTAGTGTATCCAAAACTATAACCATTCCCAGCATTATTCAACTCAACGAAAGGATCTCCTAAGGTATTATCAAAATCAAATCCTAATTCTTCATTCATATCGTCGCCTGGTTTAGCTTTTGTTCCAGTAGCGACACCATTCTTTAATCCAAGTGTAATCCTATAATTAGGGATACTTGCGGCAAACTTAAACTTCATGCTAATAGGATCAAACTCCATCTTCAAAGGCTTATTAACAGGATTTATAGGATCAAAAAGATTCTGTTCGATATAAGAAGATAGTTGAATAGCATTATAGTTCCCCTGAGGTAATGTCAAAGTTGTGAAAGCTGCTAAATCTCCATTAGCGTCATAACTCGCAGGAGTTCCTTGGGCTGTAATCGAATAATCTAATCTTGTATTTCTACCATTCACAAAATTGTAAAAGGAGTATGGGATCTCCGCAGAGAAGACACTTAATAAAATATAATGGTGGTCGGGAACAACAATAGGTTCTTCCAGAACAAAATCGAAATCACTACTATTACCTGAAAAAGTTCTTGTAGCGTCTTTTGAATTGATATACAAGACCCTCGAAGCAGTCGTATTTGTTTCTCTAAAAGCAGCAATCATTATCTATATTATGGGGTATAAAAGAATAATTAATATCTGTCCCAATATATATTAATGGCGAACTTTACAAACTCATATTATTTTGAAGTTCACGACGATTATTACACACCAAGATCAGCGTGGGAAAAAATTACAAACTCGATCCCCAAGGATAAAATAATTTGGGAAGCCTGTATGTTAAACGCTCCCAAGAGTAGTTCCATGCAGTATCTGGAAGACTTAGGAACTAAAAAAGTTGTAGGAGATACTTCTATGGATATACTGAAAGACCAACCAGAAGAATGGGATTTAATCATATCAAATATTCCTTTTGATTACCAGATAAAACTTCCTATCCTTAGGAAGTTAGTTGAGTTCGATAAACCTTTCATTATCATTATGAACTCCCTGAACACTTTTTCGAAATACTTTCACGAGATATTTAAAGATCACTTTGAAGACTTACAAATTATCACACCCTCTTCAAAGATTAACTTTGATAAACTCTTAGATACAGGAGAACTTAAACCAACAAAAAGGTGTTCTTTCTATTGTGTTTATGTCTGTTATAAACTAAAATTACCAGCAGATCAGTTATGGGTCAAATAATCGTTAGCCTTCAATCTTTAATTTCTTAGCTGCTTTTTGAACTTTCTTTGCTTCTTTCCTTGCTTGTTTATCTTCTTTCTTTGAAGCCTTTACTGCTTTCTTTTCTGCTTTCTTTGCTGCTTTATCTGCTTTCTTTTGTTCTTTTTTTGTGAGACCACCACCCTGTCCTTGACTACCTATATCACCAACTGGATTCTTAAACTCACCCGAGTTTGCTTCACCTGCTTTGACTTGTTTCGCAAATTTCGCTTGACCTGCTGCCCCCTTCACGTCAACCTGAGCAGCAGCCTTGACCCCTTCAATCATTATTTTTCCTTTCTCAATTTCCTTCTTCGCCTGTAAAGGATTGGCGGCAGCTGTCTTAGCACGAGCAACTCCTATATCAGCAATACCTCTCGCAACATCAATCCCCGCATCTGCCTTTTCTTTCTTATCTTGGACTTGTTCTTTTACCTCGTCGACTTTTTTATCGGCAAGGAAAGCACCACCAACAAGAGCACCTACAGCTGCGACTGATCCAGCAATCTTGAGACCTCTTTTGATTTTATCCTTAGCTTTCACCCCAAGCGGTGTCTGTGTCTTTTTAAGACCGAAAGTTCCCTTTGTAATCATTATATTATTAATGGTTATAAAAGGATAGAAAAAAGATATTAATTTGTTTTAGTTATTCATGCCGACAAGTCGGCGGATCACCCGAAGGGCTACTCGAAACTTAATGTATAATTCCCCATAGTCCTTGAAAGACCTACAATATTTTTATCTGGATCTTTTTTAATTTTTTTAACTCCATTCTTGATTTCTTTTTTAGTCATAAGACTATTGGTAGAATATCTCGCCATAATACCATGATACTCGTCGGGTAAGTTTGGAAACTTTAATCTATACCATTCTTCTACCTCTTCCAGAGATCTTGAAGAAGCACCAACTAATGAAGCAGGAGTTAACGTCGGTAAGTTCCAATCGTCGCCCTCGTCAGTCTTGAAAGACCAATCATACTTAGCTATATCAATAATATCTGGTGCATCCACAAAGTTTTCTATATTTTTAGGATCTATGAAATCATAATTAAATCTTGGGTCATTCGACCTTATCAGAACATTCTTTGCTTTCTTGATATCAGCTCTATCCTGATTATTCATTATATAATATATCAAATAAAATTATTCTACGACTTTAACCTTGGAACCCTTCCTTGGGCGACCTGCTTTACCCTTAGCTTTACCAGTCTTCTTACGTTTTTCTTTGATCCCTCCTTTTGCGTCTCCTTTCTTGGCGATACCAAGTAGAAGACCCTCTGGAAGAGATTTCATCTGTTTTGCTGAAATCTTACCAGATTTATGTGCTTTCTCAATTATATCTTTATTTGATTTAGACTTGTAAGACTTTCCTGCGGGCATTATATTATGACAATTTAAATCTTTTTCGATAATCTTCCAGATTTTTTTTTAGTGTTGTTTGATCTCCCCATAAGAGATAATAACTTAAATAACCCGCTCTTTTAAAATCTTTTGTATCTAAATCTTTCTTATGTCTTGCTCTGTAAGCAGACCTCTTTTTTTTATTTCTTTCGTCGAGATAAGTCTTTCCACCTATTTGACCGAAGTGTGTAATCTTTATAACTTTACCTCCTTTATGGATTCGAAAGATTGCTGTAAATCTTTTACCTGTCTTTGGTTCTGCTGGTTTTACCACGATATTAATCGGCATTATTATGAATAAATATATAATAATAATTATGCTCTTTATTAAGTTTTACTAATTTTTACATAAGTTTTACTTCTTCGAAAAAATATCTAAGGCGAAGTATAAATAATGGAAGGAATCGACCAAGAAGTATTAGACGAACTCGCAGCTAAAGCGATTGAGAGAGAAGTCCCCACGATCGAGACTCAGGTTGAAGAACTTGTAGAATTACAAGAAGAAATACAAAAGACTGAGGAGGAACTGCCTAAAAAAAAAACTAAAAAAGAAAGGAGTGAAAAACAAAAAGCAGCTTTCGAAAAAGCAAGGATCAAACGAGCAGAGAATGTAAAACTAAAAAGAGAACAACAGGCTGCTGAGAAGGAACTTAAAAAAACTAAAATCAAAGAGATTAAAGAAACTCCTCAACTAACAACACAAACAACTCGCACCGAGACTCCTAATCCAATCCATAGAGATACACCAACAAGAAGAGGAGGAGAAACAGTTGTTCAAAATCATTACTATTATTATGGGCAAGGACCACCACCAGATACTTCGAGAGCAACCAAGAAAAAATCTCGTAAGAAAGTTAAAAGACCTCCTACACCTTCTTCGAGTAGCGAAGAGACTTCCAGTAGCGAAGAAGATTCCTCTTCGAGTGAAGACGACACCCCAGATTCACCAGTAGCTATGCCTGATTCCTACAAAGAACTCCAAGAATACGAAGAGGATTTAAGACCTGAACCTCAGCAAAGAACTAAACCGAAACTTAAATTTGGTTTCGCATAAATATATCTAATAGTGTATATATATCATGACAACGATAAAAGAGAATGAGTATGAAAAGAAAATTAATATCTCCAAGTTTGATTTTACTTGCGACGATATAGACGATAGTATCCCGCAACCTCTACCACAAAAAGGAGGGTTTGCTATGTTAGTCGTTGGGAAACCAGGTATGGGAAAAACAACTATGATTTTATCTCTTGTTTGTAAACAGGGAAAAGCATTCAATAAAAAGTTCGATAGAGTTTATGTATTTAGTCCTTCATTAATCACTATGAGCGACGACCCTTTTGAGTTAATACCAGAAGATCAAAAGTTCGAGGAAGCAAGTTTGGAAAACTTAAATCAAGTCCTTGGAGAAATAAAATCCTCTGGGGATAAAGTCCTCTTAATATTGGATGATGTAATCGCCGATATTCGAGGGAAAGGAAAAGGAGAAGTAGAAAACTTATTAGAAAAGATTTTCTTCAATAGGAGACATCTCGCAGGATCTGGTGGGAGCGTGTCAATAATCGCCACGTCGCAAACCTATAACAAAATCTCACCAAAACTAAGAAAGACAGCCAGTCAATTAGTCTTCTATGAGAATAAACAAAAGAAAGAACTGGATAGTATATTTGACGAAATAATTTTAATACCGAAAAAAGAGTTTTATGATACATTAAGATATATATATAATAAGAAACATAATTTTATGTATATTGATACTTCACTACCAGAACATAAGATGATTCATAAAAACTTTAATCAATTAGAAATAGCGAGTCCTAATATTACACGAGATTATCAGTTGCCTGAATAGTTTCAGGTTCAGGCGACGGGGACTCAGGGGCAGAGTTTGTTGGAGGGATAAGAGATTCTTTATCTTTATCTTTATCTTTATCTTTATCTTTATCTTTATCTTTGAGATTGTTGTCTTTCTTTTTATCCTTATCTTCTGGGGGAGGTTCACGAGAGCAATCGAAAATATAGCACTTATCACTACAACCGATTCGACACTTACACGCACAGCGACTCTGCCAAATAACAAGTAGAAGACTTCCTACTGCTCCAAAAACTAAAACTATTGATCCAGCGAGTTGGTCAATACTCATAGATTCAACTTCAATAAAAGACTGTTCTTGTGTGGTTATATCGTCCGCCATTATTTATATACATCTAAAAAATAATGAGGATCAAAATTATTAGTATTAAAACATAGTATCTCTGCGTGAAATAAAGTATCTTCGAATGCATCCAAAGGCAAAGAAATTATTGATTTTATGGGTGGATAGTGATCTCTTACTTTCTTGTATCTCTTAGAAGACTTCCTTTGATTTAATCGAAAACCCATGGGGGTGATAAGAATAATTGGAATATCTTTTGGGACTAATTCTAATATTTTATCCATAAATATTTCAGGTGCTAAAAGACCTCCTCCAAGATTGAATGGAGGATTACAAATCACTAAATCACAATCTATTTTTTCTGTTTCGATTAAGAAATCTTTATTTTCTTTGATTTCATAATTGATTATATCACAATCGAAATCTTTTGTAAGATTTCTCCCACCCGCACAAGGATCTAATATTTTTAGAGGAGTATAATATTTTTTTATCAAAGTCGCCAACCAAGAGCAAACTTCTGAGGGAGTTGGAGTATCACTTCTTTTCTTACCTTTATTCTTCCCTTTGTTCATTACCATTATCTATATCTTCTATTTTTATTTCTTTCAAATCAGCGACAGGAATTAAATAATGAAGAATTGAATTAGTCCCCGTGATTTTACACTTGAACTCGTCATTCTCGCAGAGTTCGTATTCCATAGTTTTATCTGTGAAAACAAATACAAAAAAGACTTTATAACCATTCTCAATTGCTTGGTGTCCTGCGGTGATCTTTGAAGCTGTGATAATAGTATCTTCATAAGCACCCGAAGAAACTCTTCTACCTTTAACTTCTACAACAATCTTTTTTTCTTCGTCGTGAAAATCGAGTATATCAAAAATATCATTCTCGTTTCTTTTGAAATCACAACCATAATGATTGTTTAAGCGAGGGAGAGCAGTATCTTCGATTTTTCGTCCAATATTCCATAGTTCATTATTGAAAGCAAACGGCATTCTTATATAATATTGTCATAAAAAAAAAATATTGGAATGAAACGATTAAAATATAAATAAGTAATATAATGTCAAGAAGACCTCCTAAGCCACAGATCATAAGAGTTAATCCTGATACTGCTTCATTACTGGGTCGTTATGAAGACGTGAAAGTTTCAAGAGGGAGGTTATTAGCACACCAAAAAGTTAGAATACCTCCTAATGAATTATTAGAAGTTAAACAAGCAATCAAAAGACGCAATCGCCGTAGGAGAAAAAACGATAAAAAGAATCTTAGAGGAGAAGTGAAAGAAATAAAAAAACAACAGAGAAGATTTGAGAAAGGTGAGAGGAGAGAGAAAGACGAAGAAGAACCTCGAATAGTTGGAGACCCCGATCCCTCTGCCGCTGGTGTTAACTTTGATCCTGAGTTAGAAAAAGAAAAGGAAAGAAATAGAGAAAGAGAAGCAAGGGATAATTTCGCATTAGAAGCAAAGAAGGTGAGATTATCAGGACAGAGATTAGATCTTGATAGAAGAACAGAAGACGCAAGACAAGACCAAATAGCAGCACAATTACAGATTGAAGATAGAAAATCCCAGTTTCAAATTGACAGAGAGAGAGGGCAACTCCAAGAAGACGCAAGAAGATTTGACGAGAATATTGCTCAGGCAGATAGAGATAGAGCAGCAGCACAGGTCAATCAAAACGACGCTATCAGAGCAGACAGGGAAAGATTAGAATTTGAAAGAACAAAACAAGAACAAGATTTTGCTTTGGGTCAAGACCAAATCTCTAATGATATTCGGTCAAGAGCAATCGCTCAGGACGAGGCACAAAGACAAAGAGCAGAAGACGCAAGACAAAGGGCAGCTGATAGAGACGCAACAGAGAGACTACAAGTTCGTGAGCATGAAGAAAGAGTTAGAGATAGAGAAAGACTCTCACAAGCTTATGATTCTTCGGCATCAAGAGCAGAGGCTTCCAGTCAAAGAGCATTCGACGAGTTTCGCCAAGATAGAGCACAACAAGACGCAAGAGTGGATGAAACCTTACGTCGTCAAGAAAAACTTGTAGATGGTTTCTTAGATTTTGCTCGGTCAACACAAGAAAGAGAAACAATCCAAAGAGAAGCACAACGAGGAGCAGAACCACCAGTTGTGAATGTTTTTTATGGAAGCGATCCAAATCAACCAGCAGGATCACAAAGCACTCGTTTGGATAGAAGTCTATCAATTGGAGACTCGCCCGACGCCGAACAAACAGGTGGAGCTTCCCATAGGTCTCGAAGACAACCCAGTCCGTCGTCGGGCAGATCTCCAAGAGGTTTTGTGAGAGAATTATCTCCTGAACCAGAAGAAATTACTCCAAGAACTGGTCTTCGACAATCTGTCGGTGTATTAAGAGCTTCATTAAAAGAAGAAGTAGGAACACAAACAGATAGCAGCGGAGCTGCCTCGACGGCGGAGATAGGAACTGATCCTCTTGGTGGTGCGGGATTTACGACAGGTAAAAAATTACCTGGTTCTGCGGCAAGGCGTGGAGGTAAAGGTAAGCCACAACAAACACAAGATCAACTAGCACGTAATCTTGCGTCAGTCCGCTCTGCTTCTCCTACGAGGCGTTCTCCAACATTAGAAAGTCAAATAGAACAAAGAGTTCCTAAGTCAACAGGTTTCACCATAGGTCAAGGAGTAGAACCAGAACCTTCGCCTGAATTAGAACAAACTACAACAATAGGAAGAGCAGCAAGAGGAGTAGCTGCGGCAACAATCGACGCAGGGAGAGGTTTAGCAACTGCTCTTGGAGGAGGAGCAACAAAACCACAAGTCGCAAGAGTCCCCATAGTCGCAGGTGAACAATCTGGTGGATTAGGTGTCGCTATCCCAAGCGGGGAAGGTGGTGCTGTTGCGGAAGGTGTTTTTGGTGGAGGACAAACACCTGAGGGATTTCAAGTTGTAGGACAGGGTTCTTCGGTAGGTGGTAGTGGTCTTCGACGAAGAAAAACTCCCGCCGAACTTGAAGCACAAAGGGCTGCATCTGCCTCAGTCCAGAGAGGTGTTGTTCGTCCTACTCCCACAGGAGGTGGTGGTGGTGGGGATTCACGAAGTCAATTAAAAAAAGATCAAGATTCATTAAAAGCAAAACGATCAGAACTGAAGAGTTTGAAATCGTCCCAAAAAGCAGCAGGCACGTCCACACGTCTTGGTAGACAAGCCTTTGGAGCACCAGCAAAAATTACTGAAGTTGAAAGAGAAATAACAAGTTTAGAGAGACAAGTAAGAGAGGGTGAGAGGAGGAGGGACGATACTACAACGCCTGGTGAACGTTTAAGAAGACAACAGACACAAGAACAAGATCCTTTACTGGAAGAGGTAGGAACAATTCAGGCAAATCCCCAAGAGGTTCGAACGATACAGGGACAGAATAGTGCTATCTATCAAGAATTAATGAGGTCAAGGTCAGGAGCGGGGAGACCTGTGGGTGGTGGTTCTGATCCACGCACGATTTATTCGATACAAAACACAACTGATAAACAAATTGGAAAGATTGGTGCTGGAGAAGTCGTTAATAATGTAGGAGTTCAAGGAGAAGGTCGTCTAAGATATAGGGCAAGTGGAACTCTCTCAGCAGTTGGAGGTCAAGATAGTTATATGACAGCCTCTAAACTCCAAAAACACTTGGAGTCTGGTGAATTAAAATTAGTCCGTAGATAAAATATATTATTGTCTTATAATGGTTAAGATTACTTACAAGGGAGAAACAAGAGATATACCTGCTACTTATCTCAAAGGACTTAATAAAATTGACAGACAGAAACAAATCAAATCTATCTTCGAGGGTAAGTTAAGACCTAAAACAAAAGCAACAGAAAAAAGAAGTTCCCACGTAATTAAGTTTGAGAAAAAATACAAGAAGAAAATAACTGACGAAGATTGGATTCACCAAAATATTATTACAAGGACGGGGCAAAAACAAATAATTAAGAAAGGTATGGGTGCTTATTTTAGTTCGGGATCAAGACCTAATCAATCTCCTATGAGTTGGGCGTTGGCTCGATTGGCGAGTGTTATTATGAATGGCGGTGCGAGAAAAGTTGATAAAAAGATTTGGGATAAATACCGAAAGAATTGAGGGGGAGAGTTAAAAGGATAACTCTACTCAAAAAATAATAAATAGTATAATATAATGAGTTCTTTCACAGGGTTAACTACACTTTCGGGAACAAGTATCGAGAACTCGGGGGAGATACGGTTAGGGAATGATTTGAACCCTGGTTCGATCGGTCAAGTAATTATTTCACAAGGACAGGCTGAAGCTGTGATTTGGGGGACAAGTTCTGGGACAATAGCAAATCCTTTGACAATGGGGACTAATTTAAGTCTCGCATCTGGTAATACTTCTTTTAATGGAGCGGTCGCTGATACTATTAATGCGAGTAATACAGACACTCAATTAAATCTCACGGCAGCTTTACCTATTGTAATTAATGATTTAGGTGGATTAAATCGAGAAGTCGATATAGATATAGATAGTAATACAATGGGAGTCTCTGGTGGAGAATTAGAAGTTTTAAAGGTCCCTAATGCTCTAACAAAAGGAACTAATATAACTTTTAGTTCTGGAACTACTTATGACGGATCAGCTGCGATTACTATTAATGCGATAGATAATAATACAGAATATACAGCTGGGACTAATTTAAATCTTTCTGGAACTACTTTTAATTTAGATACTTCTATTTCGGGAATGATAAATATTAGTTTCTTGAATGATGGAACAACGACTTCTATAACTGGTTCTAATTATCCAAACAAACCAACAACGGGAACTAATCTTAAATTAACCGATACAAGTAATATAATAAGTCCTTATTTTTTTCATAATGTTTATGGAACTGCATCTACTGATTTTGATAGTCTCACGACGAGTTATGCTGCTGGTTCTATATTAGGTGCTTTGGGAGCGAGTATTGTAGCAAAACAAACCGCTCTCTGTGTAGAATTAATAGTCTATAATTATGCTATCTCTTCTAATCGTGATACTGATATGAGATTAGTCGATAAGGGTGGAACTGAATGGTCGATAGGTAGTAGTGAAGGAGGTTCTGGAACTGGAACAATACAAACAGAGAGAGAAGTTCATAGAGCAGACGAAACAGATAGACAAATAGTTCACCAAACTTGGTCGATAACAGGATTAACGGTTGGATCAACTTATACCTTTAATCCCCAAGCAAGAACAAGTGCTACAAGTAATTTTTTGGCGGCTGGTGGTTCATACCCATCTGCTTTTTTTAGAGGATATTATTTACCCGAAGCAGGAATATAGTTCTTACATAAAATACATAAAATATATACAGATGTATAATGAAGAAATCAGCTTGGGTGTTATATTTATTCGAGAATGAAGAAAAAAGAGATCTTTTAAAGATTATGGAGTTTCGAACGATTAAAGAGATTGCTTATGTAATCGATATTGAGAGTCAAACTATTTCCAATACTTTTCACGGATTAATTAAACCTCGTGGGATTTTAAAGAAGTGTAGTCTGTATCAAAAGATACCGCTTGTTTGAGAAACAATTTAAAAAAATAATCTATATCATAATATAATACTATGTATTCTTGTAAAGTATATCACGAAGGTCAAGAACCTCTCTTCCAAGGAGAGTATAGAACTTTAACTAATATCGCCGACGCTTTGGGAATGACTTATCAACAAGTTGCCGATTTAAGTAGTCGTCGAACTTTAAAGAAATATCAAACCTTTAAGTTTTTCCCTAAAATCGAAATCCAACGAATTAAAAACAAATCTACTGAAAATCAATAGAATGGAGCAGAGACCGATCGCACAAGTCTTGGAGGTTTTACAAGTTGTCGCCCACCAAGTGAGAGAAGGCAATCGAGAACAAAAAAGATTGATTACCGAAGTCCAAACTCTCAAAAGTAAAATAATGAAACTTGAACAAGATCTTAAAAAAGAAGAACCAAAAGAATTAAATAAAGGTTGGATATTTAGTTAAATTCGATTGCGTTTAAAAATCTGATTGTTGTTATAAAAACAATAACACTTAAAAAAATATATTTAATAGTATTATATATATTAATGGATGCAAACATCATACAATCTTTTGAAGACGAAACTGGAAAAAAAGCAGTAAGAGGTGGTGTATATACAAAGAAGTTCCAAAACTGGAATAAGAAAAAAGTCAAAGATAGACTCCTCGATCGAATTGTTTTTGACGATAGTTTAATCTTCAATCGTAGCACAAGGAGGTTTGTGGAAAAATCAAAGTTCTACAAGAAGAATGGTGGATTAAGAGCAACCTTCAATAATGAAGATAATATCATAAGTGGAGATACTATTCTACAACCCAAAGTTTATGTGAAGAATATCTTCCAACCACAGATCAAAAAAGCGTTAAAGAGTAATAAGGGTCTTCAAAGAATCAAAATTGATATGATGTCCATTAATGATAATATTGAGTATATCCTTAGAAACTTGAAAGTCAAGGGAGAAAAAAGATATTATATAGAAGCACAAGGTCGAACGTGGAGTCTCAATTCAAACACTATAAAGAAACTACGAGAAATATTACAACCTGGTTTCGTTGAAAGTGTTGAGTTTGTGAGTGGTATGGAGTTATTGACGGCGATACAATCGATACCTAAACCAACTTTGGTGATAAGGAATATTAAAAAGAAAGGGGTTATTGGTGGAGCTTTCTTCAAGTATACTCACAGGACTGATTTAGATTTAAGTCGGTATGGTATCTACAAAGAGATTAAGGCAGAAAATTATGAAGTAAATTGTTTATGTAAGTCTTTTGAAGTAGCTGGTCTTGATATTACTGGTATCAAGACCCTTGTCAGGAATCAGGAAATCCCTCAGAGGAAGTTGAAAGAGGTTGCTAATAGTTTGGGTGTATATATCACTATTCGTAAACCAGAGGATACTCAATTGAGAAAGTATGGTAATCCCGAACACACTCGTCTTGATTTGGGTTTAATCGACAAACATTATTTCCTGATAGAGAAAACTATCTATAATTCTTATTGTATTAAAAACTGGGAAGAAGTCAAGGATAAAAAAGATTGGAATCGTATCTATCAAAAGGAGGGTAATAAGTTCAAACGAAAAGACAGATTTATCGATAGTTATACAGCGATTCGTCTTCTATTAGAAAATACAAAATTATTATCACCTATCACTCTTTGCGACGAGTTATACAAAACAACTGAATACAAAAAGATAGATCAAGATATATTTGGTTCTTTAGATTACAATCAAAATATTCAGGGATACAATTGGAAAACAAAAGAGTTCGAAGAAGGTGGATTAAAGAAGAATGAATATCGTAAGCCAAGGAAAGAAGAACTCTTGGGGACTTATTATTTTGATTTTGAGACTTCTACAAAGAGAAAAGACGGGGTCGATACAACTCACAAACCCTATTGTGTTTATAGTGATCAACATAGAAACGGTTTCTTTGGCGACGAATGTGGAAAATATTTTCTACAAGATTTAGTCAATCGCCATGGAATGTTTGTAGAGGATCTCTACGAGTTGGAAGATAATGGAACTATGGAATGGGACTTGCCTTTTGTTAGGCTAATTGCTCATAATGCTGGTTATGATTTTAAGTTCATTATGAAGTATTTGTCTCGTGTAAATAGTATCGAGAAAGGAACAGGTCTTATGACAGCTTCCGCTCGTTTCTATGCTTTTGGTAAAGTAATCAATCTCCAAATTAGAGATAGTTTGAAGATGATAAATATGCCTCTCCGTAAGTTTGCTCCTTGTTTTGATTTGGAGATAAAGAAAGAAATTATGCCTTATGATTTATATAGTGAAGAAAATATCGTAAAGAAATATATTGAAATCGAAGAATGTTTATCTTGGGTCGCTGAGAAAGAAAGAGAAGAATATTTGGATAATTGTGAAAAGTGGGGTTGCATCGAAAAAGATAAAATTGATATACTTCGTTATGCGGGTGAGTATTGTTATATGGATTGTGTCGTTCTCAAACAAGGTTATGAAATATTCGCAGAACTGGTCGATAAAGCGATTGGAGAAAAAATTACAGATTATATTTCATTAGCCAGTATGGCTCATAATTATTTAATTCGTGAAAAGTGTTATGACAAGGTTCTGTCTTTATCAGGAGTTCCTCGTGCTTTCATACAGAAGTGTGTTGTAGGAGGTCGCACTATGTGTTGTGAAAATAAAAAGGATTTACAACTCACGGATAAACTAATAGACGACTTTGACGCTGTCAGTTTATATCCTTCTGCTATGAATCGAATGAAAGGTTTCTTGAAAGGAAAACCAAAAGTAATAACGAGCAAAGAACACTTTGAGTGGTGTTTGGATCACGCCTCTGGGTTCTTCGTATGTGTGAAAGTCAAGAAAATAAAAGAGAAAAGAAAGTTTCCGTGTGTATCACTAATGGGGGAAGGAGTTAGAAACTTCACGAATGATTTGGAAGGTTATGTCGTTTATTTGGATAAAATTGGTCTGGAAGACTTTGTGAAATATCAGGGTGGTAAGTATCAATTTATCAACGGATATTATTATGACGAGGGACATAATAACAAAATCAATAATGTTATGGAACACCTCTTCAAACAAAGATTAAAATACAAAAAGATTGGAAATCCTATTCAGATGGTTTTCAAAGAGTTAATGAATAGTAGTTATGGGAAATCGTATCTCAAACCGATTGATAGTGATTCTTATTATATCAAGGAAGAAGACTATTGGGATTATATGGATCGTAATTACAACTATGTGAAAGAGTCTGTTCTAATGCCGAATGGAATGTATAAGATTGATGTCGTCAAATCGATAGACGACCACTTTAATAATGTTCATATTGGGGTCGAAATATTAAGTATGAGTAAGAGAATTATGTATGAAGTTATGTATCTCGCAGAAGACTTAAATCTATCTATGTATTATACAGATACAGATAGTATCCACATAGATACAGAATCAATCCCTATCTTAGAAAGAGAATTCAACAAGAAGTATGGGAGAGAACTTATAGGAAAACAGATGGGTCAGTTTCATAGTGATTTTGATATGGATTCCTCTTTGGGAAAAGTAGAAGAAGTCCATGCAGTTGAAAGTGTATTCCTTGGGAAGAAGTGTTATATTGATAAGTTGGAGGGGACTTCGGTTGACACAGGCGAGAAGGTTTACGATTATCACATTCGAATGAAAGGAGTTCCTGAGAAATCGATTGTTTACAAAGCTAAACAAGATTATGGGGGTGATCTTATCGCTTTGTATAAAGATTTATATCACGGTAAAAAGGTTGAGTTTGATCTTCTGGCGAACGGTCAAATAAAGTTTGAGTTGAATAACGACGGAAGTATTTGTAATAGAAAAGATTTCAGGAGAACTCTTTCCTTCTAATAAAATATTAGTATAGATATAATGAGTAAGAGAGTTGTTGTTCCAGATCAACCAAAGAAAGTAATAAAACAGAAACAGAAAAATAAAACGACTTATGGAAAGAAGAGTGATAAGGGAGAACCTGATACTGTCTCTAAAAAATCAATCAAAAGAAGTTGGACGATAGTAAGTGATAATTGTTATGGTGTCGCTTATATGAAAGCATTATCACAGGTCGAAGATAAACCTTATGATTCTCCTTTTTTTTCTATTTTTATTTATGCTCCTGATTACATAACATTATTAGAAAACTTCAAAGAGTATATGAAAATAAAACCTGTCGCCCAAAATCCTGCTGGGAAATCGAAATACAAGAAAGACGCAAAATATCCTGTTCTACTACTTAAAGGATCAAAGGGAAACGTTGAAATACATTATGCTCACGAGAAACAAACTCCCAAGGAAGCTATCAGGAAGTGGACAGAAAGAACAAAAAGAATGTCTATGAAACCAAAAGACCTCTTTGTAAAGATGGACGATCGAGATAAGTTTAGTGTCGAACTTGGAGAAAGATTTCTCAAACTACGTTTTCCTAATAAAGTATTATTTGTTTCTCAAAAATACAAAAAAGATTTCTCGGGAAAGAAAGGAGTCATAATAACTAAATACAAGAATCAAGGACCAATTGGAACTAAATTAGAAAAAGAGTTCCCAATCAAAGGAGTATAATTTATCAGGTTTCTTCGGTAGAAATAAAAATATCCCAAAGTATATAATGAATGTCTTAGAATTATTTTCGGGGACTGGTTCAGTTGGAAAGTGTTGTGAGCAATTAGGTTGGAATGTTGTTTCCGTAGATATGATACTCCCTGCGACTCATAAAGTAGATATAATGGATTTCGATTATAAACAATATCCTAAAGATTTTTTTTCGATTGTATGGGGATCACCTCCATGCACAAATTATAGTTTGTTAAAGAAGTGTTGGTTTGGGAGAAAATTAAAAGACGGATCAATATATACAAAAGAGAGGAATGATATAGAGCAAGACGAGGGAGATAAATTAGTTTTAAAAACTTTGGAAATAATCGATTATTTCAATCCTGATTATTATTTTATAGAAAATCCCCAAACTGGTAATTTAAAGAATAGAGATATTATGAAAGATAAACCTTATTATGACGTAGACTATTGTATGTATAGTGATTGGGGATATAGAAAGAGGACGAGGATCTGGACTAATAAAAAAGATTTTTCTCCTAAGTTATGTAATGGAAATTGTGGGAATATGGTAGGGAGTCTTCATAAGACTAACCTTGGTAATAGTGGATCGGCGAGACGGGCTAATCTTCTAAACTTGAAAAAGTATACTGGGACGAGTCAGCAAGATAGATATCGAATACCTGAGGATTTAATCTTCAGCTTATTTATGTCGTAGTTAAAAAAAGTGTCTCGCTGGAAATTTGTGCCAACAATTTGATAGTTGTTAGACAAACAACCCCAATTACGCATAAAAGAGAAAAGAGAAAAAAGTAAAGTTCAACAAATTCGATAAGTATATTACAGAGGATAAGTAGTTATAAATCGAAAGAGNAAAGAG
>JGI24005J15628_10000563_pt1 | contig 21297 bp, 10 predicted proteins | sample LinPmetageLP40_FD_15628 | JGI IMG/M metagenome (IMG submission 15628)
TTTGAGTTTAGTAAATACGCTTTACTAGACTTACCAGATTTTACAGACTCTGTGAACGGCTCTAATACTATTGACTTTGAATTAAATTTAAAGCAAGCATCAGGACAGGCTTATGTAGCTGGACAACCCAATGTAGATTGGGCACAAACTTTCCAGAACTATGCCTTAAATATGGAAGAGCTTCTACTACAGGACGACGACTACGACCCAATTATTTTAGCATCTGATGCTGAGAAGATTTTCTTTAAATGGATGTCTGCTCTTGGCGCGATGGACTTTAGACCTACAGATTCTAACGAATCTAGTAATGGTGCGTATTCAGAGAACGATAATGCAATTCTAGGAGGTTCGAACTACGATAGAGTAGTTAAGTATTTAGGTAGTATTGATGCAGAGAATGATGTGGCTTACCAAGGTAACACATATCATGAAGTCTATATTAATGTACCAACGTCTGTTGGAAATACTCCGCTGGTTTTATTTAGACCATACGACTATAATACAACAGCTACAAAACTTTATTTAGATGCAAATAATTCGAATATCGAGGGTAGAGAGGGGCAAACGCACCCAGATCCTAATATCGATTTATTACCAGTAGTAGATAACTGGACTTCAGCTGATGGAGGATTTTACGAAATTAACACCAATGGTACGAATTCAGTAGGTATTGATTGGGACACTGCTTCTTATGCAGGAATTCAGAATAACCCTGATGTAAAGTCACTATTAGACTTTGCAAAGACTGGACAACAATTTAGATTTAATGCCGTTCTAGTTTACTATGATTTATATAGCCAGTCAATTCCAGCAAACAGATCTACCAACTTATATGGTATCTTAATCTTAGATGATATTTTAGATGCGTATGGACCTGGTACAAAAATACATGAACAAATTAAATTTAAGCCTAATGAAGTTACCGGTCTTAATGGTAATGCTTATTCATTAAAATTAAATCTTAAATTTAATTCATCTCTAGACAATGTAGGTGTTGAGACAAGTGTAAATGACTTTACTACTTTCTCGATGGACCTCTTCATGGATACTACAACTGCGTTAGAAAATGCAACAGATCTACTATTACAAACTAATAATAGATATGGTAAAGTTACTGATAGGTTAGATAGTTTAGAGAATATAATTCTAGGTACAGCAAAAGCAGCTGCCTTAGAAGCTAGAATAAAAGAATTAGAAGATGACTTTACAGCGTCTTCTCTACAGTTACAGGATTCAAGCGCGTTGCTTGAACTTGTAAATAATGCACATAGTAAAATTAACCAGTTAATTGACGGTACGATTCCAGTAGAGTTACAATATAATACAGATGTAATTTTTGCAGGAAAGGGAACCACAGTTGATAAATCAATAGCCGGTAAAATTAAAGTAAATAATAATGTTGATGGATATGTAGTCGCAGATGTATTTAGATGGGATATTCAATCAGGTGTAATAGTTAATCAACTATCTACAAGTAACCTGTTTGTGCCTAGTACAGCTAATCAATATGGTGCCTGGTCTAAGTTAGTTCCTTTCTCAAATAGATTAAGCTTAAAGAACATTACAGACTCTGGGGTATTCAACGGAAACTTGAATATATACATTGATGATTCTACTAACGGATGGACGAAAGGCCAGATCTTTAGAATTGCATTAGATAATATAGACATTAACGGAAACAATATAAAAATTTGGACGAGTACTTCTACAGGTTTTAATCAAGCAGTTGCTAATATTACTCCTGCGCAGTTGATTACAACAACACCTTACATTGAGGTTGTATGTATGGACCCATCCAATTATATATTTGAAGCAGATATTTTAAGATAATATGAACACAAACAACTCTATTTCCAACTCACTAAAAAAGCTCTTAGAGCTTAATACTAATTCATTAAAAACTTTTGAAAGAATTAATGAGGCCGTAACTACTGAGCAGAAAAGTATTCCATTAGAGATACTAACTGACGAGGGTACTAAAATAGTATCTATACCTGGATTTGGCTTTATGCAAAAAGAGTTACAGAGATTAGATACTAATCTAAAAGCTCTAACAGGTTTAGGCAAAGGTTCAACTAAGATTAAGTTACCAGATGGTACTTTTCAAAATATTATTACATCTGCTCTTAAAACTCCAGCTAATGATTTAACTACAGTAGGGAGACCTATTAATTTCTTTACTGCTCCTAATTATTTTGCTGAAGACTTTTTAAACCCAATGCTTAAAACTTCTTTCGACGTAAGCGGTCAGATTCCAAATGACACTGAAAGAGTTTTAGTAAAAAGAATTATATTTGATTCTTCAAATCAAACTGCTGTAGAGTTTTTTAATGATAACTATAGAAATAAAGAAGAGGTAGATTATTTAACTGCGATTAGAGATGTAGTAAATAATAACATCTCATATATCGTTGATGAAGAATTAAGAGACTTACCATATAGAACTGGACAATATACTGGAAAGTTTGATGTTATTTCAATTTCTAATTCACAAAGAGAAGTTATTGAAGGTGGTGTTACTAAAAAACAAGCTATTAAATTATACACTTTAGATAAATTAACATACTCAGATAAATCAAAAGATTTAGATCAGACTGAATTAATTCGCGTAGGTGATGAGTTAATGGTCGCTGGCGGCGCTAAAAACACAAGGTATATAATTAATAAACTGGACTCTTCAACTAGACAGGTTGAGCTTAGATTGGTTGAGGGCTATGAGCCTATTAAGATAGGAGCTAATGTTTTAGGTATATTTAAAAACGAAGATAATAATTTAAACATAGAGGTTCCATGTGGATTTAACGAAAGGGTCTTAATGTTTATGAAACCAATTGATGCTGATTCTAAATTATTAGCAGAGAACTGGTCTCCAGGTGTTGGTTTTTATACAAATGAATTAACTCTTACTCAAGAGGACGGTGTACAAATTACTTTAGCTGAATACTATAAAGAGAATGTAGCTGATTTCAGTAGAATGATTGATGCATTAAAAGTAGATTCAATTCCTCCAGCAGCAGTTGGTGTATCTCCGGATGCCCCTACTCTAGATGGTGAGAATTTTAAAGTAGTACAAATTAATACACATTTATCTGCAAATGATGCTAAGGGTAAGATTACAAGATTAAATTCTGATAAAATTACAGTTGATGAGGCTGTTAAGAAATTAGACGGAACTATTGGTAAAAAGCGTGGAGAGATTGCTACTAAGAAATATGAGTCTGCAGTACAAAGGGATAAAGATAAATCAGAATTAAATTCTCTTGTAGCAGAAAGAACTTCCGAAGCAAAACTATTTAACTCTATTGTAAATCAAATACAAAGTGTTTCTACAGATACTAATGTTAAGAAGCTTAGTCCTAAATATAGAATTAGAGGTTTCTGGGCAATACCTACTGCTAAGAAGGTTGCAGATACTGCAGACCAAGAAGTAGTACAGTTTATTGTTGCATATAGATACCTATCTACTTCTGGTAAATCAGGAGAGGCTGCTCAACTTAAGTTTAAAGAAGAAGGTAGAGAGAAAACAGCAGTATTCTCAAACTGGATTGAAAAGAAAACTAAAGTAAGACCAAGAGCTAAGTCGATCGCACCAGATGGTACAGTGTCTAATAAGTTCACATGGCAACCTTCAAAGGTTGAAGACGGACAAGAGATTAATTTTAATCAATTAGATATTGCAATTAGTCAAGGTGAAACTGTAGAGATTAGAATTAAGTCTATCTCTGAAGCTGGTTATCCACAGAATCCAATCATGTCTGATTGGTCAGAATCGATGACTGTCGCTTTTCCTGAAGCTGAAATTGATACAACAGATATTGCTGCTACAGTTGAAGCTAACTTAGCGGAATTAGCTAGAGTAAGAATGAACGAGGAGTTAACTGCCCAAGGTATTTACACTCACGTTGGAGATTCTTTTACTGCTAACGAAAGCTATTATGCTCACGTTGCAACTAACATTGCTTCCGGATTTTTATCTCCAGAACAAAAACCAATCTCTGTTTATGATAAGATTGCTGAATTAGAAGCTATGATTGCTGGACTTAAAGGTGAAGTTGAAGCTGAAGTTGGTGAATTAGTGGTTAAAATAGTATCTGAAGACGGTACTGTGACTAATATAGCTAAAGATCAAACTATTCAATTATTTGCTGGATATTATGTAGATGAGGTTGCAGGTTTAACTGTTAGAAAGGGACATATTGTAAATAAGACGTTTAAGTTACAGTTAGAAAATAGTAAAGCTACTAAACTAGAATTAGTTTCTAGATTAGTTGGTGATAGAAGTCTACCGGCATATAGATCTTCTGCTCAAGGTTCAACAGAGAGTAGTAATGGTTTTGGTTTAGAACAAAATGATAATAACGCTGATGCCCCGGATAGAAAAATAATAAATGATACTTATTACTTAAATGAGGGTAAATATGATTTAGCTCCTATCCAATACCAGAACGTAGATACTGGCAGTATTACTGAAACAGGAGATGCTCCATACCAGTCAGCACAAAGACGTGGTCAATTTGTTTATAGTAGGTTTATGGATGTCGCTAATCAAAACGCACATTATATAATAGAACCACTCGAAACTATTCCTTCAAATCCTGATGCTACTGATTATGAACATGCTTTAAGCTATGGCTCTAATCCTTTATCTGCTTCGTCTAATGCAAATGATTTTATTTGGAGTGGTGACTTTGGGAATGGTGAAGATACTAACGGAAACTCATTAGGAGGCTATAACGGTCAATGGGATCCAAGTAAAGTATTGACTACTGGTGTTAGTAGTATAGGCCTTTACCAATACAATAGAGGATTGTATATACATAAAGACCATCCATTATTAGAAAATGTATGGGAAGATGCTGATGAAGCACAAGCTATTGATTTAGACGCTGTTAAAAACAGTATGATATTCTCAATGACTAAAACAGCTACTCAGGCATTTGGTGCTACTTTATTTAGCTTCTTTGGTTACAACTCTGCTCTTAAAAGTGCAAGTGTTGGAAATAAGCAACAAACAGCATTCCATAATGGTAGAGATTTGAGTGTTTCTACTCCTGGATCTGACTTAGGAAGACCTCTTAAAATGTCATTTGAGGAAAATGACCAATACCTATTAGGCGGTAGATCTTGTGGCGCATTCTTATTTATGTCTCCAATCAACATAGAAACATTAAAAGTTGGCGGTGACACTAGAAGAAGTAAAAAAGAAATAAACCCTAAAAAAGATAATGAATCTAACGCTGTTTCTGTAGACATAGTATTCCAATATAGAATGACAGACTATTTTGGAAATAACGAAGCTCTAGATAATGGTAGAATTGGAGGATTTGCTAGATTAGCCTATAACAACCTGACTTATACTAAGAAAATAGGTTTTGACATTTTCGATAAATTAGATGAACAATTCTCTTTTGATTTAGAGGTGTTTGCCAAATACAGTCCTAAAGGTAAAAACTTAAATTCAATTAAAGCCGCTAAGATAACTAGATCTGGTTCGATTACAAACCAACAGTGGTATACACAGAGCAACGGTAGGAATATAATCCAGTCATAGTCCTTCATTTAGTTAGATAATAATCTTGATATATAATAGAGGACTGAAATACCTCTATAAATAAGATTTAACTGAATGGCAAATATAAGTTTTCAACTTAATACTACAGCAGGTTTTACAACTGCAACATCCGCAATAGCGAACTGGGGTACCGGTAATACTCTTACGGCTTGGGCTGATGCTGCTGGAACCGATATTGCAAACGGTGAGACAGTTTACATTACTGAGGCTCAGGGTACTTTAAGTAATCCGTTTGCAGGGAACGCAACTGACTTTTTTGCATTTGAAAAAGCAGATAGTAGTATTGCTGCGGTTCGAATAGATGCCGCGGGTCTAGTTAGCGCACTTACGACGACGACAACGACAGCGCCCACTCCAACATATACAATTATAGTAACTGACGGAAATGGTAATACACCTAATCCGTTAGAATTCAATGAGGGAGATGAAATAAATGTAACTATTCAAACTGATATACAAGGTGGTACAACAGACCTTACATTAACTGGTACTGCAGTAGAATCGGATTTTACAACATGGCCAACTGAGATTGGAACCGGAAATACAACAGCAACTTTAGATTTTAGTGGTGCTACTACAGTTGGTTTACAGTTTGATGTATCTGAGGATTTAAGTGATAATACAAATAGTGGTGGTTCTCCAGAGGGCCCAGAGACTATTATATTTACATTAACAGATGGAACTACTGAGACTATAACTATTATAGATTCTAGCCAGAATCAACCTCCTGTAACATCTGATATAAACGCGACGATTGTTCAGGATGGACTTGTAACGAATTCTATAACTATTGATTTATCTAGTGAAACCGTTGACCCCGAAGGTAATCCGAATAACAATTTAGAATGGTTACTTAATGACTTACCTGGGAATGGTAGTTTCAGAGATCCGTCAAACCCAATTTTAGACATTACAGGTTTAGTTCTTCCGTATACTTTATCGGGTTATACAGTATTGTATTTTCCAGGAACAACATTTATAGGAGTAGAGACTGTAACAGGATGGACTGTATCAGATCCAAACGGGGGACAGAGTAATACTTCTAGTATTATATTAGATGTTACGGCTCCTCAGAATCAAGCGCCTACTATACAAGCACAAGGCGAAGCTTTTACTGCAGGTACTAGTGGTATTCAAAAGTTTTTTAGTAGATCAGCAGCAGATGAAGATACTTCTACTCTTACTTTTGATTGGGTAACGGCCCAAAACGGTAACACGACACAGACAGAAGCTCAATTAAACGCAAGTTTAAGTCATGGACAGATAAGCCAGACTAATGGCGAAAACTATGTATATACTTCAAGTACTGTACTTAACCCAGGAGACGCAACGGTAACTGATACTTTTTATTTTAAAGCCACAGATAGTGATGGTTTAAGTGCAGTCGGTCAAATCGAATATCAATTAACGGAGCCTAGTAATACAGCACCATATTTTACTGTATCAAACCCTAGTCCAATTGCAATTAACCAAGGTACTGCACATATTATTAACAATATCGCTGTAATTGATGATGAGGGACATACTTTTACTATTATTAAACAAAGCCAGGGAGGAACTGACACTGGTGCTAGCGCTACATTTAGCAATGGCACATTAACAGTCGTAGGTTCAGCTGCAGGTAGTGTTACTGTAACACTTAGAGTAACCGATGAATTTGGTTTATTTGATGCAAATAATGACGTAACATATACGTTTAATGTTGCAGAAGTGCCGTATAGGGCTGTAATACATTCTAGTTTTTCAAACTCAGATGCAGCAGCATGTGGACTAGAGAGGCCTGCTAATAATTTATATTATTACAATACAGGTAGTGGTGGCACAACTTTCTTAGCTAATTTAGCAATAGGAGACTTTTTATATCTAGATAGCTCGTTTGTAAACGTGGTTAAACCCACTAGCTCTAACTCGGCTTGGGTTTCATTAGAGGAAACATCACAGCAAACTATAAAAGCAGCTAAATTAAACGCTACGACAGGTGCTATTGAAGAATTTTTAAACTGTACTATTACAGGAGGTAACGCGTGGCCTATTATAGTTAGATATTCTGAAAACTCATCGCTTTATTGTGGTGGACTTTATGAAGAGGGAGAGGCTTGGCAAAACATAAGCGATGGTGCAACGTTAACAGATGTGGCGTCTGCAGGTGGTCAACTATTTCCAGACGAATTTTCTGCTAATCAATATTCCGGAATCACTGCACCTTCTGATAGAGTTTTAGAAGATGGCATTTATTATCAAGAGGAAGATTCTGCGATTATAGATGGAGGATATTATTTTTACAATAATGGTTGGCAAACAAACCCAGCACCAGAGCCTAACGACCCAACTGGAGTAGATAAACTATATGTATGTCTACCAGATGTTGTGTATCAAACTAAATCGATAAATTGTTATTTTTTCAGCCAAGACCCTGCTAACATAAGTGCTGTTTGTAATGCTATAACTGATGTTGATTGGGATGTATCAAAACTTAATTTTAATGCAATAACTATTTACTATAGACAAGATGTAGATGATAATGATACTTGGTCTTTACTAGATATTGCGAAAAACCAAGCACTTGTTTATATTAATCAAAACGCTGCAGATACTTTAAACTACTCGCTTCTACAGCCTACTTCAGTTTTATTAGATTCTACTAATGGAAGCTTTGTTTTATGGGATAATAACGAATTTACAGGATATGGTGGATCATATCAATGGTATGCTTTTAGTCCAAACGACTCTGATCCAACAACACAAGATAGTTTATTAGAGATTGCTGACATAAATTCTATTTATGGAACATGTGGCGATGGAATAAATGGACCTCGTGCTGATTATGAAAGGCCTAGTCTTTTTGAAATAGAAAATAACGCTATAATACAGGTAGGAACTGAGGGTGGTTCTAGAAATAATATTTACTATGCATTTTATGCATGTGACTCTGAATTAGACCCAGGAGTACCTGGAGGTGCCCCTTATTACCCGGTTTATTTAGTAGATGGTATGGTTGAAGGCGCCGAGATGCTTGACCCTGGTTATTCTTATATTAATGATTTTGTAAGAACTATTACAAGTGCTACTAAAGATACAAGAGCTCAAATTAAAATTGGAAGCAAATGTTTAACGTATACGAATTATGTTGTAGCGACTAATATAGAAGAGGCAGTTGCTTTTATGGAGGCAGAAATAGAAGGTATAGCTGTAGACAGTATTGCACAATCAGGTGCAGGAGATGTTCCTGCTCGTGTTGTTTCTATTAACGCTATAGATTTAGGGTTTGCAAGCGAGGCTCAAGCGTCTTGGTTACAGATTGATAATACAAACAAAGATACTATATGTTACTCATGTATAACTCAAACAGGCAACTGGGCTTTATATAATTTTCCAGCTATAGATAATGCTGAGATTTTAAATAGGACTTTACCTAATTTTGACTTAGAAGAAAACTACGTATTAGACGACGTGTCAAAACCACTATTAAGGACTAACCCCAAATTATCGACTAATGCTAAATTAGTAGTAAATAGTAATGATAGAATTTATATTGAGTCTATCGATGCTACTAAAGAGTTAGCCTCTGTAGAGTATAAGAGGTGGGAACTTAACCCTAGTGGAGACTGGTCTCAAGATTTATATAAATTCTTTAAGAGTAGTTCTACTCCTGCTGATATAATGTATGCAACAAGATCTGATTACTCTGATTTTACAGTACAAGAATCTTTTGATAAACAAATAGAAGAGGTATACCATTACGGAACAACATATAACTATTCTAAACTACATGATGAAGATTTTAGAATGTTAGCTCCTATTTGGTTAGATAAAGATATTCCTAAAAGATTCGTAGTATTTAGAGTTAACAATCCTGTTGGTGAGTTAGACTTTGATGATAGGACTAACTTTGATAATATACAGGATATTTTAAAACATTCTCAAATCGTTAAAACTTTTGATTTAACAAGCGAGTCCTCTATTGGTAAGTATATTAGAAATCACGTTAATTCAGAATCTTTCCCTAAAACCCCAATACAGTTTAACTTTTCTAAAGCAGAAAAGAGTAATTTTAGAGGTATTGATTTAGAAAGGGGAGGTTTTACTTCTAAGGGTGAATATTTACATAAGGATTTTGTTTATACAGATAATCCTTTAATATCTAGCAACGCTTTAATTACAGATGGTTTTGAAAGAAATAAATTAGCATGTGCTAATCTAATTAATTTAGAATTCTTATTTGATGACAACAGTGCATCTGATTATACTATTAATAGATATTTTGGCTTATATGTAAACGATATTGATTCCGGTTATGGTTCTTTAAGTTCAGCAGATAATGGTAATATTATATTTAATTCTTTAAATTCAGAAATTAATGAAGACCCTGCATCAGCAATACCTTCATTTAAACATATTTCGGGAACGCCTACGTTAGGTTATATGTCTATTAGTGATGAGTTCTATAAAATATCATCTAAAGCAAAATATGACCCTGAGAACTTAAATGTAATAGTAGAAGATGACACTAATAAGATACCGGCTGAAATTAAAACTGCAGAAAATGATAAATCTGTAGATATTGTAAAAGAAGATTCTGTAGGTTTTGACTTTGTTAAATTTACAGTAACGGGCACTCCAGCTGTAAACGATAGGTTTACAGTATTTGAGTCTAGAGAATCTTCATATTCTTTAAAATTCTTAAGACATATAGCGGGGGAACAATGGAATCTTACTATTAACAATGGTGGTAATATTGAAAATTTAACTATTGTAACACAGAATTCTATTGTAGGAACGGTAGGTGTTATATCTGCTGCAATAAGCTCTGATAATATAAATGTTACGTATGATAATACTATTAACGACAAAGAGTTTTATATTACAGAAAAAAATGCAACACTAGAAGATTTAGAAGTATCTTTTACTGCTATAACTCCTTCTACTACCAGTAGCATAGTTAAAGTTACTCAAATACAGTCTTCTGTAAATTTAGGAAACTCTACTTTCTTTGCTACATATAACTTAGATCCTGGAGCCTTTAATCAAACTTCTTTTTCTCTACAAGGTTCTTTTAGCGATATTGCAAAAGCAATGTCTGGCGCCATAAACGCAAGTTCAATTAATTTTGATGCTGTATTAGAGGATGGTGCATCTGACTTCTATGTTAAGAGCAGGGTAGCAGGCTATAAGCTTTTACAATCCGGTGTTCTAATTCCTTTTGATAATTCTAATACCTTTATTAGCTTAGAAAATAGAGATTTAAAATCTGTAGCATACCCTAATGGTCAGTTAAGATTGGCTAATAATGTTGGTACTTTTAATTTTGTCCACTTTATGAAAGGTGGTAACTCTGCTAGTAAATCTGCTTTAATAACTAAAGATTCTGTTTCAGATATTGTTATAGGAGATATGTTAGCTACAAGTTCAGTAGGTGTTTTTAATAGAGTAATAGATATTGTAGATGATATTTCACTTTCAAATACTATATACAAAAAGTTAATCTTAGAAAGTAAAAATAATCTAGAGAGTGGAGAACAAAAGGTTTATGCAGAGAACATTGCTAGGCTTGGTTTATTCGCAGCGTATGATATTCATGATATGAATTTCGATTTTTATGATACAGAGAATTCTGAACTAAAAGAATTAGAGTTAGAAACTGCGGCTAATATTAACTACGAGCCTGAAAGAAGTCCTTCTAATACACTTTCAGTTTTTGGAAATGATTATGACATAACAGATCCTTATAGTTATTTTAGTGGTATTAGTGATGTTTTACCTGAAGAAACATTAGACGAATATAATGAAATTAAACTATTTAGTGAATATGAGAGGTTAGAAGAAAATAACTTAAAAGAGTTTGCTGTTAGATCTAGAGTAGTTCCTAATATTAGCAAATGGGTTTTAAAAGATAGCTTGACCGTGAGAGAACAACCATATTACTTAAATGCTAATGAGGCTTTTGGAAGAACTAACTTTTCACCTGATTTTGGAGCAAATAATAGAGATAGACTTGGGATGACACATGAGTGGTTCTACATGGATAACTTACCTAAGTATTTACAATATACAGATCTTAACAACGCGTTTAGTTATGTAAACTTTATAGATGGTTTTAAATTAAACCCTTCACATTTTAAGAGCACAACACATAACTACTTTGATAAATTTATGATAACAGATGGTTTTGAAATAAAAGACCAATATGACATAAATACTTTTATTAAAACTAACTTAAAGAAAAAGTATACTTTAGTTTCAGGTGGTAATGATATATCTTTTGCTAACACTATTTTTAAAGGTGTTAAAGTTGATTTTAAAAATAGAAAAGAGTTTTTAAATAATAAAGCTACTGAGTTTGTTAAAACATCTGATTTTAACGGGTATAAGTTTAGTACTTTGCTTTTAGTAAGGGGTGGGACTGATAGAAACGGAATCGAGTATGAGGTAATTCAAAATAAAGCGTTTAAATTTGTAGTATTTTTAATTACAGTGTCTTTAGATGATTTATGGGTAGATGGTGCTTTAAATAGAAAACTTCTATATGAGATGAACCATAGCTTTGTGTGGAACCATGAGGAAGAGAACTTCTCTTACTCTGACGTTAAACTTTCAGGTGCATTAAACCTAAACGATATTAATTTTACAGACCCAGGTGCTGATAATTATTTAATAGCTAACGGAATCGAACACTCTAATGGAACATCTCCTCAATTCTTAGATCAAATTAGCTCAGACGATGATGATCGCTTTGGTCAGCTTTTAATAACTATTACAGACTCTAGTGGAGAATCAACAATTAGGCTTAAAATAAAATCTGTAGATGATCAGGGTCAAATAACTTTAGGTGGTACACCAGTAGATTTAAACGGCAATGCTGTTAATGTTTCTAACATAGCTGGTTACATTCAAAGAAGTGCAGAGTATCTATATAAGCAAGGTGGTAAAAACGCATTTACGACAATCTTAGACCAGTTAGCGGTAGCTAATGTAGATAACTTATTAAAACTAAACGATGGGGACATAACTTATACTACAGTTGAAGAAGATGGAGAGATTTTAAATAACCAGTTTGAATTACAATTTGAAAACGGGGTTGAGATTATTAAAGAGGCTAGTTTAGTTACAATTTCTGATGAGGATAAACCTAAAACTTTTAAATTAAAACAAGGTACTATAGGTTACAATCTTTTCTCTGGAGATACATACTATCCGTTTTTAGTTAGACATAATGGAGACTATACTGTAGATACTAGACCTGTTGTAACTTTTACAGATACATATTCTCATTTTAAAACTAATACTCTACAGACTTCATTAAATACAAGAGAGATAAATTTTGAAGAGCCTCTATATAAACATTCTTTAACTAGAGCAGAAGAGGTTAAATTAGCTAGAGATTATTACAAGAGGTATAATAGATGTGGAACTGCATTTAACTTAGGGTTTATACAGGATAACGGTGTACATGATTCTGAGTGGGGTATGATTAAAAATCATTTTTATAGAAAAGTAAACGAATCAGCTGCAACTAACGTAAATAAATTATCAGCAACGACAGATAAATTGCCTTTATATCCATTAATTGGAGAGGTAGCGATAGATAAAAAAGACGTAAACGTGTTTAGGTCTTCTTGGGATAAAAATTATTATACTAGGTCTTTATCTGGAGGGTTGGCACAGCCAGTTCCAGGTACGTTTGAAACTAAAGAGGAAAGATCTTATTTGGGTTCTACTATTATGAAAATAAAAGATTCATACGACTTGACTCAGTTTACTTCATATAAAGCCAGTACACAAGAACAGCAAGATAGAATTTTAGCTAATAATGATGAAAAATATGACGTGGTTCTATTTGAAGATAAGAAGTACGTTTATATGGATTTTTATATTACTAGTACTATTAAAAAACTATTAAGCCAAGACGGTGTGTTAGATTCTATTAACAAATACGTTAAGGCTGTAGATTCTGCTGGTGATAAAACCACAACTAAGGATGACGCATTGCTTTATGTCGAAAATAATTTAATTAATACTTTTAATTTAGATATGATTAAGATATATTCTAGTAGAATAAAGGGTGTTTCTTCTGAAGTACTTTCTTCTGCAAGTATTGATAATCTAGATGATGGAGGCTATATAAATGATATAAACTTTACTTTTAAGTCGCACGAACAAAAGCCCCTTAATTTTAGGTTGATATATAATAAAAGATTAGGTTACTCTTATATGATTAGGCCTATGATAAAAATAAAGTCATAAGAAATGGCCATTAACATTCAAGAAATATTACATCCGAGTGACTCCGACAGTATTAAGTTCGATAAGGTTAACTATAACTTCGACCAGATACTAGCAAACGGCGGTGGACCAGTTGGACCTAAGGGCCAAAAGGGAATCCAAGGAGTACTAGGTCAAACAGGTGAAAAGGGTGCAAAAGGTGACCTAGGTCCAGAGGGACCATCTGGTGAAACAACTAGCCCGTGGAAATCTATTACAATAGATTTGAATTTACAAGACGGTGTAAATGATGTCACTATTTTAAAACCTAAACCGCAAACTGATAAAGAAACTCCTGTTATTTGGCTAGGAGATTCTGCATTTATTAATGATGGTAATCAAGCCGGTGATGGAGATGTTACGCTAAGATCTACTTTGAATGTTAGTAGACACTTTAACTTTGACAGCTCTAATATTGAGGCTGAGTATATAACTTTATGGCATGATGCTAGTAATAAAATTAAAATTGACTCTGAGGATGTAAGTACTGGTGCTGGTTTTGTTAGATATAATATATCTCCAGTACAGCCACTTAACGGTAACCAAGATATTAGATTACAGATTAATGCTCCAACAATTCATACAGAAACTTTTCAATTAAATAATCAAACGGCTACTGGTGAATTATCTAGTGGTATGATTAGATATAATTCTGGTGGTAATAAATTTGAAGGTTATATTAATAATGCGTGGGTAGATTTTTGCATGGATCCTTGTGGTCAAGGCAGTGTTACCCCAACTATTTCTATATCGGCGGGTGATTTAGACCTTAACGCAGATGGTACTTTAGTTGGAGGCTTAACAGCATTTACATATAATGATTGGACTGGTTCAGTTTCAGTCGATGCTTCAGGTAGTATAACTATTATTAGTGGTAATGCTACTACGATAACTACAGATCCTTTTACTTTTCCTGCTAATACTACAGCTGGAACCAACCAGGTAGATATAACAGTAACTGTTACAGTTCCTAGTGGTTATTCTAATACAGGTAATACGGTTGAGAGTGTTCTTTCAGAAACACAGCCTACTAGCTTCTCTACACAGACTTATGCCGCAGTAAACTTTTTAAAGCAGGGGAATACTGCTGATCCTGATTATCAATTTAATAGTGCTCAACTAGTTACTGCAAATTCTAATGGCGCAACACAAAACGGCGCATCAGCTCCTGTAGGCAATGGAGGTATACAGCTTTCAATTGATGGAAGTGCTGGTAGTGATATTCAAATAGAAATTGTTGCTGAAACTAATAGTGGCTTGGCATTTGATTCGAATCCATTTAGTGCTCCTAACGGTACTGATGCGTTTATGACCACTTTATTATCTCAGACGTTAAGCAGTAACGATACTGTATGTACTATAATATTGTCAGGTACGCTTCCAAGTAGTAATTCTGGTTCACAATTACACTATATTTTAACGCCTCAAACATCTGCAACATCTGTAACTGGAACATATAGTGTAAACTATGGAGGTACAGGCAATGATGTATGCTTTGGTACTGGAGGCACTACTACTCAAACAGGCTTATCAGTAACTGTTAATGACTTATCTCCTACTGCTCAACAATGGAGGACTGCTGCAGAATCTGCGGCCGCGGCTTACCTAGATTCTGGTTCGCTATTAGTTCAAGGCGGGTACTTTAAAGTAACTTCTATAACAAATCATCAAGGCTCTACGATTCTAGTTTCTGACTATTATTGCGAATTAGATCTTGGTGCAGTAGGAGATACTACAACATGTTCGACAGGAACCGCTTCATACGCTTACGGTACTAACGCAACTAATGTGTGTGACTCAGGCTTAAATCTGATTACCGGAATGAGAATCAATGTTGCTGTACCACCACCGGCAGATATTACAAACACGGCACAATGGCTAGACCAAGCTCAAGCAGCATGTGGTCTTCACCATGTAAATGAAGATTTAACTATAGCCAACGTAAACCCATGGATTAGGGTGACAGTTATTACTGGGGAGAGCGGCCAGCCAATCAGTGGAATTAATTCTGAAGCTGCACTTATTGCAGCATCAAGTGGAAATGTAAGCTCAATCCAAGCGTGTGGTGGTCTTAGTAATCCTCCGCCTAATGCTTAATAACAAATTATGAGAGATAAAATAAAAAATATATTATCGAATAAGACTCTGGTAACTTTTGTTGCGGGAGCTTTACTATGTTTATTATTTCTTAAACAATGTAATAGTATTGAGAATTTAAAACAAGATGTTAAGTTAGCACAGCAAGATGCTGATAGAAACTTAAATAATTTTAAAGCATCTCAAGATTCAGTTACGGTTTTAAGAAATGATAATGGAGATCAGTTAGCACAGATTAGATCTTTTGAATTTGATCTATCTAACTTACAAGGCAGTCAAGCTAAGTTAACTAAAAAGTACCGAAAGGCACTTGCGTTAAATGATGACTTAAATAAAGTTAACTCCCTAATTTCTGCAGAATTAGAAATTACAGATAGCCTAGATGTTGCAACGACAACGGAGGTTGTAGATACTACAACAACAAAAATTAATTTCGAATCTAGTAAAGATTTCGGCAACGGTAACTCAAGGTTTTTAACCGGGTTCTCTACTGTTAAATATGACTTTGGTCAGTTTAAAGTGTTAGAGTCTAAATTTGAGTTAAAACAAACACTAAGCTTAATGGCTGCAATTGAAGAGGGTGAAGATGGCGCGGATAGATTAAAGCTATCAACGACGTATCCGGGCTTAGTGATTAAAGATATTGAAAATATCAACCTAGTTAATACTAGACTAAATAGAAAATCAGAGAAGAAAGCTGGTTGGGGTATTGGTGTCGGTATAGGTTATGGTATTAATTTAAACAACAACCAAGTGATTAGTACAGGTCCTTCAATAGGGCTTGGCTTATATTGGTCACCAAAATTTTTAAGATTTTAAATGGCGCAATCAAGTAGATATTTCAGAATAGACGAAGACATCCTGTTAGAGTTTATTTACCACGATCAAGGAGACTTGGAAAAGTACAAGATCGAAGTAGATGATAACGGTAGTGAAGTAATGTTTTTAGATACGGTAGACCAAGATCCATATCAAGCTAGATACTTAATTAATGAATTAGGTTCTGCGGTAGTGAATTTTGATGTTACTGTTATGAGTGGTTATGTTGCTGTAGAGAATTTTGCAGCTAGAACTTTATTATTGCAAAATGGTAAAACATATAAATTTGATTTAAGTGCTTTATCTAATCCAGCTGATTTTTCTATATCTGGTGCTTTAGGTATTTACCAATATTCTGCAACTACAGAAATAGGTACGTTTACCCCAACAATAAATGGCAAAATTTCTTATAGCTATCCAGGATTAATAGGTGGTAAGATAATCGTAGATACTAGAGCTAATCCTCTATTTTCGTCACCGGATGAAGCGACTGGAAATGATATTAATCAGACAATTGGAAGGTACCATGCGATTAAAACTCCGGGTGAAGGTGATTCTACTAAATATGCTTTATTAGGTTATGACTCAACTGGAGATTATGATATGCATAATTATATTAATAATAACTTTGAATGGAACGGTGGTAACGAAGCAGATTTGTTAAATTATCAAACAGAGGCTACAGCAAATATTAACTATGTTGTATATGATAGTATTAGACTACATTTAAAATCAGGTTTTAGTTTTTCTGCAAGAGGATATGAGGGGTTCTTGTTTGAGGTTACTGCTAGAAGAACAAGTGGTGTTAATAACTTTTTAACTCAGTTAGTTTATTTAAACCAAAGTAACTATGAGTTTTCAAACCCTAAACCATTTATTTTAGGAGAGACTCTTTGGTCTAAATATGTTAATTTAAAAATACCTACTCTTGTAAACCAGAATACAGAATTTAATGATAGGTTTTATGGAAATGGAACAATAGGTTCAAGTGACTTAGACTTATCTGCAAATTATGGAATTAGATTTGCACTATTAGATAGCTTAAAGACTATTGAAGGTTTTGATTATGTATATACCGGAGAAGAAAATGTATTTACAGTTTCTAGAGAAGATGAATTTGCTGATTTTACAGTTGTAGTTGAAGACGCTATAGATGGAGATTACTTTAATATTTACGGAGAGAAAGATAATTCAATTAATAACTTTGAAGGTCATATACTAAGCAGGATTCAAACATCATCAGATGATATTATAGTTATGTATGATGTAGATATTTTCGAACAAATAGGTACAGCTCAAGTAAAGTCTTATACTAGCCAGTTTACACAATATGAAGATTTTAATACTCCTATAAAGTTTAGACCTGTAATTAATCAAGCTAATATTGCAGTTAATTTCTCTATTGAAGTAACAATGAGAATTTACAATCAAACAGATAACACGCAAATTGTAAAGAGAGCAAGTTTAACTATAGATCAAGCAGCTAGATATGGTAAAAAATTAAGTGCTTTAAAGATTGATAATCCAAATATATTAACTGAGGTTTACAATATACTACCTAGCCTAGCTAGTAATAAAGTTATATCTGGTTTTATTACTGACAATTTACCAAGATCGGTAAAAACTGTCCCTGTGTTTGTTGAAAGACATAATGTAATTGCCAGTTCTGCAAAAGTAAATCTAGTAGGTGCTGGAGATAATCCAATCACAAAAGAGGTTGAAGAATTTGATACAACTGAATTTGTAAATGAGGGTGATTTATCTGTTAGTATTCCTCCTTTTGCTTCTTACTATAAATTTGCTATTGCTAAGAAAAGAGGAGATGATTTTGATATGATTTCATTTGAAAATGCAGAAAGAGTTATACTTACGTTTAATGATGGTAAACAAAAATTAAAATTTAACCATGTCTATAATAAAGATATTGATATGGGCTTAGGTGAAGTTTTGTTTACGATTAACGAGGCAAACGCAGTAAGTATTAGGGGTATGAAAACAGACACTTTCTATATTAGCATCGATAATGGAACTGAAGAAACTATGATTACTAAAGGTAAATTTACTATTGTATAATGATTTTAAACAGTAGAAATAATGCATACGATTTTAAATTCCCAAGAAAGTTTATTCCTGAGGAAGTCGCAGAGAAATACAAAAAATATTTAAACAGAGTTCCTGGTGGGCTTTTAGCAGAACCAATTGACTTTGTTAATTATTCTATTCAAGGGATTAATATTCCAGGTATAACGTTTGAGCCTATCACTCAATCAGATAATGATGGTACAGTAAGAAGCCACCGAGGTGCAGTGCCAGTTCAAAATACAATTACTAGAGAGTTTACAGTAACGTTCCAGCTATTAGATGGTTTTATTAATTACTGGATTATGATGGACACTCTACTTTACTATTATGCTAGATCTACAAAACAAGCTTATATTGACCCTATGACTTTAAGAATCTTAGATGCAGAAGGAGCTTCAGTAGCGTACATGGAATTTAATAACATTATACTAACATCTATAAATGAGTTAAACTTAAATATGGCTGAAAACGTATCTGATTTTAGTACCTTTGAATGTTCATTCGTTTACAACAAGTTAGACCTGAGATTAGAAATAGATTAAAAGATATATACATTATGAAAGATACTAAAACATTTAACGAATACTTAGTTGAGCAAAAGCTAACTGAGACTGATATGGAACTTTTACAAGAAGGTTTACAAACAGAATGGAATCAAGAATTAGAAGATAAGGTTGACTTTGCATTAGAACAGTTTGTTCAACAATATGCAAACGAAGATGGTTCTTTTGATTTAGATAGATTAGAAGAAAGTATTGTTAATGAAGGACTTTTAGGTTCTATATTTGGTGGTCTTGCAGGTTTCGCATTAGGAAAATCTTTTGGTAAGATGATTGCTAAAGTTCTTGGTATTCAAAAAGGTGTATTCTACGATTTATTAACTTCCAGATTAGTTGGTGCTGCTTTAGGTGCTGCTATTGGTAAAAGAGCCTAAATTGAATCTAGTTACAGTTGACTTCTCGCTTAATTCCCCTGGTATTTGTATCTGGCAATCTGATACGAACAGGTATCACTTTATCTCATATCTTAAACCTAATTCCGGTACAAAAGCTGAACAAAAACGACAAGAAGAAATAGAGACTTTCCCAGACGTTTCTTTAATACATCAACCAGATTGGAAAGCATCCGTTGGAGATTATTCTAAAAACGAATTTGCTAAAATAATAAGGTACAAGACTACGGCCGAACATCTTATTAAATTAATTACAGGTATTACACAAACTACAGAAGATTATCATATAGCATTTGAGGGTTCGTCGTATGGATCTAAGATGGGAACTAATAATATTATTGATATGGCAGCAGGTGCAGCTATATTAAAAGAACAAATGATTTCAAAGCTCGAGGTCAAAAATTTACTGACCGTTGCACCGACCACTATTAAGAAACACGCTGGTAAAGGGAATATGAATAAGGCTGCTCTTTGGATGGCCTTCTTAAATAATGTATGTGAATCTCCTGAGTTAGCTAGCAGTACTTTATATAAATATTGTGTCTCTGAAATTGGTGAGGTTAAAAAAGTACCGAAGCCGTTTGATGATCTAGTCGACGCTTGGTTTCTTAATCATTATCTCCGCACTCAACTTGGGGAAAATTTGCCAGACTAACCAAGTCTCTGCTTCAAGCCCTATCTGATACTAGTCTCTGCTTGCAGACTTAAAGCTAACATTCCAGAACCTTATCTGGCTTTGGCTTAAAGACATTACTTATATGCTAGTTCCCAGAAAAGGTTTCAAAAAGGTTCAACAAATCTACAATCTTTTTTTAAAAGGCCTATTCTGGTTAACAATAAGCCTTAATTTCGTCCATCATTTTCTTAATATGCTTTGCAATACTTTGAGCATCTTTATCTTGTGGATGGTTAAATGCATACCAAAGATCTTGGATGTTAACAGGACCAGCTCCACCGATCTCATTCTCAATATACTTACAGAACTCATAGAGTGAGTCTGATTCATTGACATATAAATTTTCATAAATATAATCGTAACCTTCTAGAAAGCTTCCAGTGGTCTTTGCCCCCATCAAAAGGAGGTCTTTAGTTCTTGGACTTAGATATTCAAAATTGTTTTTCATATTATTTGTTTGTTTTAATTACAGTACTAATATACGAAATATATCTGACATAAAAAAATCTAGAGGCACTTATTTTGCAAAAACTTTAAAACAAATATATTATGCTACTATCTAGAAACAAAACAAAACTTAGATATATAATAGGTATAATAAACAAAAACTACGGTGATATGTTGATAACAGCGGATTACTTTCGTCTTAGCACAATCCTAAATAAAATGGTGGCAGCGAACCAGATCACGACTAACGAGCGTGAGGAGTTACTCCACAAATCAGGGCTGATTAAGCAAGAGGACGGCAGATGGAAGGAACTTCCTACAGACCCAAGGTCTGGGAATCATCCAGCTTATTTGACACTAGACTGAAACTATTGTATATTGTACAACTATAAG
>JGI24005J15628_10000565_pt1 | contig 21279 bp, 22 predicted proteins | sample LinPmetageLP40_FD_15628 | JGI IMG/M metagenome (IMG submission 15628)
TGTTATTATCTTATAAAGATAAGCGCATGAAAACTAGTGAGTTAGTAAATAATATTACAGATATAATAGATAAAAAGGTTAATGAAACGTACTAAAAAACTATTTAAAAAGCTGAGATGTAAAGATATTATGCTATACACATCGTGCTATGATTATCGTGATAATCATATTATATTTGAAACCTTAAAAATAAAGGACTGTGACAACAGCCTATTAAAGGATAAATAGTAACGGGCTTATGTCACATGAGAGGAATATGAAATACTTTAATGCTAAACGTATCATATACCGTAGAGAACCTATAACAGATATACCTACTAAGGTATACGACTGGGGTAGTTACTACGAGAATGGCACACATGAGTGTTACGAGCTTTTCAGAAGTAAGGCTAAGATTACAACTTACAAATCTCTCAAGTGGCACATGCTAGTACTGTGGTATTTAAATCCAGACTTAACACAAGATAATTTTAAAACAGTGTGTAAGCATTTGATACACAAGCCAAATGGCTTTGTAACTTTTGAAGTATCAGAACAGTTGATAAACACTATGATCTATGAGGTAAGCATGTGTGATCTTGATAAGCCACCTAAAAATAAACTACGTAAAATTTTATTTAAGGAATTTTCTGGGCTATCTTTAGAACAGAAGTTGCAAATAGTAGGTCAAATGGTTGGACGGTCTAAGAGTATACACGAAGATGATATATACCAATGCATGTTAGATATACACGACTTAGGCAAAATTATAACGATAGAAACATTATCTGGTTTACTTAATTGTTCTTCAAGAACTATCCATAGAAATATGGGTATGGATCTTAAAAAAGAAAAAGAACTATTAAATAAAGAGATATGAAAAAATATAACGTACCTAATTATGTCCGCTACAAAGAGGATTTAATTGCGTGTATGCCTGATAAAAAAGATTACGACCAATATACAAGAGACGAACTTATAATAGTATTTATGCCACTAGTAGAAAACTTAGCGAGAAAATTTTCAACGTCACAACAAGCGTCTGGTGTGCTGAGTATCAATGACATACTACAGATCGGTAACGAAGGACTAGTAAAAGCTGTGGACAAATTAGACTGGACCAAGCTAAGGTTATCTGATGATATAGAGAAAACATTAAAATCTTTTCTTAGTAAACGTATCAANGGTAATATCAGGCGTAGAATTGATATGGCTCGCGGTGATATGAGAATACCAGAACACAAGCTTAACGAGATACGTAGCAATCCTAAAGACAAGACAATGGTTGCAATGTTCTTTAATAGTATATTCTTAAGCATTGACGCTCAAGTGAATGATGATGATGACAATATGATGTATCAAATACCTGATGAATCAGAGCCATATAACATACCACTGATGAATGTTTATTTAAAAAGTTTAATGAAAAAACATTTAAATGATACAGAATATGAAGTTTTACGTCTATCTTACGGTCTCGATTGTGACAAGCACTCAGCTAAAGACATAGCAAAGTTATTAAACATAAAAGGCATAAGCGATTACGTACGTATATCAGAGATGAAAAAGCAAGCAGTTCAAAAATTAATAGACAATGTTGACCACTCGCAAGTGCTTGACTATCTATGAGTTAACCAACCTAAACACAGTAAAACCAACCAATAACCTGTAATTATAATACCATGAACATAAACCCAAAACTAATAACAATCCAAACAAACCTTAAAGCTAAAAAAAGCAGATATAATAAATTTGGTGATTACAATTATCGTAGCGCCGAAGATATTCTTGAAGCTATTAAACCATTTTTATTTAAGCTTGAGTTACACGTTACTATTAACGAAACTATATTATCCGCTGAAGGTGATTTTCCTATCATAGAGTCTAAAGCTACTATATCTGATGGAGAAAATNCTATACACGCAACAGCTATCGTTGGTGTAGATATAAACCAAAAAGGTATGTCAATGCCACAGCGTTTTGGTGCTGCATCATCATATGCTAAGAAGTATTCACTTGGTAATTTATTTTTAATAGATGANACCAAAGATGATGACGCTGGAACTAAACCTGAATTAAAAGGTGAAGCTTTAGAAAAAGCTAAAAAGTTTTTAGCAGACGGTGGTAAGTTAGAAGCAATCAAATCTAAATATAAAATACCTGCTGCTACTTTAAAAACTCTATAATGACACGACAACAACAGTTAGATAAACTTAGAGAAGACGAACACTATTATGGTGCGTTCGGGAAACAATTCTTGAGCAACTCTGATATCTCTAAGCTTTTAACAAACCCTTTATCGCTAGGTGACCAAATGGCACCAATACCAGCATTTTTAATTGGCGGGTATTTTCATACAGCAATACTTGAGCCTGAAAAACTCAAAAGCTTTAAGATTATACAAGCAACAACTAGAAATACTAAAGCGTATAAAGAGATCTCAGACGGAGAACTTTGCTTACTACAACACGAGGTAGACCAAACAGAAATATTAATAGACAAGATGATGTCTAATAAAGTTTGTGAGGAATTAATTCGTGCAAAGAACGTAGAGTACGAAGTACCTGGGATTACTGAGCTATTTGGTAAGCTTTGGAAAGGTAAGGCAGATATCTTAAATCATGATGAGAAATTAATCATTGACCTTAAGACTACTGCTGATATTTCTAAGTTCAAATACTCAGCGGAGCGCTACAATTATAATAGCCAATCTTATATATATCAAAAACTATTTGGGTATGAGATGATATTCATTGTCATCTGTAAGACCACTCATCAAATAGGCATATATGATTGCTCTGATAAATTTATCTCTCGTGGAGAGGATAAGGTTCAGGAAGCAGTGGCTGCTTATGATTTGTTCTTCGATAACCCGGATTTTAATCCAAGTAACTATTTTATTAACAAAACCCTTTAATTATGGCAAGTATTATTAAAGCAAGTATCAACTTAAANGATATCCCAAAGGAGAAAATTTATGTTGGCAAAAAAGGTAAGTATTTACCTATTACTATTACAATCAACGACGAGGTCGATACCTATGGTAACCAAGGCCCAATTGTTGTAGAACAGTCTAAGGAAGAGCGCGATGCTAAAACTCCTAAGACTTATCTCGGTAATGTAAAAGTGGTTTGGACAAATGGCGACAATGTTGCTGCTGCTCCTCGCACTGATCAGCCTCAGGCTGCACAACCTAAGCAGGTTGTAGAAGATCTACCGTTTTAACAAACGACTAGATATATTTTTCTCAATAACAATTGAAGACTTAAATTAAATTAAATGCAAACAACAGAGATCAATGGATTCTTGATTGACGAGTTTAATCAATATGGTTTGGAAGAGGGTAAAGCTCAAGGCACATGTCCTTTGTGCTCCTCTGACAGACAACCTAAAAAACAGAAGCTTAAATGTGCTTCTTATGATTGGGAACGTGGTCTCGGTACTTGTCACAACTGTGATACATCATTTCAACTTCACACTTACCAACGTAAGGGTGCATCTGAAAAGGTTTACGTTCGTCCCGAAGTGCGGGTAAACAACGAAAAACCTATTGGAACAAAAGTTGTAGAATGGTTTAAGACAAGAGGTATTTCTCAGAAGACTCTCACTGACTTGAATGTTGGTGAGGGTCCTGAGTTTATGCCTCAGACCGGTAAAACCGAGAACGTAATAAAGTTCAACTACATGATGGGTGATCAGCTCATTAACATCAAATACAGAGATGGTAGGAAGAACTTTAAATTATTTAAGGGCGCTGAGAAAGTGTTCTATAATATAAACAGTATAATAGGTTTTGATACTTGTGTGCTTGTTGAGGGTGAGATGGATGTGCTAGCTTTACATGAAGCTGGTGTAACAAACGCCATATCAGTTCCTAACGGTGCAACACTTAACTCAAATAACCTAGAATACTTAGATGCTTGTATTGATTACTTTGAAGACAAAGAAAAGATAATACTAGCAGTTGACTCAGATGAAGCTGGGCAAGCACTACAGGCGGAACTCATCCGTCGGTTAGGTTCCGAAGTATGTTACCTTGCGTCTTTTGAAGACTGCAAAGATGCTAATGAATATCTACAGAAGTATGGTAAGACTAAGTTATTAGAACGTATAACTAACTCACGACCTGTACCTTTAGAAAACGTAACAACATTTAAAGATATCGAAGACGATATCACTGACTTTGTTCGTCACGGTTTTAAGAAAGGTTATCAAGTTGGTTTATCAAACTTTGATAGAATATTTTCCACTTACACAGGTCAGTTTATAACTGTCACTGGTATACCATCGTCTGGTAAATCAGACTTTGTAGACCAAATGGTTGTAGGTTATAATGCTAACTACAGTTGGAAAACTGCATTTGCATCTCCTGAAAATGTACCTACATATCTACACGCGCATAAGCTAATGCGTAAAACATGGCAAGGTATGCCTAGTAAAGAAGATATTGGTACAGACAAATGGAATCAAGTAGCAGATCATTGTAATAGTAATTACTTTCATATTGATATGGAACGTTATACACTAGAATCAGTACTTAAAAAAGGTGCTGAGCTAGTTAAACGTAAAGGTATCAAGTGTTTGGTAATTGATCCTTTTAATAAGATCAGAGACGTCGACTGTAAAACAGAAGATGTGAACCGTTATACAATGGAGTATCTAACTAAGATAGAAGTGTTTGCTAAGAAATACGACGTGTTGGTTTTTGTGGTAGCACATCCAACTAAAATGTATAAAGACAAAGATGGTAAAATAGAAGAACCTACTATGTACAGTATCAAAGGCGGTGGTGAATGGTATGATGCTAGTTACCACGGGCTTTTAGTACATAGAGATTATGAAAACAAAACTGTTAAGTGTAAAGTGTTGAAGGTCAAGTTTCAAAACCTTGGTGAAAACCAAGCTGAAGCTCATTTTAAATGGGAACCAAAGTCAGGTTGTTTTATACCTAACGAATCTCCTGTTGAAGACGAAGACCCAATGCCGTGGGAATAAAAGGTAGAAAAAGCGATATGCAAGAATATACCAGGTCTATCAAGGAGGAAGCTGCTTGGTACTGGTGTTTCAAAAACAATCTGCTTATTCAGCCTAGACAAGTTAAAGCTTATGAAAAATTATGGTATATAGATATACACAAAGGACCTGTTGGTAGTAGAAGAGTTATAGGAACAAGTCCTGAAACTTACACGTCTGCAGAGATATGGAAAAAAGTTAGTGAATATCAATTATACTATTATAATAAATATAATAATGAAAAGTAATTTTAAAAACGCAAATGAAGCATATGAGTATCTATTAGATAGAATACTCTTAGAAGGTCAAGACTTTGATGATACCAAAGCTTTGTTCAATGTAGGTTTTACTATGGAAAACCCTATGGATAATAATATTNTAAATAAAGANAGAAACTGGAGCTTGAAGTATGCTAAAGCCGAATGGCAATGGTATTTATCNGGTGATCGCAGCATAGATAAGCTAGGCGAGATTTATGGTAAAATACCTCCTATATGGGAAAAGATGGCTGATGAAAAAAGATTAGTTAATTCTAACTATGGATATCAAATGTATAGAAATAATCAGTTACATTACGTAGCTGAAAAGCTAGCAAAAAATCCNAACACCAGNCACGCTGCTATAAGTATATATGATTGTAAAGAGCATGAAGATTATAACACAGATACACCTTGCACATATGCCGTGCAGTTTACTGTATTAAATAACAAACTAAATATGTCTGTCTATATGCGTTCTAATGACATCTGGTATGGTTTCTGCAATGATCAATATCAATTCTCATGTATACAGGAATTAATGTCTAGGATGTCAGGATATGATGTTGGAACATATTATCATCACGCACATAACATGCACTTATATAATAATAAAATAAATTAAAAAAATATGTATTATTTATACCACATTCCAGGTAAAAAGATAGGTGTTACACGTAATCTTAATACTCGCGTCACCCTTATACAAGGCTATAAGGAGGGAGAATACGAAGTTCTTGAGCAGTCAGAAGATGTTGATTACATTTCTAACCGCGAAATAGAGCTTCAAAAGTCTTATGGGTACAAGGTTGATATACGTAAGTACAATGAATTAAATACTAAATCTAATAAAATGAAAATCAATTCAACAGAACAAACAAGTACGTTCTCCTGCCCTGTAGACAAGCTAAAAGGTCAGCTAATGGATAACATAGGTTTATCCTGGAATACACCACATGGTGATTTTACAATAACCAAAGATAATATTCCTTGGATAGTTACTAATGCTAAAGTATCTATGTTCACTAAAGAAAAATGCTACATATATAATAAAGCTTTTCAAGGTGAGTTCCACGACGTTGTAGAAAACTTTAAAGATGACAATATAGAAACAAAAGAGCAAAACATATTTGATCTTATACGTAAGTGGGGTAAAGAACGTGGTATACACAAACGTGGTACATCTCAAGTTCAATACATAAAGCTTATGGAAGAAGCCGGCGAGCTTGCTGAAGCCTTACTAAAAGATGATGACGAAGAAATTGTTGACGCTATCGGTGATATGGTCGTAGTTTTGACTAACTTAGCACATCTAGAAGGCGTTCGCATTGAGCATTGTATCGAATCAGCATATAATGTTATCAAGCACAGGAACGGCAGCATGAAACGTGGAACCTTTGTAAAAGAGACAAAATGAAAATAAGAACTAAAGACCAAGTAGTATTATCTGTCTTAAAAAAGATGGATGAACGTAGCTTAGTTGGCCAAGATAAATATGGCGCAACTATGATGGAAGAAATAGTCGGTGAGAAAAAAGATCTTAGAAGATTTTTAGTTGACGTTCAAGAAGAACTAATGGATTCTTTATTATATCTTGAAGCTGCAAAGCTTTGCTTATCAGATGAGATAGAAGAAGCTGCATTAAAATATCTACAAGAACGTGAGGGCTACTAATAAAAAAAGCTTTAGAAAAAAGCCTCGTAAAAAAGGACCTGTTGTTGCTAAAAAAGTAACATATGATGGAATTAAGTTTGCTTCAGGTCTTGAGAAGTACATGTACATAGCTCTTAGGAAAGCTAAGATTAAAGCTAAGTACGAAGGAGAGACATTTGTTTTACTAAACGGTTTTCATTTTGATAATGAAGTTTATGAAAGACAATCCAACGGTAAGGGTGATTACGTTAATAGAGGTTGTAAAAGAATTTTACCTATTAAATACACGCCAGACTTTATTGGAGAGAACTTTATAATTGAAACTAAAGGTAGAGCTAATGATTCATTTCCAATGAGATGGAAATTATTTAAGCAGTTAGTAGTTAGGCAGTTTCCAGGCGTAACATTATATAAACCACAAAATCAGAAAGAATGCGATACCACGGTAGAGTTGATCCTGCAGAAGCAAAAGGGATAGCAAGAAAAAGATACGCAGAGCGTAAAGTTGATAAGTGGATTAAATGGAGCTGGGAAAACAAAGGCAAAGTTATATTTAAAGAACTAGTTGAACAACAAAATAAATACGGTATAAGATGTTAGAAGAAGAAGAAAAAGAATACGCTTGGAGATTAGAAGTAGGTGTATATCCAGGTATACTGTTTGGTATAAGAAGTTATCATGAAGATGAAAAACATACCATACACGTATTGTATTTACCTTTTGTAGAGTTAGCTTTAACTATTTATAAGTGATGAGTTTATTTGACGAAAGAGTAGCATACAAACCTTTTGAATACCCAGACTACTATACAGAAGGCTGGTTAAAGCAAGCTCAAGCCTTTTGGCTTCACACTGAAATATCAATGCAAAGCGATATTAAAGACTGGAACGAGAAGCTTAATGAAAAAGAAAAAAGTTTAGTAGGTAATATACTTCTTGGCTTTGCTCAGACAGAGTGTGCTGTGTCAGATTACTGGACGCAGAAAGTAGTTGGTTGGTTTCCAAAGCATGAGATACAACAAATGGCTATGATGTTCGGATCACAAGAGACAGTTCACGCTGTAGCATATAGTTATTTAAACGAAACTTTAGGGCTAGAAAACTACGAAGCTTTCTTACATGAAGAAGCAACTGCTGATAGGTTTAATAACCTTGTAGCTTACGAAGGCAACGGTAGAGTAGGTATAGGTAAATCACTAGCTATATTTTCTGCATTTGCAGAAGGTGTTAGCTTATATTCTGCTTTTGCAGTACTATATTCTTTTCAACTACGTAACTTAATGAAAGGTATAGGCCAACAAATGAAATGGTCGGTGCGTGATGAATCGCTACATAGTAAGATGGGTTGTAAACTATTTAGAGAAATGTGTGCTGAAGATGATCACTTACTTGACTTATGTAGAAGAGATGTTGTTAGTGCTGCTGAAACAATGGTAGACCTTGAAACAAAGTATATACATAAAATGTTTGAAGCTGGCGACGTTGAAGGTATAGCTGCAGAAGATCTTATAAACTTTATAAGAAAAAGAGCTAATGAAAAACTCATTGAGCTTGGCTATAGTAAACTTGGTAATCTTTTCTCATATGATTCTGCTTCAGCGGATAATCTTAATTGGTTTTATCACTTAACAGGTGGTGTTACACACACTGACTTTTTTGCAATACGACCTACAGATTACTCAAAAGCAAATGAAGGAGAGGACTTCCAAGATATTTGGTAAACAATTAAATTAAATAAAATGAAAGCAAAAAAACTAAGTAGAGTAGAAGAGCTAGAAAAAAAGCTACACGCTACAATTAAAATGACAGAACAATTGCTTATGCAAAATTCTTACTTAAAAGACCTAGCTATAGGTACATTAGAAACAATTAAACTTATGCCAGGTTATGAAAAAGCTATTCAAAAACTCAAAGAACAGTCAGCTGAACAAAATAGGTCAAATGCTGATAGCGAGAAAAAATTTGAGCCCTTGGGAGAAACTAGCAACTAGATCAGGATATATGGGTAGCGGTTTTTTAATTGCTGCTCAATGGACTATAGACCCTAAGCTTTATGTGCTTGGGTTTATATTAGTCACACTGCAAACTGCTAGCAGAAAACAATGGAACTTAGTAGTATTAAATATTAATGGGCTGTTAGCCTGGATAAATCATTTATTATAAATGTGGAATGAAAACTGGATCAAAGGAGAAGATTACCCTACGTGGGGTGATAACGACATATACAAGAAGACAATATCCGGGGGATATTTATATCACGACGAAACACCTAAAGAAGCATACCAAAGAGTCTCTAAAACAGTTGCTCGTAGATTGTATAAACCTGAAATGGCTGATACGTTTTTTGAATATATCTGGAATGGTTGGCTCTGTCTTGCTAGCCCTGTACTTAGCAACACCGGTACCGATCGCGGGTTACCTATTAGTTGTTTTGGTATTGACGTCGCTGACTCAATCCAAGACATAGGGCAGAAAAACCTAGAAATGATGCTACTCGCTAAACACGGTGGCGGCGTAGGTATTGGTATTAATCAGATAAGGCCAGCTGGAACTAAAATAACAGGTAATGGAACAAGTGACGGCGTTGTGCCTTTTTGTAAGATATACGATTCAACTATACTTGCCACTAATCAAGGCTCTGTCAGACGCGGAGCTGCGTCGGTTAATCTTAACATTAATCACTCCGATTTCGAAGATTGGCTTGACATACGTGAACCGAAAGGAGATGTCAACAGACAGTCACTTAATTTGCATCAATGCGCTATTGTCGGCGATAAGTTCATGCGAAAGCTTGAGTCAGGAGATGCAGAGGCTAGGAAAAAGTGGGGAAAGTTATTACAAAAGCGAAAAGCTACTGGAGAGCCTTATATCCTTTTTAAAGGGAACACAAATAAGTCTAATCCACCAGCCTACAAAGAAAATGGGTTAAAGGTTCATATGACTAACATCTGTAGTGAGATCACATTACACACGGATGAAAATCATAGTTTTGTTTGTTGTTTATCATCGTTAAATTTAGCTAAGTATGAAGAGTGGAAGGGTACTAACCTTATATATGACGCCACATTTTTTCTTGATGGCGTTATGGAAGAATTTATTCAAAGAGCCAAAGGTCTACGTGGATTTGACAACTCTGTTCGATCTGCGCAAAAAGGGCGAGCATTGGGCTTGGGAGTCCTCGGTTGGCATACATATATCCAAGAGAAAGGTATTCCTTTCGAAGGTTTATTATCTCAGTATGAGACTAGGAAAATATTCTCGCAGATTAAAATCGAAAGTGAAAGAGCTTCGATGGACCTGGCAGAAATATATGGTGAGCCTTTATGGTGTACTGGTACAGGTATGCGCAATACTCATCTTCGTGCTGTTGCTCCTACCGTTAGTAATAGTAAACTATCAGGTAATGTATCGCCAGGCATAGAACCCTGGGCTGCAAATGTATTTACAGAGCAGTCTGCTAAAGGAACTTTTATAAGAAAAAACCCTACGTTAGAAACTGTATTAGAAGATAACGGTTTAAACAACGAATATATATGGGGTAAAATACTAGGTGACGGAGGTTCTGTTCAAGACATTGAAGAACTCAATGACGTTTTAATGGGTGATCATGATATACTTGTTAAAGAAGTATTTAAAACATTTAAAGAAATAAACCAACTTGAATTAGTTAATCAAGCAGGTATAAGGCAACAGTATATAGATCAATCAGTTAGCCTTAACCTAGCGTTTCCTAGTGAAGCTACACCTAAGTGGATTAACAAGGTTCACATGGATGCTTGGAAAAAAGGTGTTAAGACTTTGTATTATACTAGAACTGAAAGTGTATTAAGAGGAGATATAGCCGCAAGCGCAATGGATGAAAATTGTTTATCATGCGACGGTTAAAAACATATGCTAGTTATTTCGTGTGTATAATTATGCTATACACATGCATATATATGATATCATGTTTATTCTAGGCATAATATGCGGTATGATTATATCTTCAATTATATTTTTCTTTATATTATATAATATGGAAGATTTTAAATAAAAAAAGGGGACCACGTAATGTGATCCCCTTTCTGGTTACAGGAACTTTAGGTATGGTACGCCTAGTTTATATTGTTCCTTATCTCTTACGAGCTTCTAATAAACCTCGTTCGTATTCTAGCTTTTTTTCAATAATAAATATTCTATCTTCTATTTCATTTATAACTATGACTTTTTTGTCTAGTCTGTCATGAACAGAAGTTAGCTCATTTTTTAGAGAAGTAAACTCCGCAAATATTCCACCTGCTGTAAACACAGCGATAATAAACCACAAAACTATTTGCCAATTCTTGACTATAAAACCATTAGACGAAGAACTCATCTTCCTCTTGATTGGTTAAAGAGTCTATCTTCCATTTTATCTATAGATTTTTTTATCTCACTAATATCTTCTTTTGTTTCGATAATAGCGTTATCCATCATTTCTTTTTGAAGTTCATATTCTGTTTTTGTCACAGGCGGTTCTGGCTCTTTCATAGCCACTTGTATATCAGCCTGAAGAGTCATATACATAGACACCATCGTCGCTACAGTAAGGCCTGCAGCTATTAAAGTTTTTATTGAAAGACCCACTACAGTTCCTTCACTAAATTCATCCAGTCTATCTATTGCAGATTTATTTCTAGCCATTTCTCTTTATACGTTTTTAAACATTAAAAATTTAATCATTGAATTCCATTTTCTTTTTAATAAGTTATTGATCTCAATAACCTTCTTACCTATTTTTACTAATAATTTTCCCATAATTTTTATTTTACCAAGCGTTAGTTATTTCTTTATACTCTTCTTTAGCGTCAAAGCTAGGACAGGCCTTGCTAGAGAAGTCTCTATGGCCATATATCTCTAGATCACAGTATAAATGCTTAAATTCCTTAAGAAGTTCAATTAATGACTCTTTTTGTTCTTTTGTTCTAGTATCTTTTGGTTTTAAGTGTTTTTTGTCTATGCCTCCAACATATGCAATACCAATTGATCCTTTGTTTTGACCTTTGCAATGCGCACCCATACGTTCTACCGGTCTGCCTTCATGTACTGAACCATCTAAGTAAATAACGTAGTGATAACCAATATCACTCCAACCTCTAGCTTTATGCCATGATCGAATATCTTCGACTGTAGTAGGTCTCCCTTCTGGAGTTGCCGTGCAATGTACAATTGCTTTACTTATCTCTCTCATTTTAATTAACTCTTGTTGTTTTAATTCTTTTTGTTTTTATGTATTTGCTTTTTTTCTTTTTCTTTTTTTTCTTATCATCTTGTATACCTAAATCCCACTTGTTCCAACCTCCAAGTAAAGCTAATTTTTGATATAGCTCTAAGTCCTCTGTTATTATTGAATTTACATTTTGAACTTTTTTAACAGCTCTATCTACAGGTAAGTTTGTTAAAGCACTTATTGTTTGACCAGCAGCTAAAATAGCTGGATTGTTTATATCTAAACCAGCTTTTCTAATTTCTTCTTTTTCAAAATCTAATATAGAGCCGGCTTGTTCAAGTCTTGAAATTTTAGAAGATATAGGTGGTGATATTTTAAGAATAGTTACTGCTGTATTTCTATATTTAGGATTTTTCTTTTGAGATTCTTTATATATTTTAAGCGCAAAGTTTTTAAGTGTTGCAAAAGCAGCGCCATATAAACCAAGACCTCTTAGTATAGAATCAGCCATACCATTTGCAACATTAGCATATTTACTTCTTACTTTTTCATCATCGTCATCGTCATTGAAAGCCAAAGCAAAAACAGCTTGTTGTAAAGCGTTAAATATAACATTTTGAAGAACCATGTAGTAAATAATCTTAGATACATTCTCTTTATCGTCTCCTCGGCGATTCTTAAGGTCTAGGGCTGACTTTTTTATTATTCTTGCATACTGAGATGGTGTGTTAGCAAAAGCTAATATAAACCTGCCTATTGGACCCGCTTGTTGTTGGCTAATTTTATCAGGTCTACTAGACTGTTGAGACTCTTCTGCTTTTTCTCTAAAATCTTGAAATGCTTGTTTTTCTGCTGCAGCTTTACCAACGCCATCTTTTATTAAAGAATTAACTCTATTTCTATAAAAAGTAGAACCACCAGCCGCTATAGCAAAACTATCTGCCATTTGAGTAGGTAAAAAACCAGCTTTAAGTATTTTGTTAATAACACCCGTAGGCCCGTTTTTCTTTGCTTCTTCAGCCAAGTCAGCTTCGTTAACATTCATCTTTAAACCTTGCCTTCTATTAAGTAGAAAGTCTGAATTAAATAACATTTTAAAATCAGACCAATATTGTTTTTGATCTGCAAAAGCTTTACCTGCAGCAAAAACGTTGTTATCAGACCAGTTAATGAAATTAACAGTAGATAAAAGCTGTAAAACAGCTGTTCTAGTATTGAAAAACATTATAGCTCCAATAGATCCATTTACCCAATTCATCAACTTGGCTGTGTTAGTGTCTGGTCCAAATTGTTTATTTTTACCACTCTTCATTCTTTCTAAAGAGTTTTCTATAGCTATTCTATATTCTCTACCATAAGCTGCTTCTAACTTATTTAAGTTTTCTTTACTAAAAATTATATCAACATTATTTTGCCAAGGTTGTAAGTAAGCTTCTCTTTTAGTTGTGTTTAAAGATTCTAAAAGATCTGTTGTTATACTACCGGTAATCCAAGCTTCATTAGGCTTTGCATAACCAAAACCAAAACTTACACTTTTAACCTTATTAGCAAAACTTTTTAAATCTTTGTTTGAATTTACATAATCAACTAAAAATTTTTGTTCTGAAGCAGATAAACCTGGTATTTCTTGTTTTGTTGCATCCCATATATATACTCTTACAGCTTGTTCTTTTGTAAACTCACTATCTTTTATATTTTTTCTAAGATTTTTTGGTATTATATCAAACTGTTTTTTAATAGCTTCATATGTTTTTGTAATCTTAGCTCGCTCTGTAGTTATTCTAGCTTCAGCCTTAGCGTATGGATCAAATAAATTCGTCTGCATCCACTTCATTTGCTTATTACCAACTTCACCTTTACCTAGCATGTAGTACATAAGACCTGCAAAATCATCAGCAGAGGGTGGTATAAAAAACCTAAACTTTTTATTTTTTTGTCCACGTATTCTAGCTGTAGCGTCACTTATTGTTTCAGAAGCGGCTATGCTAGTTTTGTTTTCAATTATTTTATTAATTTCTTTATATAAAGGAGAATCTTTTTCAGAAGTAACACTTAGTTTTCTACCTCTTGAATCTATTTTAAAGTCCGTTGCTATAGTTCCAGTTTCAGGATTTATTACAGAAACTAAATTATTAGGATTAATTCCTCCATTTTTACCAAAAACTACTTCATTAAAATATCTTACAACCCAAGACCCTGGATCTTTGATATTAAAAACATCAGGCATTTTATCTTTTAAATCACTTTCATTTAATTTTTTATTATCAACACCACTAATACCTATAACTTTGTAGTTGTCTTTTAAAAGTTGTTTAAATTTTATAAAATCTTTTAATCCTTTTTCTATGCCTTCTTTATTTTTAGGATATTTTTCAGAAATATCTTTAGCAGCTTTCATCAAAAATTGATAAGATAAAGCATTTTGTAAAGCATGTTCAAAATATAATTTTTCACCTCTTTTTAAAACTGTTTTATCAAAATATGATAATTCTGCACCTAGTCTTTGGATATGTGAAGGTTCATTTTGAGAAGCTTCTAAAATGTGAAGTATTGGAGTAATATTTTCAGAATCTTCAGCTATCATTTCAAAAAGCTCTTCCCAAAATAAATCAAAATTATTAGTATTTCTTTTATTATAGAACATAAAAGAGTCTATTGATAAATTTTTTACATCACTATTAGTAAATCTGTGTTTTGCATATTCAAAACCTTTACTTCGAACACTTAAAGCACTCATTTCTTTAAATCTTTTTATAAGCACTTGTTCAATTGGACCTATTTTTTTACCTTTTTTGAGAATATCTATTTTTCTATTTATTAATTGACTTCTGTTTAATAAGCCAGGATATTTTTTTTCAAATCTAGGTATTAATTTTGACTCCACCCAGTCTGCGTATATATTAGCTTTTTCTATAGTGTCTATTTTATAAAAATTACTTTCTTGACCAAGAGCTGTTGCTAGTTCAGTTATAGAAAACTTTCTATTCATATCTAAGTCTAAAACTCTAGCAACTTCTTTAGTTGTTTGATCTGAATCTATAAACTCTCTTTTTTTAGCAACTTCAGGCTCTTGTATAGTTTCCATTATAGCATCAAAACCTAGCTCTTGAGCTAACATCCTAACTATTGCATCTTTTCTAGTACCCCTTGTAGAACCTCCAACATTTGGATTAAAGAAATAATCTAAAAACTCTTCTCTATTTATGTTCTTTTTTCTAAATATACGCTCACCTTCAGGTGTTTGTTCTCTTTTTTGTTTACCGTCTTTGTCTAAAACAGCTTCTCTAAAAGGCGCAAAACTTTGATTTAAAGTTTGTTGAGGAATAGCGTCATATAAAGCTTTCCAGTTTTCTCTTAAAAAATTCCTGTATTCATCTCTTGTTTTAAAAACATTTGTTTTTAATTCTTTAAATAACTCTGTGTCAAAAGCTTTTCTAAGAGCTTTTTTGAATTCAAGCGACTTAACGTCAGGTAACCTTGTTCCAAATGTTTTTCTAACTGCCTCTCTGACTTTTTCAACTTGCTCATCCGGTAATTTTATTTGTCTTCTTAGTTTTGATTTTTCTTCTACTGTAGGTTTGAATGATTCATCTATAGCATCTTCTATAGATAAGTCATCTTCTTGAGCTGCAACACCTTTTTCTTCGGTAACATCTGATTCAAATACTTCTTTTAAAACACGTTTAGAACCTTCTTGAGCTCTAAAGCTTAAAAAAGTATTTATATAAGCAGCTAAAGAATTGTTTTTTTCAGGATTATAACTTCTTATTAAATCTAAAATACCTCTTTCACCTGTTTCTATTTCGTCAATTAAAATTTGTCTATCAAAACCTGTAACGTCCCTTCTTCTTTCCACAAGCTTAGCTGTTATAGGCCTCATTTGTTCTATAACTTTAACCTCCCAGTCTCTAGGTTTTTCATTAAATAACCTTTGAACTTCAGCAGAAGCTTTTTCGTTTTTAGAAAATTTAATTATTTCTTTTTCTTCTTCTTTGTTTATTAAATCTAAAAGTTCTTTTTTTCTATTTTTAGAAAACTCAGTTGGATTAAAGTCAGCTTCAAACTCATCTATTTGACGTAGCTCTTCGTATGCGTTTTCATCTTGAACTATTTTTAATAATTCTTGTTTTCTTTTTTTAGAATTTTCTGTTGGTTTAAAATCTGCTTCAAACTCATCTATTTTTTGCAGCTCTGTATAAACGTTAGTTATAGATTTTTTATTTTCAGAGACTATATTGTCAAAAGCTTTTTCTTCCTCCTGTGATTTATTTAAAAGATCTTTTGCTTTTTCACTTACCTTTCCTTTTTTAAATTTTCTTTTATAATCTACTAAAAAGTCATATACATCTTTACCGCTAGAATCTGTAAAGTCAGCATTAGTAAAACCTATTTGTTTTAAAGACAAAAATTCAAGTATATCTTTTCCAAAATTCACTAAAGACTCTCCAAGGCTAGGTGTATATGCTACATCATTGAAAGCATTAAAGTATTCTTCTGCATATTCAGAAAAATCTTTTTCTGAACCATCACTATTAAACTTATAATTATTGTCAATTCTTTCTTGAATTTTTGCATAAGCATCAGGATTTTTTTCTTTTAAAACATCTATAAACCTATTTACAAGAGCTGTTCCTTTAGTTTCATCAGAAAATGTGTTTTCCATTATTCTATGAAGAAGCTCGTGTGAACCTACTGTTATGGCATTTACCTCTGCGGCTCTTTGTTTGTTTATATATATTTTACGATCATCAGGATTATAATACCCATCAACATTTTTAGAACTTCCAGTTTCTTTAACAAATTCTTCAGTAGTATTAAAAACAACAACATTATCTTGTCCTATAAAATCTTTAACAACTTCAATTTCAGATTCTATCTTTCTAAGATTTAAAGCAACTCTGTTTTTAAAATCTTCAGGGTTTTCTTTTCTTTGTTTTTTTATTTCTTCTATTTCATAAGGAGCAAGTATTTTTAGTCTTTCTATTTCTAAAGCTTGTTTTTTTGCTTTAAGAGATTTAAGTAAATCTTCTTTACCTTCTAGTAATCCTTTATCATCTCTTATTTGTTGAGCTTGCTTTCTTAGTTTGTATGTTTCAAGCTCTATCTTACCTAGTCTGTTTATTTCTTTTCGGCTCATACGACCAAATCTATTCAGAGTTTTATTTATCTCATCGCTAGATTCTTGCATTAAACTTTTATGTTCTTCTTCTAGTATTTTTCTATTTTCAGGAGACATTGTAGAATTCTGATTAGATTGTAATATTTTACCAATCTCAATCATTCTTATTCTTGCTTCAGCTATTTTTTGATTACTATCTTTTCCTTGAACAAGCTGAGATATAGAATTAAAAAGCGAAGGAGCTTTATAAACTCCATTTGCCATTATAAAACCGCTAAAAGCTGCATCAGGAACACCATCAAATAAATTTACATCTTTTCCTAAAATATGTCTATCAAACATATTAGAACCAAGTTCTACAAATGCTTCAGCTCCAGATTCAGAAGCTCCATCATAAGCAAATAAAAGAGAGTTTTTAGCTAAACCTTTAGTGGTTGTTCTATTAACAATGTCTTTTATTCCTTTAGCAAATCCTTTTCTTAAATCAGGTAAACCTATGGCTGCTTTTTTAGCTCTATTTATTATACCTAAACTTATTTTTTCTGAAAAATATTCTAAAGCACCATTACCTATACCTGTAGCATATCTTTGGAGTGGAGTATACTGCAATAATTCAGGAACTTCTCCTCTTTTATCTTCATCAGAATTTAACCATGTTTCATAATTTATTCTACTTTGTCTTTCGTCTTCAGCCATTTGCTCAAAACTTCCGCCAGTTGCTTGAGCGGCTAGTATAGGTAAAGCATAACCACCTGTAGTGAATAATATAGCAGTGTTTATTGTTTGGCTACCTAAAAGAGTAGCAAAATATCTACCCCAATCATCACCATCCTTTAAATCTTTTAATTGCTTAGGTTTAGCTATACCTGATCTTATTTGCTCTTTAATATTGGTACTAGCTTCTCTGAAGTCATCCATTGCTTCATTTTTCTTAGCATTAGCTATCATGAGACCTAATGACATATTAGCTAATGGAGTTGTAACATAATCACTGCCAATTAAAGGTGTACTTAAAACGTCAATAGCTGAATTAGCTAATTCTACAGCTTGTGTTCCCATGCCTATAGCACTCAACTTTAATTCTGTTGCATATATAGGTAATAAATTGTAATTTCTTTCTATTGCATTAAGATTTATAGCTGCGTTATTAGAATCTTCTAATATAGTATTTAACTCATCATATCTAGATTTTTGAGTGCTAAATATATCTTCGCTTGTTTTTCTTAAATTTTTTAACTCGGTATTTGCTTTATCAACTTCACCTTGACTGGTGTAGTTTGTGTTCATTATTTCTTGCTCTCTTTTAGATATGTTATTTCTAATTTTTTGAGAATTATCTAAATATCTAATAGCTTCTTCTTGAGCTGTATTTAAATTATCAAGTAACTTTTTGTCTATTCTTTCTATTTCAATCTGCTTTTCTGTTTGACCTACAAAATCGCCACCATACTTAGGTAGAAACTTACCTATATTTATTGCTAAATCTTTAATTTTTTTACTAAAAGTTTCTTTGTCTTCTAAATTTTCAACTATAGCTTCTGTTTTTTCATCAATTACATTTACCTCTAATTGTTTAGAATGTATTTTAATCATTTCATCCTTGACTTTAAAGTCAAATTGTGGATTATCTTCTATGTATTTATAATCTACATCTTCACCAATATTTTCATCATTTTCTAAAATGTTTTTTATTGCTTGGTCTTTGGTTCTTAACCAATCTTGATTTGGAATCACCTCTTCTACAAACTGACTTACACCACTGTCTTTACCAGAATACAAAGGATTTTTAATTTTTCTTTTTTTACTTTCTTCTTTTTCAACCCATTGAGTTGATTCCATATTAATTCTAGCAAAGTCCTCAGCATCAAGCTCTCTTTGTGAATTAGTTTCTGCTAATGAAACTCTTTCTTCAAAAGTAAGATTTTCTCTTGATAATTTTCTTTTTATATTATCTGGTAAATCAAGAGGTTTTGGTAATTCCAAAGAAATACTTTCCTGTTCTGATACCGTACTCTCGGACGCTTGGTTTGTCTCCGGTGTTACAGTCGCATCCGTTACTACAACACCGTTTGACTTTCCCAAGCCTACTATTTCGCTAAACTGATCTTCAGTACCTATAAAACCATCTTTTACTAAAGCATCAAATGTTTTTTTACGTTCATCTTCGCTAGATTCAAAAGCTTTAAAAAATTCTGTTTGATTTTCAAAGTCATTTTCTCTAAGAGTAAACAACTTCATTAACAATTTTTTGTCCATAAAATTACACTATTATTTTTATTTATTTTTTTTCGCCTTGTTTCTGTTCTTTACCAGACATTAAACTTTCTCTTCTTTCCTCAGTATCTTCTGAAGTAACATAAGGTAAATTAGTTATATCTTGCAAAGAAGCAGGAACTTGTGACTGTGAAAGCCTGTTATTAAAGATATCTCCAGCTCCTAAAGATAAGTTTAAAATACTTTCACCAAAAACCAACGGGCGTAAAGCGTTATATTGAAGCATTGCTTTATCTGAATCTTCATCTGCTCCAAACTTGTTTAATATACCTTGATCTATAAATCTTTGTAATTCTGTTGGTTGGTTAAAGTCTATAGTTTTACTTTGTATTTTTCTATCTTTAGTTCCAGCTCCATAAACAACTTCTACTTGAGCAACACCATCTTTTAATTTAGCATTTTTTATTTCTCCCCCATCATAAGGCATACCAACTAAATATCTTTCATCATTGTTTTTAATAGCTTTTGCAACTGGTTCCATTATATCAAGCGCTCTAGATACAGAGGTGTCTTGATTTCTTTCGCTGACTTGTTTAGTGCCAACTATTATATCTTTATTACCTTGTAGTTTTAAAGCATTATAAGACATCATTTCAACAAGCTTTGGTTTAAGCTCGTTTATTTTTTTAATATCAATAGCTGGGCTTATTTTTTCTACATCTGAAAACTTTTCAGGATTTCTTTCTATCATGTGGTTGTACATAGTAACAAAACTTTGAGCATCACTATTAACATATGCGTCTGCCTGACCTTGCATTTGAGGCTTTATAGCATCGTAAAAACCTTTTTCGTTAAATTTTTTAACATATTGTGTTGCCACAATTTTACCTTGTTGATCTTTTATTTCTTTTGCAACAACGTTTGTATAGTTTGCTTTACTACCTAAACCTTTAATAGCCTCATCACCAAAACCAGTAAAGGTTTCAGTGTACTGAGGTATGACATTATACATACCTAAACCCGGCTTGCTTTCTATGTTTCTAAGTTCTTTAGAGTCCATAGTATAAGTAGTTTTACCATCGTTGGATGTCCAAGTATACATATTATTAGGTCCGCCAGCTTGAGATAAGTCTGTATTGACTGTTACTTTACCACCGTCTAAACCAGCAAAAGCCCTAGCTCTTTTTAATTTATCAGAATACTGAGAGTTACTTACACCACCTTCTTTGCCTCCGTTTTTTAAATCGTTTTCCAAAGTGCTAAGTAATGTTCCAAATGTTTCAAAGTCTTTTTTAGTTACGTCAGCTGAACCCATAAAGTTAGATATTCTTTGCATCTCTTCAGGAGACTTAATACTTTTTTGCATTAATAAAGAAACNTNATTNGCTTCTTNNCTTAGTNTANCNTTATTNTCNTGATCAAACCAAACGCCGGCATCTTGATAAGCTTGATTTAAAGTAGTATCAAACAATATTTTTTGATTGTTTGCTTTTTCAATCATTGCGTTTATCTCGTCTCTGTTTTTTTTAACAGCAGCTTGGTCTATTCTATATGCAGAAGATAATTGTTGCATACCAGATTTTATGCTTTGAGCAACGTCTCCGTAAAGCTTACCAGCACTTCTGTTTAATGTTTGTTGTGGATTTCTGTAACTCATATTTACTATTTATTAACCTATTTCAGCGTCTATAGCATCATTTTTATCTGTTAAAGAAGTATTGAAAGCTCCAGACTGTGCCATAGAGCCTATTGTTCCTGTAATACCCCCTATTGAAGCTCCAATAGCAGCCATGCGATCAGCTTCTGCTTGAGCTTGTCTAGCTTGTGCGTTTTCTAATTCTCCTGATGCTCTATCTA